>Ga0126307_10002580_pt1 | contig 12252 bp, 11 predicted proteins | sample Plot28_FD_89955 | JGI IMG/M metagenome (GOLD analysis project Ga0126307, IMG submission 89955) | Serpentine soil microbial communities from UC McLaughlin Reserve, CA, USA - Plot28 | ecosystem: Environmental > Terrestrial > Soil > Grasslands | place: USA: UC McLaughlin Reserve, Lake County...
GAGCTCGTCAGCTTCGCGCGGGAGCCGCGCGCGTGGAGCGACTCCGGCGGCCTGCGAATCCGCGTCCTTCGTCCGGTCACCCTCCTCCGCGGCCATCCCGCCCACCCCCTCGCGCGCGGACTCGGTCATGCGGTTTCAGGAGCCGACATCGTCCACACGCATCACCTGCGAAGCGCGCCCAGCCGGCTCGCGGCCCTCCACGCGCGCACGCGCAGGATTCCAACGGCAGTCACCGACCACGGCCTTGGGGGCGGGAATTGGGCGGGGCTGCTCCCGCGGCTCTTCGACCGCTTCCTCACGGTATCGGCGTATTCTGCGCGCGAGCTTGCTGCGCCGGCTTCGCGAACACGGATCGTGTACGGCGGCGCCGATCCCGCTCGCTTCTCGCCCGAGCCCGATGCTCGGCGCCACGGCGTCCTCTTCGTCGGACGGCTGACACCGCACAAGGGCGTCGATCGCTTGCTCGAAGCGCTCCCCGAGGACGCCGACCTGCGGGTGGTCGGTTCTGCCGGGCACGATCCCACCCTGCCGGAACGCGAGTACCCGAAGCTGCTCGACTCGCTCGCCGCGCAGCGTCGCGTCGAGTTCCTCGGCGCGGTCGCGGACGCCGACCTCCCCGCCCTCTACCGCGGCGCGCGGGTCTTCGCGCTCCCCTCCGTGCACGTCACGTGCTACGGCCGCGAGGTCAGAGTCTCAGAGCTTCTCGGCCTCTCGTGCATCGAGGCGATGGCGAGCGGGACGCCCGTCGTCGCGAGCCGCCTCGGCGGGCTTCCCGAGGTCGTCGAGCACGGCGTTACCGGGTTTCTGGTCGAGCCCGGTAATACCGCAGAGCTCCATGAACGGCTCGCGCAGGTTCTGGCAGACGGGTCCCTGGCAGCACGACTGGGGCAAAACGCTCGCTAACGCTTCCTCGAGTCGTTCACCTGGGAGGCATGCGCCGACCGCTGCCTCTCCGCCTACGCCGAGCTCGTCGGCAACCGACCGCGATAGCCGCCGAATGCCGTCGGCGACTCCCAGACCCGGATTGCGAGCGCCTCCCCGCCCGCGAGCAGAATCGCGTCCGCCAGCCGCTGATGAAACCAGCGGGCGAGGATCTCGACCGTAACCGCTTCCGCCCCTTCGGGGCGGATCGAATCCAGGTCCTTGCCATCGATTGCTCCGACAGCGTCCTTGAGCGCCGCCTCGACGATGTCGAGGTCACACACCATTCCGCGCGAGTCGAGGGTCGCGCGTTCGACGATGACCTCCACTCGGTAATCGTGCGCGTGGAGATCGCCCTCGGGAGGCGGGAGCCACGGGATGCGGTGCAATGCCCGAAGGTCCGCCGAGGCGCCGACTTCGAAGCCGCCGGTCACGAATAGGCGAGGGCGACGTGGAGGACTCCGTCGTCGCCGCGGTCGATTGCCGCATACGCGTCCGCCGCGCGCTCGACAGGGAACGTGTGCGAAGCGAAGACGGAGAGCGGAAGCTCCGTGAGCAGGGCCCGGGTGGTCTCGAGCCGGCGCCGCCGATCCCAGCGGGCGGCTCGGTGACCGATCGTCGAGACCTGGCTGCTCCGGAGCTCGAGGCGCCGCCGGTGGAAGTCGCCCCCTAGCGGGAGACTGACCGGCTTGACCCCGTACCACGAAGCGACAATTGCGACGCCCTCGGTTGCGAGGAGCGCCAGGCTGTCGCCGAGCGCGTCCGGATTTCCCGTCGCCTCGACGATGACGTCAGCACCACGTCCCCGGGTCGTGGCGCTGACGGCGTCGCCGAGCGCCTCGGGTCCGACGGCCTCGAGGCCACACTCCCGCGCCGCTTCACGGCGCCACGGCTTCGGATCGCTTCCGACGACGACCGCGCCGCTGCGCGCGAGGAGGGCCCCGGTGAGGATCCCGACCGGTCCGAGGCCGACGACCACGGCAATCTCGCGGTAGCGAATTCCGGTGTCGAGCGAGATCTGAAGCGCCGTCTCCACGAGGGGGAAGAGCGTCGCGGCGCGCGGGTCGCAGTCGTCGACGGACACGACGTCGGCTGCCGGGACGACGAAGCGGCTCTGGTGCGGATGGAATGCGAAGACACGCTCTCCGTCGCCGAGGTCGCTCTGCGAGGCCTCGACGGTGCCGACGGCGCTGTAGCCGTACGTGAACGGGTACTCGAAGCTGCCCGCGAGCCCGCCGAGTGTCTCGTCTTTCGGAATACTCGAGTCGAGCTCACCTCGGTAGGCGAGCATCTCCGTTCCTCCACTTATCCCCGTGAACTCGGAGCGGACGAGCACCTCGCCCAGCGTGGGCTCTGGGACGGCGACGTCGGCAAGGTCGACAACATGCGGCGCGACGAATCGAACCGCTCTCGCCCGTGTCGCTCGCGACGGCACCGTTTGCACGCCACTAAAGTAATGCCGCGTGGTCCTTCGTGACGTCGCGTCCCTGTCGCTCGGCACCACCTTTGGAGAGTTCAAGCTTCGGGCGTTCGAGCTCCCCTCGGGCGAGGTGTACCTCGCGCTCGTCCGCGGGGAGATCGGCGACGGCCGCTCCGTCCTGACGCGGCTCCACTCGGAGTGCCTGACCGGCGACGCGCTCGGATCGCTTCGCTGCGACTGCGGGATTCAACTCAGACAGGCGGCACGCGAGATTGCCGCAGAGGGGCGCGGCGTCCTCGTCTATGCAACCGACCACGAGGGACGCGGGATCGGCCTCGTGAACAAGCTGCGCGCGTACATGCTGCAGGAGGACGGCGCGGACACGATCGACGCCAACTGTCGCCTCGGATTTCCGCCGGACGGACGGTCGTACACCGCCGCCGCCGAGTGCCTTGGCCTCCTTGGCATCCACTCCGTTCGGTTGCTGACGAACAATCCGAGCAAGGTGGAGGCGCTGAAGAGTGCCGGGATCGAGGTCGAGCAGACCATCCCGCTGCAGACCTCGCCGCATGTCCGCAACATCGACTACCTGCACGCCAAGGAGGCGAGGCTCGGCCACCTCGCGCCCGCCGGCGTCCCGCTGGACGGAAATTCGATCGGCGAGGCGACCGATATCGGCCTCCTTCTGGGCCGCGCCGCAGCCCCAGATTGGCGGCCCTACGTCGTGCTCAAGTACGCCCAGACGGTCGACGGACGGATTGCGACGCGGCGCGGCGACGCCAAGTGGATCTCGAGCGAGACCGAGCGCCGAATCTCGCACGGCCTCCGTGCGGCCTGCGACGCCGTCCTCGTCGGGGTCGGGACGGCGATGGTCGACGATCCCCAGCTCACGGTGCGCATGGTCGCCGGGCCCTCACCGCTTCGCGTCGTGCTCGATTCGACGCTGCGCTTGCCGTCGACGGCACGCGTGCTCAACAGCGGGGCGAGCACAATCGTGATTACGACCCCGCCGTCGAGCGAGGAACGACGCGCCGCCTTGCGCGAGCGTGCAGTCGGCGTGCACGTCGTCGACGCCGGTCCGCGAGGCGTCGATCTTGCGAGCGCACTTCGGACGCTCCGAGAGCTCGGCGTTGGTTCGCTGCTCGTCGAGGGCGGTGGACGTGTGATCACGTCGTTCTTCGCGGAGAAGCTCGTCGACCGCCTCGTCCTCGGGATCGCGCCGACGATCATGGGCGCGGGCGTCGACGCCGTCGGCGACCTCGGTGTCGCATCGGTAGCGGAGAGCGTTCGTCTGACGAACCGGTCCGTCCACCAGGCGGGGGACGACCTGCTCGTCGCAGCGGACGTCGTCTGAGCTAAACAGCGTTCACTCAGCGCTCTTCCGAGCGCGGCTAGGAGCAACCCGCGGCGGCTCGTCCGGCTGTTTCGGATACACGGGCGGCCAGGGAGCGTCCAGAAGGCCGGCAGCCCGATCCTGCTCGTGGAGCTCGAGCAGCGGCTCCAGCGACTGCGGCCGCTCGTTCATCTCCTGCCACGGGTCGCCCTCGGCGGCCAGCCGCTCGGGCACGGTCTCGATCGTCAGCTCGTCGGGGTGCAGGGCTTCGATCTCGTCCCACGCGAGGGGCGCCGAGACCTGCGCGCCCGGACGGGCACGGACCGACCAGGGTCCGAAGACGGTCTTGTGCGGCGCGTTCTGGTTGTAGTCGATGAACACGCGGCGGCCACGTTCTTCTTTCCACCACGCCGCCGTGATCAGCTCCGGCCGGCGGCGCTCGAGCTCGCGCGCGGCCGCGACGGCTGCGGCCCGCACGTGGTACGAGTCCCAGCGCTGCTCGAGCCTGACGTAGACGTGGAGGCCGCGGTTCCCGGTGGTTTTCGGGTAGCCGACGATCCCGAGCTCGTCGAGCAGGCGGCGGACTTCGGCGGCCGCGGCGCGCACCTCTTCGAACCCGACGCCCGGCTGCGGATCGAGGTCGAGGCGCAGCTCGTCAGCGACGTCGGGACGGTCGTGGAGGTACGGCCAGACGTGAAAGCCGAGGCACGCGAGGTTCACGGCCCAGACGACATGAGCCATGTCCGCGAGGACGAGCGCCCGGGAGGTCGTTCCGTTCGGCGTGCTCACGATCGTCGTCTGCAACCACTCCGGTGCATTCTCGGGAACGCGTTTCTGGAAGAACGAGCTGCCCTCCGCGCCGCGAGGGAAGCGCTGCATCAGGGTCGGCCGCCCGCCCGAGACACGCATGAGCGGCTCGGCAACCGCGAGGTAGTAGCGCACCAGGTCGAGCTTCGTCGCGTCGCGCTCCGCAAAGAACACCTTGCTCGGGCTCGTGATCGCGATGTCGCGCCCCGCAACGTCGAGCACGCACTCCTCCGCCACGGGGAGCACCGTAGCTGGAGCGAGAGCGGCGAGCCCGACGGCGCTCCCGTCTATCGCGGTGCCGCGTCGAGCGTCGGTAGCATCCCGCGCCGTGCGCGAGTTGCGGCCGGGCCTGTGGCACTGGGAGGCACCGCACCCGGATTGGACGCCGGACGAGCCGTGGAACGAGAACGTCTCGTCCTATGCGATCGACGACGGCGAGCGTGTGTTGCTCTTCGACCCGCTGGCGGTCCCGAGCGAGCTCGAGGAGCTCGTGGCCGGCCGCGAACCGGTGATCGTGCTGACGGCCCCGTGGTACGAGCGCGACGCTCGAACGCTCGTGGAGCGGCTCGGTGCACCGGTTTTGCGCCCGCGCCCGATACCCATGAGGACCTCGTGCAGAAGTACGGCGTGACTGCCGAGCAGGCCGCCGGAGGCAGCCCCGACCTGGCGTGGCTCGTGGCTACGGACGCGGCCCAACGGCAGTTCTACTCCGCCGGCGATCGGCTGGCCGTTGGAGCCGAGGCGTTCCCCGGCAGGGAGCACAACGACCTCGTGCTCTGGATCGAGAACCACCGTACGGTCATCGCAGGCGACACGCTCGTCGACTTCGGCCGGGGCCCCGAGATCCCGGTCGAGTGGCTACGCGACGGGGTGACGCGTGACCAAGTCGCCGAGGGATTGCGCCGGTTGCTGGAGCTGCCGGTCGAGCACGTGCTCGCGACACACGGCGGGCCGAGCAACAGAGCCGCGCTCGAGCGCGCGCTCTCCTGACGCCGAACTCGGACGAGGACGAGCTGCTCGGCGAACGCACCGCCGTTCCGGCACCGACTCCTAGTCCGAGGCAGCGGCGCGAGCGTAGATCGCGGCGAGCACCAGGACGATCAAGCCGTAGAGGATCTGACGCACTGCCTGGCTCGCATCGAGGATCGTCAGCAGCGAGTCGAGCAGCGTCAGGATCAACGCGCCCAGGATCGTGCCTGCATAGCCGCCGACGCCGCCGAAGATTGACGTGCCGCCGATCACGACTGCGGCCACGGACGGCAGCAGGAACGGCGTCGCGATCCCGAGGTCGGCCGCGTTGTTGAAGCCGACGAGCAGGATGCCCGCTGCCGCGCTGAGCAGCCCGCAGAGCGCGTACACCGCGAGGAGCACCTGCCAGTTTCGGACACCCGCGAGTCGGGTCGCGACGGGGTTGTCGCCTACGGCGTAGATCATCCGCCCGAAGCCGCTGTATCGGAGGCCGAGGATGATCAGCGCCGCGATCGGCGCCCACACGAGCAGGTCGTACGGGATGTAGGTGAGGAACCGCTCCGAGCCGAGCCTGACGACGAAGTCGGGCGCCGCCGCAAGGAACCGCTTCTGCGAGTAGACCGTCAGCGCGCCGAGCGTCACGGTCGAGACGCCGAGGGTCATGATCAGCGCGTTCACGCGGAAGATCGCGACGCCCGTCCCGTTCACGAGCCCGATCCCAAGGCCGACCCCGAGCGCGACGAGGATCGCCACGACGGTGCCGTCGCGCGCGAAGCTCGAGATCATGAACGCGGACGCCGTCGCGGTCGTCGCGACGGAGAGGTCCACGCCGCCCGTGAGCATGACGAGCGTCTGGCCGGCGGCCATCAGTCCGAGGATCGCCGCATACAGAAACGTGGTCGAGACCTGGCGCCCGGTGATGAACGCCTCACTCGACTGCGCGCGGTTCACGATGTCCGTCGCGACGAACAGCGCGATAAAGACGAACGTGAGCACAATCGCCGGGTTCGCCGCGACGGTCCCGCGGACGTCCAGGCGACGTGGCGTCGAGACCGCGCTCATCCGCCCGACTTCCCTTTCTGCCTGATCGCGAGGCCGCCGATCATCACGACGAGGACGATCAGCGAGCCCTGGATCACCTGCGCGTAGTTCTGGTCGACGCCCTTGATGATCAGGATCGTCTTCACGAGCGTGAGCACGAACGCAGCAGCCATCACGCCGAGCAGGCCGCCGACGCCGCCGAGGAGCGAGACGCCGCCGAGCACCACCGCGGCGACGCTGTTCAGCGTGTAGATGTCGCCCGAGTGCGGGTCGCCGATCCCCGAGGCCGCGGTCAGCGCGAGCCCGCCGAGCGCGGCGAACGTTCCAGACATTGCATACGCGAAGACCCGCGCCTGCGGGACATTGATCCCGCTCAGGTAGGCGGCGCTTCGGTTCGAGCCGATCGCGTAGAGCGCGAGGCCCGGGCGACGGCGACGAATTGTCAGCCAGAGGAGCGCGTAGACGACGAGCAGGATCACGAGCGCCTTGGGCAGCCACGCGGTGAAGACGGTGTCGAGGGTGACGAGGTTCTGGTACCTCAACGCCGTGCCGCCGCCGGGCACCTCCAACACGGCGAGCGCGGCGCCGGCCCAGACGAACAGCATCGCGAGCGTGACGATGATGTCCGCGATCTTCGAGACGTGGATGATGAAGCCCGTCATCGCGCCGGCGAGGAATCCGAACGCGAGCAGGAGCAGCGAGACGCCGACCGCGCGCCCGAACGAGCCGGCCGTCGCGGAAGAGCCGACCGTGGCGTCACCGAGGCTCGTCACCATGTACTTCGCGGCGAGCACGTTGACGAGGCTCATCATCGAGCCGACCGAGAGGTCGATCCCGCCGGAGATAATCACGATCCCCTGTCCCATCGCGACGAATGCGAGCGGCAGCGCGTCGATTGCCAGCGACTGGACGTCGAACGTGCCCCAGGGCAGGTTCGTGCTCGAGCGCCAGTAGAGGACGAGCACCAGGAGCAGCACGAACACGCCGACGGTCCAGCCGTGGCGGCGCGCGGCACGGCGCCAGTCGAACGCGACGCGGCCCTGGGTCGTCGCGACGGCGTTCACGCCGCGGCGTCCTCCACGAGACCGTGCATGGCGCGGAGCAGCGCTGCCTCGTCGGCCGTCTCGCCCGCGAGCTCACCCGTGATGCGCCCGCCGAAGAGCGTGACGACGCGATCGCAGACGAGCGGGAACTCGGCGAGCTCGGACGAGAAGAACAGGATCGCGGCGCCGTCGTCCGCCAGCCGGCGAAGCAGCCCGTACACCTGGCGCTTCGTGCCGACGTCGATGCCGCGCGTCGGGTCGTAGCAGAGGAGCGCGCGGAACCCTGACGCGAGCCAGCGCGCGATCGTCACCTTCTGCTGGTTGCCGCCGGACAGCCGCCTGACCTGGCGCCGCGCGCGCGTGTCGATCTGGAGCGCGTCGATTGCGGAACCGATGCGGCGGCGCTCCTCGCGCATGTTGATCGGGCCCCAGCGTGTCGGCGTGTTGTAGCGCGGCGCCGCGATGTTCTCCGAGATCGGCCGCTGTGGCAGCAGCGCGAGCAGACGGTCGGCGGGGACGAGCACGAGCCCTTGCCGGATGGCGTCGTACGGCGTCCGCGCGCGAAGCGCGCGACCCACGACGCGGATCTCGCCGCCGTCGGCGCGCTGCTGCCCCGAAAGCACCGCGAAAAGCTCGTCCTGGCCCTGCCCCTCGAGCGCCGCGATGCCGAGGATCTCACCGCCGTGCAGCGAGAACGAGACGTCGGCGACGCGGCCGACACCCAGCGACGCGACGTCCACGATGACGTCGCCCTCGACGCGTTGCGGCGCTGTCTCTTCGCGCGCCACCGCCTCCTCCTCGGCGCGGGCGGCCTCGGGCCCGAGCATGTGCTCGACGATCGCGGTCTCGCCGCCTTCGCGTGGAACGATCGTCGCAACGTCGCCGCCGTCCCGCAGGATCGTCGCGCGGTCGCACGTGGCGATCACCTCGGCGAGCCGGTGCGTGATGAACAGCACCGACCGGCCTTGGTCGCGCCACTCGCGCATCACGGCGAAGACGCGCTCGGCGAGGTCGGACGGGAGCGCGGCGGTGATCTCGTCGAGGACGAGCAGGCGCGGGTCGCGCGCGAGCGCGCGCGCGAGGTCGACCATCCTGAGCATCGGCAGCGGCACGTCGCCTGCGCGCTCGGAAAAGTCGACGTCGAGCTCCATCTCGCGCAGGCGCGCGCGGACGGCGCCGACGCTCGACCTCGTCAGGCGCATGTTCTGGCCGACCGTCAGGTCGGGCACGAGCGCCGGGTCCTGGAACACCGGTGCGAGACCGAGCCTCGCCGCCTCCGCAGGCGAGCCGACGCGGATCTCCCTGCCGGCAAACGTGATCTCCCCTTCGTCCGGCTTCGTCACGCCGGTCAGCAGCTTCACGAGCGTGCTCTTGCCGGCGCCGTTCGCGCCGAGCAGCGCGTGCACTTCGCCGGAGCCGACGGCGAGGTTTGCCGAAGCGAGCGCCACCACAGGCCCGTACGTCTTGCGGATCCCGCGCGCCTCGAGGAGCGTCGTCTCGCCGTTCATCCGACGCGAAGCCTAAGCGGGCGGCTGCTGGGAGCCGCCCGCTTAGCGAACCGACGGTCTATGGACCCTTGCAGCCCGTGAGCTGAGCAGCGGTGTAGGTCGTCCACGGCTTGACGAAGAGCCGGGAGCTGTACGTCGGAGGACGCTTCGCCGAGTAGTACTGCTTGATCGTCTTCGCGTCCGACTTTTGATCCCACACGTCAGGCTTGAGCTTGACCCACTTCGCGACCTTGGCCCCGGTCAGCAGCTTGATCGCGACCGCCGCGCCGACGCCGCCGATCGTCGCCGGGTTCGTGACGGCCGCACCCTGGAACCGCGGGTAGAGCGCCTTGAGCTGGCGAAGGAACTCGTTGTTGTCTGCGCCGACAACGGGGACGTAGCTCTTGCCGGCCGTCTTGAACGCGTTCACCACCGTGTAGTCGATGCCCGACGTCCAGACGCCGTCGACCTTCACGCCCGAGTTGAGGATGTCGAGGATCTGCTTGCCGCCGTTCGCGAACTGCCAGCCCGTGAACGTCTGCTTGACGACCTTGATCCCCGGGTACTTCTTCTTCGCCTGCATGAAGCCGGTGTGACGGTCGGTGTCGGCAGGAACGCCGGCGATGCCGCGCATCTCGACGACGTTGCCCTTACCGCCGAGCTTCTTGAAGAGCCACTCCCCACCGAGCCGCCCGTAGGCGACCTGATCGTTCGTCACGTTGTAAGCGCTCGGAGCAGTCACGCGCTGGTCGACGGAGACGATCTTGATCCCGCGCGATGCCGCCTGCGCGATCACGCCGTTCAGCGCCGAGGGGCTCGACGGATTGATGATGATCGCGTTCGCGCCAGCCGAGATCAGGTTGCGGATGTCCGCACTCTGCTCAGCCGGGCCGCCGTTCCGGTTGGCGACGATGACCCTGCTGACCCTGCCGCTGGCGAGCGCCTGTGCCTTGACCGAGCAGATCATCTCCTCGCGCCAGCCGTTGCCGACGAGCGTGTTCGACACGCCGAGCACGTACTTCGCCGGAGCCTGCGGCTTCGCGGAGCCGTCGGTTACGAATGCGAGTGCGGCTGCCGCCGCCGCGATGCCCCCGATGCCGGCGATTCCGACGAGCCTGGCGACCGTGCGCCGGCTCAACGACCCGAACCTCATTCACTCCTCCTTCGTCGATATGCGGACGCCGAGTGTACGCCGACTCCCTCGATGTGGCTAGCCCGTCACCTCCTGCTGCTCGTGCTCGTGCTGCTCGTCGTCGACCGAGCTCGTGGCGTGTGCCTTCGGCCCCGCACGCAGGCCGAGGAGGTACTGCGCCGCGAGCTTCGCGTGCCGGAGGGACCGCCCCGGATCGGTGGCCGCCGGCCCGATCGCGTTGTCGCTCTCGGCGATGTAGAAGCGCGAGCCCTTGGCGCCGACGTCGTCGAAGATGCGCTTGAACCCGACGACGCCCGGGTCGGGGTCGATGGGGTAGCCCTGGGCGATCGAGCCCTCGCCCTCGTACAGTGCATCGGTCGGAGTAAGCGGGAAACCGACGCGCGCCACCGTCTGCGTGAACGGGTTCGTGGGCGGGCTCGGCTGCGGCGAAAGCCGTGTGCCGTCCTTGATGTGCCACGCGACGATTCGGTGGAAGTTCTCCTTCCACCAGCCGAACAGGTCGAAGAGGGTCGCCGGGTTGTACGGATCGGAGGCGCTCCAGCCCGGAAATGGAAACCGCGCGCGTCCGGCGTACGCGTGGAACGTGTCCGGCTCGACGAAGACGAGCTGCGGGTCCGTGTGGGCGAAGAACCACTCCATGCGCTTCGTATGCGCGAGCTCGGGGTGGATCGTCGTGTCGAAGCCCTGGTAGCCGTTCTGCTCCACGTGCCAGTACCACTTGAGGCCCGCCGCGGCGCATGCGGCGCCGATGATGTTCGCCCGGCGCGCCGCCTCCGCCCAGCCGATCGTCGTGCCGACCGTGTCCAGGCGGTTCGAGCTCGTCGGGTCGCCGGCCGTGCCGACTATCGGGAAACCGAGGATGTGCGCGTTGTCGATCTGCGTCTGCCCGTTGGCGGACAGGCCGTCGGTTGCCGGGTTGTACACCGTGCCGAGGCTCGCGGTGTGGGTTCCGAAGCCCCGCAGGCCGGCGGCGTCGAGATACGACCTGATCTCGGCGATCGTCGGCTGACGACCGAGCTCGTTGACGTTCTGCGTGAACTGGAAGAACTCGAACCCGCGGTAACCGACCGACGCAAGGAAGTCGAACACCTCCACGAATCCGCCCGGCAGGGCCACGAGCGGCCCGAGATCGGTCGGGTCGTCCGGAAAATTCGGACCGCCGAGGTACCCCATCGTCGGCGTCAGCCCGTTCGCCCGGCTGTTCGCGATGCTGCGCCGGGTGACCGCGTCCCGGATCGAGAACTGCTGGACCCCCAGCTTGCCCGGCGGCACGAACCGCTCCCCGGCGCCGTTTCCGGAGCCGCTGCGCGCCCTCGGCGCGAACGCGCCGAGCGCGCTGACCCCGGCTGCGCCCGCCGCAGCCATGCCGATGAACTTCCGCCGGCTGAGCGTCGTCCGATCCGTGTCCATCATGCTCCCCCCTCCTCCCCGCGCCGCTCACGGCGCGATCGCAAGCCCGGATTCTGACGGCCGGCGCCACGGGCCGCTACTCCGTCCTCAGCACCTCCGCGTAGCGCCGCGCGTGCTCGGCGTACGCCGCGTCGAAGAGGCGACGCGACTCGTCTGCCCCGACGAGCGTCGGCGCCGTGAGAACCGGCGGCAGCGCCCCGCGCTCGGCGAGCAGCTGCGCCGTCCGGACCTTGACGGCGTTCGCCAGCGCGGCCGCCGCGACGGTCGAGCCCGGACCGACGCGCGCGCCGTCGACGTCGACGAGGGCGTCGCCGACCGGCGTGCAGAGATCGAGCACGACGTCCGCGTGGTCCAGCAGGCGGGTGCCGGAAGAATGCTGCGCGGCGGCGGCGCGCGAGTGCTCGACGGAGGTCACGACGATCACGCGCAGGCCCCGCTCGCGTGCGCCGATCGCCATCTCGATCGGCACCGCGGTCGTGCCGCCCACGCTGAAGACGATCATCGCGTCGCTCGCCCGCAGCCGGAAGTTGGCGAGGATCGCGGCGGCGAGGCCTTCGATCCGCTCGATCGCCATCGCCTGGCGCTGCCCGTTCGCGCCGACGACCTGCGTGTGGAACGTCATCGAGAGCTCGACGATCGGACTGAACCCTGGATAGGAGCCGTAGCGC
>Ga0126307_10002581_pt1 | contig 12251 bp, 12 predicted proteins | sample Plot28_FD_89955 | JGI IMG/M metagenome (GOLD analysis project Ga0126307, IMG submission 89955) | Serpentine soil microbial communities from UC McLaughlin Reserve, CA, USA - Plot28 | ecosystem: Environmental > Terrestrial > Soil > Grasslands | place: USA: UC McLaughlin Reserve, Lake County...
ACCGTCGTCTTGCGGCGGCCCTTGCGCTTGCCGAGGAGGTAGGTGGCGGCGATCACCGCCACGATCACACCCACCACGACGACGCCCACGACGCTGCGGCTCGACTCGCCCACGGCGTCGACCTCGCCCCGCAGCTCGCGGAGCTTGGCCTCGATGTCGTCGCGGGAGACCTCGCCCCCCTCGCCGACCGACGTCGTCGCAGTCATGAGGTGCGCATCGTAGGGCGCTTCACCGCGCCTTCCGGCGCCGGGTGGCCGTCATGCCGGCCAGCCCGGCGACGACGGCACAGGCCAGGAGGGTCAGGACGTAGGGCGCCCACGACCACGCGCCGTCGAAGGTGTCGCCCGTCTCGGTCTGCAGGACGCGCAGCACGCCGACGGCCAGCAGGATCACGCCGATCCCGATGAGCACCGACCCGACCACGCCAAAGGCGGCGTAGCGCCCGAGGCCCTTGATCGGCTCGAGCGTCTCCTGCTTGGCGTAGGCCCGGACGAGGTCGTACAGCTCACCAGCGAGGGTGGGCATCGACTTGTCGTCGTCCTTGGTCCGGGCGGGCACGGGGACTTCCTATCCCCCGTGTTCGCCCTGAGCAAGCACCCTCCGTGTCTAGGGCTCGCCGGCCAGGCGGGCTTCGGCCAGCTCGATGGCGTCGGAAAGCAGGCTGCCGAGCAGGGCGGCCCGCTCGTCCGGCCCCTCCGCCCCGAGCAGCGCCAGCCGGTCCATCGGCCCCAGCGGGGCGAGGGCGGCCAGCTGGTAGGTGGCCAGCACCGGGTCGTCGTCGACGTCGGCCGTGACCGGCGAGACGGCCTCGCCGAGCTCCGCCGCCAGCGCCAGGAGGCGCCGGGTGGACGCCACCAACGGGCCCCGGGCCTCGGCCGCCGCCGGGCCGGCGGGCGGGTCGGGCCAGGGCGCCACCTCGGCCAGCGGGTAGGGGTCCTCCTCGAGCCACTCGGTCACCCGGATGCGCCGGGCTCCCACGGCACCCACGGCCCAGCGCCCGTCGGGCAGGGTCACGGCCTCCACGATGCGGGCCACGCACCCCACGTCGAAGCGGGTGTCGCCGCCGCCCACCTCGCTGCCCCGCTCGATGAGGGCCACGCCGAACTCGGGCGTCGCGTCGAGGCACGCCTCCACGAGGGCGCGGTAGCGCGGCTCGAAGACGTGGAGGGACAGGTAGGCGCCCGGGAGGAGCACCGTCCCGAGCGGGAACATCGGCAGGGTGGCCACGGCTACGAGCTTCCCTCGGGCCCGAGCCCTACGAGGTCGAGCGCCGGGTGGTGCACCAACAGCTCGCCCAGCCGGTCCTGCAAGCGGGCCGCCGCCTCGTCGCTGGTGCCGGGGCCGTTCAGCAGGTAGGCGAACGACAGCGCCCGGCCGCTGTCCGTCTCGACCACCCCGGCCAGGGTCTCGACGCCGTTGAGCGACCCGGTCTTGCCCCGCAGGCGGCCGACGAGCGGCGTGCCCAGGAAGCGCTCGGTGAGGCTGCCGGTGCGCCCGGCGACGGCCAGCGAGCGATCGAGGGCGCTGCCCGTGCCGGCCTCGCCGAGGAGGGCGGTCAGCAGCCCGCAGGTGAGCCGGTCCGACCGGCTCAGCCCCGAGCCGTCCACGAGGGCCACCCCGTCGAGGGGCAGGCCGGCATCGGCCATGGCGTCGCCCAACACGCCCACCCCGGCTGCGGTGCTCCCCTCCCCCGCCTCCTGCAGGCCGAGCTCCTTGGTCAGCAGCTCGGCCGAGGCGTTGTCGCTCTCCTGCACCATGCTGGCCACCACGTCGCCCATGGGCGCCGACTCCACCGCCGCCAGCTCCTCGCCCTCGTCGGGGACGCGGCCGGCACCGGCCTCGCCCACGCCCACGCCCCGCAGCCGGAGGAGGTCGGCGAACACGCCGGCCGCCCCTGCGGCGGGGTCGTCGAAGGGCGTCGGCCCGGCGGGACCGGTGGCGAAGCCGTCGTTCACGAAGAGGGCGGACAGCGGGCCCAGGCGACCCGAGCTGGAGGCGCTGGCCGGCCAGTCCCGACCGGTGCGCACGTCGTCGTAGCGGGACTCGTCCCCCAGCACCCGCCCCCGCACCGTGCGCACCCCGGCCGCCACCACGTCGTCGGCCAGCGCCTCGAGCGACGTGTGCAGCGCCGGCTGGTGGCGCAGCGAGGCGGCCCAGTCGGCCGTGGCCAGCACCGGGTCGCCACCGCCCACCAGCCACAGGTCGTCCACCGCGCCGTCGTCAGGCGCCTCCTCGACGACGACCCTGGTCCGGTAGCGGGTGTCGGTGCCGAGCCGGTCGAGGGCGGCGGTGGCGGTCACCAGCTTCAGCGTGGAGGCGGGGACGAGGGGCAGCTCGGGCCGGGCCTCGAACAGCCGGCGGGGACCCTCGGCCACCACGAGGCACGACGACGCCGGGCTGTCCCCGGCGAGCGCGCCCAGGTCCTCCTCCAGGCGGCGCTCGGCCCGGCCGGCGGCGAGGAGGGCGGGCACCCGGCGGGGGCTGAGGACGGGCGTCGCCGATGCGTCGGCGGGCGCCTCGGCCCCCGACGCCTCGTCGCCGGGGCCGGTGGTGACCGCCCCGGCGCCGGCCAGGACGGCCAGGACGGCGAGCACGGCGGCCACCGTGCGCCGCCGGCGCCGGGCCCATCGCTCCCGGGTCAGGCGCGTCCCCGGCTCTGGCGCCACCGGGCGAAGCGCCAGAGGTGGTCGAGGGCGGTGACGGCCCGGTTGGCCGACCCGTAGCAGAGGCGGCGGGTGGCGCGCACGGTGGCGGGCCCGGGGTTGCCCGGGTCGGCCACCGCCAGCTCGGTGGCCGTCAGCACCGGCTTGCCCGTCGCCTCCGACGCGGCGGCCGCCGCCTCGGCGAAGCGGGCGTCCTGGCGCTCGTGGTAGCCGACGATGCGCTCGAGCCCCGACCCCGGCCAGAAGGGGCCCTCGCGCATGAGCCGCGCCTGGTTCGACTGGATGCCGAGGCCGAGGTAGACGATGGCGTCCACGCCGTCGTGGGCGGCGATCTGCTCGAGCACCTCGGGGATGGTGTCCCGCGTCTCGCCGCCGGCGAGGTCCACCGGGTTGCCCCGGCTCCACCGCGGGGGGAGCTTGGCGTCGATGGCCGCCTTCAGGTCGTCCGGCAGGGCCACGAGCTCGAGCGAGGTGCGGGCCAGGGCGTCGGCCGTGACCACCCCCCACCCGCCGGCGGTGGTCAGCACCACCACGCGGGGGCCCTTGGGCAGGGGCTGGGTGGCGAAGGTGGCCGCCGCCTCGTAGGCCTCCTCCACCGTGGCCGCCCTCGTCACCCCGAGCTGCCGGCACACGCCGTCGAAGACGCGGTCGTCAGAGGCGAGCGCCCCGGTGTGGCTGGCCGCCGCCCGCGACCCCGACGAGGTGGCGCCGCCCTTCAGCAGCACCAGCGGCATGCGCTCGGTGACCGAGGCGATGCGATCGGCGAAGGCTCGCCCGTCGGCGATGCCCTCCACGTAGGCCAGCCCCACCGCCGTCTCCGGGTCGTCGGCGTAGTAGTCGAGGTAGTCGGCCACGGTGGTGGCCGCGGCGTTGCCGGCCGACACCGCCCGGCTCATGCCCACCCCCGTGCTGAGGGCGAGGTTCATGAACGACGACACGAAGTTGCCCGACTGGCTGGCCACGCCGATGCGCCCGGCCGGCGGGAACGGGGCGACGATCTGGGCGCACAGCGACGACGGGGTGGAGACCACGCCCTGGCCGTTGGGACCGGCCAGGAGGATGCCGAGGTCGTCCGCCAGCGCCACCAGCTCGCGCTCGGCCTGCCGACCGTCCTCCCCGGCTTCGCCGTAGCCCGCGGAGGTCACGAAGGCGGCGCGGATCCCCTTGGCCGCGCACGCCCGCAGCAGCTCGGGGTTGGCCGACGCCGGCGTGCACACGAAGACGAGGTCGGCGGCGCCGTCGGGCAGCTCGTCGATGGACGTGGCGCAGGGGATGCCGAGGACCTCGCCGCCCTCCCGGTTGGTGGCGAAGACCCGCCCCGCGTAGCCGCCGGCCAGCAGGTTGTGCAGGGCCACGAAGCCGAACTTGCCGGGGTGCGAGGACGCACCGGCGACCACCACCCCCGCGGGGTCGAACAGCGGCCGGAACCGCTCGACCGTGTCGGTCATGCGGACAGCTCCACCAGCGCGTCGACGGCGACGGGGCGGCCCTCGGCCGTGATCAGCACCGGGTTGAGGTCGACCGAGACCACGCCCACCTCGGCCTCGCCGTACGCGGCCAGCGCCAGCACCAGGTCGGCCACCGCCCCCCGGTCCACGGGGGCCTCGCCCCGCACCGGTCCGAGGAGCGCCGGCAGGGCGAGGTCGTCGAGCAGCTCCTCGGCGTCGACCCGCTCGAGCGGCACCATGCGGAAGGCGACCCGGCCGACGGCCTCGGCCAGGATCCCGCCGAGGCCGAGCATCACCGTCAGGCCGAACTGCGGGTCGCGGTGCAGCCCGGCGATGAGCTCCCGGGCGCCCCGCACCATGGGCGCCACGAGCACGCCGACCTCGCCGTCCTCCGGCCGGGCCGCGGCCAGCAGCTCGGTCGCCGCTGCCTCAACGGAGGGGCTGTCGGCCAACCCCAGGCGGACGAGGCCGCGCTCCGTCTTGTGGGCGATGGCGTCGCCGCACAGCTTCGCCACGACGGGGAAGCCGATGGCGCCGGCGGCCTCGACCGCCTCGGCCGGCGACGCCACCACCCGCTCCTCGGGGACCGGCACGCCGGCGGCGGCCAGGCGTCGCTTCGACTCGTCCTCCGAGAGGGTGGGCACGGCGCCGTACGGTAACCGGCCGGTGCTGGCGGTCTGCGGTGTCCTCGAGGGGTTCTACGGGCGACCGTGGACGTGGGACGAACGGGTGGCGGTGGCCCGATGGTGCGCCGACCGGGGGATGCCCGACTCGGTGTGGGCGCCGAAGGACGACCCGGTGCACCGGGAGCGCTGGCGCGACGCCTGGCCCGAGGCGACCGTGGCGGGGTTCGGTCGCGTGGCGGCGGAACCCGGCGTGCGCCTGGGCGTCGGCCTCTCGCCCGGCTTGGACGTCGACGGCGCGTCGGCGGCCGACCGTGCCACCCTCGGCGACAAGGCGCTGCGGGCGGTCGACGCCGGGGCCGGCCTCGTCGTGCTCTGTCTCGATGACATCCCCGACCGGCCGGGGCTGGGCGAGGAGCACGCCGCCCTGACCGCCGACCTGTGGGAGCGGCTCGACGGGCGCGCCGCGCTCGCCCTCGTGCCCACGCAGTACGTGGGCATGCGGTCGACCCCCTACCTGGCGGCGCTGGCCGCCGGGGTGCCCGACGAGGTGCCCATCGGGTGGACCGGCCGGGCCGTCGTGAACGACGAGATCACGGCGGCGCAGGCGGCGGAGCGGGCAGTGGCCGTCGGCGGCCGGGCGCCGCTGCTCTGGGACAACGTCCCCGTCAACGACGCCATCATGTCCGACCGCCTGTTCCTCGGGCCGCTGCGGGGGCGGGAACCGGGGCTGGTCGCCGCGCTCGGCGGCTACCTGGGCAACGCCATGGTCCAGCCCCGGGCCTCGACGCTGCCGCTGGCCTCCACCGCGGCGTGGCTCCGGGGAGAGGACCCGGCGGCGGCCTGGGCGCGGACGGCCGACGACCTCGGCTGGCGGGTGCTGGCCGAGGCCTGCGACGGCGGGGTGCCCCGTGCCCTGGTCGCCGTGCTGGCCGCCACGGTGAGCGGGCCGTCGTGGGCGGGGGCGGGGGCGGCGCTCGGGTCGTGGCTGGCGTCGGCAGCGGAGGTGGCCGCGCCGGGCCTCGAGGAGGAGGCGGGCCCCTGGCTCGAGCAGGTCCGGGAGGAGGCGGAGGTGGGCCGGGCCGCGCTCGAGCTGCTGGCGGCCACCCGGCCGGCGCTGCGGGTGGGGACCGACGGCCGCGGGCGGGCGGTGGCCCCCACCGACGTCGGTGCCCTGCTGGCCGCCTTCGGCGTCATGGGTCGGTGGCCGGCGGCGCGCCGGTCGGCCGTCTCCGTCATGGGCGTCCGCTGCGGGTTCCGCCCGGCGCTCGGGCAGGCGGCGGACGGCAGCTGGTCGCTCCTCCCCGGGCTGCTCGAGGAGGACCGCAACGCGGTGGACGCCCTCGTGCGGCTGGCCGTGGCCGAGGCCACCGCCGGACCGCCCGCCGAGCCCCTCGTGGTGACCGTCGACGGCGCGCCCGTGGAGGTCGCCCCCGACGGGACGTTCACCGCACCTCCCGGCTCCCACGTCGAGGCCCGCTGCGACCGCGTGGCCACCGGCGGCCGGACGCCGTTCGACCCACCCGTCCGGGACCGCCGTCTGCGCTGAGCCGGTCGAGCTCCGGCGGGCCGCCCGTTCTTTGTCGGCTCACGGTCGCATGGAGCCTCCAGCCGACAACGATGGAGCGTCAGCCCCCGTGGTGGCCGCGGAGCAGGGTGGTCAGCTCGGCCGCCCGCTCGGCCAGGACGAGGTGGCCGCACTCGAGCTCCACGAGGCGGGCGTCGGGGATGGTCGCCGCCAGGTGGCGGCTGTGCTCGATGGGCACCCACCGGTCCTCGAACCCGCCCACCACGAGGGTCGGGGCGGTGATGGCGCCGAGGCGGTCGGCGATGTCGACCCGCCCGTCGAGGTCGGCGTGGCGGTCGGCGCCGGACGAGAAGCTGGCCGCCGTCGGCTCGATGAGCGACTCGACCCCGCCGCCCATGAGCTCGAACAGCTGCCGGCTGGCCCCGTCGGCGAACGTGTAGCGGGCGAACAGCTCCCGGTCGGTGGCCAGCAGCCGCCGCCACAGGTCGAACGTGAACGCCATGCGGGCATCGCTCGTCGCCCACCCGCACACCAGCGTCAACGCCGACAGCCGGTCCGGCGCGGCGGCCGCGACCGCAGCCGCCACCACCGCCCCCAGCGACCAGCCGGCCAGGCCGAAGCGCCCGGCCCCCACGTCGTCGGCCACGGCCAGGACCTGGGCGGCCAGGTCGTCCACCTCCAGCGGCCCGCCCGGGTCGGCGGTCGCCCCACCCCCGGCGTAGTCGGGCAGCACCACCCGGAAGCGGTCGACCAGCCCGGGCACCACCTGGGCCCAGTGCGCACCGGAGCCCGTGCTCCCGTGGACGAGCACCAGCGGCTCGCCGTCGCCCTGGACCTCGTAGGCGACGTCCACGTCGCCCACCTGCACCCGCGGCACCGGCGGCTACGGCTCCAACGCGGCCCGGAAGAAGGCGCGGACGTGCGCGAGACGGCGAGCCAGGGCCTCGTCGGCGAGGGGGTCCTCGGCCAGCAGGCCTTCGAGGAAGGGCGCGTCGCTGAAGTAGCTGAGGAGGGCGCCGTAGCCCGTGAGGAGCAGCTGCTCGGGGTCGTGGCGCCGGAAGCGACCGGCCGCCATCTCCTGCTCGAAGAACCCCACCGCCCGCTGGAACTGCGGCCGCAGCGCCTCGCCCAGGTCCATGCCGAGGTGGCCCACGCCCTCGATGGCCTCCCGGCGCACGATGCGCACGAAGTCCGGGTTCTCCATGAAGAACTCGAAGCTGGCGTCGAGCACGTGATCGACGTAGCGCCAGCCCCGCTCCTCGCGGGAGTTGGCCACCGCCTCCTCCACCCGCTCGGACCAGTCGAACAGAGCCCGGGTGAAGACCTCCTGGTAGAGCGCCAGCTTCGACGGGAAGTGGTGGAGCAGGCTGGGGCGGCGGATCCCGACGGCCTCGGCGATGTCGGTGAGCGAGGCACCATCGAAGCCACGCTCGGCGAACATGTGGGTCGCCGCTGCGGCGATCGCCTCCCGGGTGGAGCGCGTCGTGGGAACCGTCACCATCGTCCCATCGGGCAGGGAGCGTACAGACCCCGCCTTCTGCGCCAGGGGCGTAGCGTCGGCCGGCGATGGCCGAGCGCCTGCCCGCCGCCCGGGTGCTGGCTGCCGACGGCCTCCTCGGCCCCGCCTCCGTGGTGGTCGAGGACGGACGGGTGGTGGCGGTCGAGCCGGCCTCCGGGCCCGCGCCGGACCGCACCCTGGCGCCCGGCTTCGTCGACGTCCAGGTCAACGGGCTGGACGACGTCGACGTGGCCGACGCCGGTGACCGCTGGGGCCGCCTCGACGAGCTGCTGGCCACCGGTGGGGTCACGACCTGGTGCCCGACGCTGGTCACGGCGCCGCTGGACGCCTACCGGGCCCGGCTGCAGGCGGTGACCGACGCCGCGGCCCGCCCGGCGGCGGGGCGGCCGGCCATCGCCGGCGCCCACCTGGAGGGCCCGTTCCTGGGGAGCCGGCCCGGGGCCCACCCGGTCGAGCTGCTCCTGCCCCTCGACCTCGACTGGCTGGCGGCCCTGCCCGACGTCGTGCGCCTGGTGACCCTCGCCCCCGAGCTCGAGGGGGCGCCCGAGGCCGTGCGCCTGCTGCGCCGCAAGGGCGTGGCCGTGTCGCTCGGCCACTCCGCCGCCACCCCCGCGCAGGTGGCCGCCTGCGTGGAAGCGGGCGCCTCGCTGGTGACCCACCTCTTCAACGGGATGCCGCCCCTCCACCACCGGGAGCCCGGCCTGGCCGGTGAGGCGCTGCTCGACGACCGGCTGACCGCCTGCCTCATCGGCGACGGGGTGCACGTGGCGCCGGCGGTGGTGGCGCTCGCCTTCCGGTGCAAGCCGGCAGGCCGGGTGGCCCTCGTGTCGGACGCCATCGCCTGGCGGGTGCCGCAGCACGCCGGGTCGGCCATCACCCTCGTCGACGGGGCCGCCCGCCTGGCCGACGGCACGCTGGCGGGCAGCGCCATCACCCTCGACGCCGCCGTCGGCACCGCGGTCTCGGGCGGCGTGGCGCTGGCCGACGCGCTGGTGGCGGCCTCGGCCACCCCGGCGGCGGCCATCGGCTGCACCGACCGGGGCCACCTCACCCCCGGCGCCCGGGCCGACCTCGTGGCCCTCGGGCCCGACCTCACGGTGCAGGCCACGTGGGTGGCCGGCGAGCTGGTGCACGGATGAGGCGCCCCGTCCGGCGACCCCCGATCCACTCTGTGCGCAATCGCGCTCACCCCCCGAGCGCGATCGCGCACAGAGGCCCCGGAGGCCCGCTGCAGCCGGCGCCCCTGGGCTGGCCCACCCTCGTCCTCCGGGGCCTGCGGCGGCGGTGCCCCTCGTGCGGCACCGGGCACCTGTTCTCCCGCTGGGTGCGGATGGTCGAGCGGTGCCCCGGCTGCGGCATGCGCTTCGAGCGGGAGGAGGGCTTCTTCCTCGGCGTCTACTTCCTGAACATCACCCTGACCCAGGTGGTGCTCATGGCCTACGTCACCGTGGCCTTCGTGTGGACCCTGCCCGACCCGCCGATGGCGGCCGTCCTCGCTGGCGCCGCGGCCATCGCCATCCTGGTGCCCGTCGCCATCTACCCCGCCTGCCGCACGCTCTGGGCCGCCGTCCACCTCGGCATGCAGCCCCTGGAACCGGAGGAGCAGGCCGACGCCGCCGCCTTCCGCTTCGAGCGGGGCGACGCCGGTCCGCCACCGGATCGCTAGCGTCGAACCGACGTGGACATCATGGCCGCCCTCTTCACCGACTCGTTCAACATGCGCCAGGTGGCCGGTCCCTCCACCCGCCTGGACCTCACGGGCGTCTACTTCTCGATCGCCGCACCCTCACCCGTGCCGGTCACGATCGAGCCCCACCTCGTCGTGCTCGTGCGCTGCCCGCCCGACGATCCGGGCTCGGCCGCCCTCGAGACCGTCTACTACCGCGACGGCGAGCAGCTGGCCCGCAACGCACAACCCGTGACCGTCGAGCCCGGGCGGTTCGGCTACCGCCTCGTCCGGGCCGAGCTCACCTTCGAGGACTACGGGACCGTCGAGGCCCACGTCCGCCTCGACCAGGGCCACACCACCATCGTCCCCCTGACGCTCCTTCCGCCTGCACGAGAGAACTGACGGTGTTCGCCGCCGCGCTGTCCGAGCACCCCGAGGCGCCGGAGGCGGTGGGCGAGGTGGTGGGTGCCGTGTTCGAGCGCCTCGAGCAGTCGCCCGACCTCGCCGTGCTCTTCCTCAGCCCGCACCACGTCGACCGGGCCGACGAGATCGCCTCGGCCGTGCGGGCCCTGCTCCGCCCTCGGGTCCTCCTCGGGTGCACCGCCTCCGCCGTCGTGGGCGGGCGCCGGGAGGTGGAGGACGGGCCCGCCCTGTCGCTGTGGGCCGGCTCGCTCGGCAGCGTGCGGCCGTTCCGCCTGGCGACCGTCCGCCTCGGCCCGGGCTCGACCGGCATCGTCGGCTTCCCGGCGCCCGACTCGCTCCCGCCCGACGCCCGCGCCGTGCTGGTCCTCGCCGACCCCTTCTCGTTCCCCGTCGACGCCTTCCTCGAGGGGCTGTCCGAGCAGACCGGCGTGCACCTCCCGGTGGTCGGCGGGCTGGCCTCGGCCGCCCGGGGGCCCGGCGGCAACCGCCTCCTCTTCGACGGGGAGGTGGCGACCGACGGCGCCGTGGGCGCCGTGCTCGGCGGGGTGGGCGTCCACCCCGTCGTGTCCCAGGGCTGCCGGCCCATCGGCACGCCCATGGTGGTCACCCGGGGGGCCGACTCCCGGATCGAGGAGCTGGCCGGCCGGCCCGCCCTGGAGCGGGTGCAAGAGGTGCTCGGCCGCCTCGACGACGAGGAGCTGGCCATGGCCCGCCAGGGCCTCCACGTGGGCCGGGTCGTCGAGGAGCGCAAGGACGAGTACGAGCGGGGCGACTTCCTCGTGCGCAACGTCGTCGGCCTCGACCGGGACGCCGGTGCGCTCGTGGTGGGCGACGACGTGCAGGTGGGCAGCACGGTGCAGCTCCACGTGCGGGACGCAGGCTCCGCTGACGAGGACCTGATCTCGCTCCTCGGGGGCGCCTCGGCCGACGGCGCCCTCCTCTTCACCTGCAACGGTCGGGGCACGGCCCTCTTCGGCGAGGAGGACCACGACGCCAACCTGGTGACCGAGGCGCTCGGTGCACCGCTGGCGGGGATGTCGTGCGCCGGCGAGCTGGGACCGGTCGGCGGGCGCAGCTTCCTCCACGGCTTCACCGCATCGGTCGTGCTGTTCTCCGAGCCCCGGACCCGGGTCGGTCCCGAGGTACCGGGGGTAGCGTGACCAGGTGACCGAGCCTGCCGCCCTCCGGGAGCTGGCCGCCCAGCTCCGCGTCGACTCCGTCCGGGCCAGCGCCGCCGCCAAGTCGGGTCACCCGACCTCGTCGATGTCGGCCGCCGACCTCCTGGCGGTGCTGCTGCACGACCACCTCCGCTACGACTTCGACGACCCCGCCAACCCGGCCAACGACCACCTCATCTTCTCCAAGGGCCACGCCTCGCCCCTGCTGTACTCGGTGTACAAGGCGGCGGGCGCCATCTCGGACGAGGACCTGCTGTCGTTCCGGCGCTTCGGCAGCCGCTACGAGGGGCACCCCACGCCCATCATCCCCTGGGTCGACGTGGCCACCGGGTCGCTGGGCCAGGGCCTCCCGATCGGCGTCGGCGTGGCGCTGGCCGGCAAGAAGCTCGACCGCCTCCCCTACCGGGTGTGGGTGCTGTGCGGCGACAGCGAGATGGCCGAGGGCTCGATCTGGGAGGCCTTCGAGCACGCCGCCTTCGCCGGGCTCGACAACCTCACCGCCATCATCGACGTGAACCGCCTCGGCCAGCGGGGCGAGACCATGCACGGCTGGGACCTGGACTCCTACGCCGACCGCGCCCGCGCCTTCGGGTGGCACGCCATCGAGATCGACGGGCACGACGTCGAGGCCATCGGCAAGGCCTACGCCGAGGCCGAGGCCACCACCGGCACGCCCACCGTCGTGGTCGCCCGCACGAAGAAGGGCAAGGGCGTCAAGGCGGTCGAGGACCAGCTGAACCAGCACGGCAAGCCACTGCCCGAGGCCGACGAGGCCATCGCCGAGCTCGGCGGCATCCGCGACATCACCGTGCCCGTGGCCAAGCCCGAGACGAAGGCCGCCCCCCACGAGTTCCCCACCGGCGATCTCGCCCTCCCCCGCTACGAGATGGGCACGGAGGTCGCCACCCGCAAGGCCTACGGCGAGGCCCTCGCCGCACTGGGCTCGGCCGACGGGAAGGTGGTGGCCCTCGACGGCGAGGTCAGCAACTCGACCTACGCCGAGATCTTCACCGAGGCCCACCCGGACCGGTACTTCGAGATGTACATCGCCGAGCAGCAGATGGTGGCCGCCGCCGTCGGCATGCAGGTGCGGGGGTGGACCCCGTTCGCGTCGAGCTTCGCCGCCTTCCTCAGCCGGGCCTACGACTTCGTCCGCATGGCGGCGGTGAGCCGGGCCCGCCTGTGTCTGTCGGGCTCGCA
>Ga0126307_10002582_pt1 | contig 12249 bp, 13 predicted proteins | sample Plot28_FD_89955 | JGI IMG/M metagenome (GOLD analysis project Ga0126307, IMG submission 89955) | Serpentine soil microbial communities from UC McLaughlin Reserve, CA, USA - Plot28 | ecosystem: Environmental > Terrestrial > Soil > Grasslands | place: USA: UC McLaughlin Reserve, Lake County...
CCGGCCAAGAAGGAGAAGGAGGAGGGCCAGGAGGTCTTCCGCAAGGTCGTGAACATCAGCTCGATCTCGGGCACGATGGGCAACGCCGGCCAGATCAACTACTCGGCCGGCAAGGCCGCGGTGGTGGGTCTTACGAAGACGCTCGCCAAGGAGTGGGGCCAGTTCAAGATCAACGTGAACGCCGTGGCGTTCGGGTTCGTCGAGACGCGCCTCACGGCCGCCAAGGAGTCGGGCAACACGATGACCAAGGACGGCGAGGAGATCCAGCTCGGCATCCCGGAGCAGATGCGCGCCATGGCGGCGATGATCATCCCCCTCGGCCGCCCGGCGTCACCGGAGGAGGCCGCCGGCCCGGTGTTCTTCCTCTGCTCGCCGTGGTCGAACTACGTCCACGGCCAGGTGCTGAACGTGACCGGCGGTCAGTTCGGCGGGATGTACATCTAGGTCTAGCGCGCGGTCGCGGTCGCAGCGCCCGCGTCAGCGCCCGACTTGTCGGGATTCCAGCTGTAGGCGTAGTCCGGCCTGTCCACGTCTCGCCAAAGCGTGGACAGGCGCAGCGGCCTGAACGTGTCCCACATGATCGCGAGCTCGTCCGTCGAGCTCTTGCCGAGCGCCTTTTCGACCGCGCCGGGCTGCGGCCCGTGCGGCAGCCCGGAGGGGTGCAGTGTGACGAAGCCCTCGTCCACGCCCTTGCGCGCCTCGTAGTTCCCGGCGGCGTAGAACATGACCTCCTCGGACTGGATGTTCGAGTGGTGGTAGGGCAACGTGACCGCCTGGGGATCCCAGTCGAGCATGCGCGGGGCGAACGTGCAGATCACGAAGTTCGGCCCCTGGAAGGTCTGGTGCGCCGGCGGCGGCAGGTGGAAGCGGCCGGCACGCGGCTCGAAGTCGTCCGCGTTGAACGTGTACGGCCACACGTAGCCGTCCCAGCCGACCACGTCGAACGGGTGGCGGTCGAGCACGTACTCCTGGTAGCCGTCGCGCACTCGCACGGTCACATGGAACTCGCCGCTCTCGTCGAAGGTCTCGATCCCCGCGGGCGGGTGGAAGTCGCGCTGTGAGAAGGGCGCGTGCTCGAGCAGCTGGCCGTAGCGGTTGCGGTAGCGATTCGGCGTCTCGATCTCACCGGGAGTGTGGAAGCAGAGCCAAAACTGCTCCTCTTCCATGGGCAGCTCGAACGTATGCGTCGTACCGCGCGGGATCACGACGTAGTCGCGCTGACGGAACGGCACGCGGCCGAACACGGTGCGCAGCACGCCGCTGCCGCGGTGGATGTAGAGCACCTCGTCGCCCTCACCGTTGCGGTAGAAGCCCTCGCGCGCCTCGAGCGGCTTGCAGACCGAGACCTCGATGTCGTTGTTCCACATGAGGAGGCGACGACCGGAGACCGGGTCGCCGCCGGGGTCCACGCCATTCGCGTCAGCGAGGCGATGCACGTGAGCGTCCGGCACCCACTCCTCGCGCTCGATCCGCCGGAACTCGCCAACCTCGTCCAGTCGGCAGGGCGACTGCAGGTGGAGCAAAATCGACTCGTTCCCCGAGAAGCCCTCGTAGCCCATGACCTCCTCGACCAGGAGAGGTGAGCTGCTGCCGTTGGAGCGCACCTGGACGTGACGCTTGGCGGGGATGCTGCCGAGGCTGGCGTAACGCATGGCTAGAGGTTTCCTCTCCGCTCCTGCTCGCGCTCGATCGCCTCGAATAGGGCCTTGAAATTGCCCTCGCCGAAGCCGCGTGAGCCGTGGCGCTCGATGATCTCGAAAAACACGGTCGGGCGATCTCCGACCGGCTTCGTGAAGATCTGGAGGAGGTAGCCCTCGTCGTCCCGGTCCACGAGGATCCCGAGCCGCCTCAGGTCAGCGAGGTCCTCCTCGATCTCGCCGATCCGCTCGGGCACCTCGTCGTAGTACGACTCCGGGATCGCGAGGAACTCCACGCCCTGCTCGCTCAGCGCGGACACGCACGACACGATGTCGCGGGTGGCCACGGCGATGTGCTGGGCGCCGGCGCCCTTGTAGTACTCGATGTACTCCTCGATCTGCGACTTGCGCTTGCCCTCGGCGGGCTCGTTGATCGGGAACTTGAGGCGCCCGCTGCCATCGGTGACCACCTTCGACATCAGCGCCGAGTACTCGGTGGAGATCGCCTCGTCCGAGAAATGGATCATCTCGGTCATGCCGAAGACGCGCTCGTAGTAGTGCACCCACTCCTCCATGTGGCCGAGCTCCACGTTGCCGACGATGTGGTCGATCGCCATTAGGCGCATCGCGTCGGGATCGTGCGTGGCCTCGCCGCGCTTTTCGAAGCCGGGGAGGAAGGCGCCCTTGTAGCCCTCGCGCCGCACGAACAGGTGCTGGGTGTCGCCGTACGTTGCGATCGAGGAGAGCTGCACGCGGCCATGCTCGTCCTCGATCCAGTGCGGCGTCATCACGCCGCGGGCGCCGTGCTCGACGGCGGTGCGGTACGCCGCCTCAGCGTCGGGCACGCTCAGCGCGATCTTGTGGACGCCGTCGCCGTGGAGCGCGTGGTGGGCCGCGATCTCGTCGCCGCCCTGGAGCGTTCCGGTGAGCACGAGGCGGATGCGGCCCTGCTCGAGCACGTGCGACACGCGGTCGCGCCGACCCGTCTCGAGGCCGGCGTAGGCGGTCTCCGTGAACCCGAACGCGTGAACGAAGTAGAACGCGGCCTGCGCGGCGTTCCCCACGTACATCTCGACGTGATCGATGCCGTGAACCGGCATGCGGTCGTCTGCGGGAACGGGCGGAGAGGCCGCGGGCGCGGTCGAGGTAGCCATGTACCTAATGATTCCGCGCTCAACGACCGCATTCAATGCGTGTTTGTTGCGTTCGTGTCACACTTGTGGCGCGTATGGACGACGTCGACCGTAGAATCGTTGCGCTCCTGCGCGAGAACGCCCGCCGGTCGTTCAAGGACATCGGGGCGCACGTGAACCTCTCGGCTCCGGCGGTCAAGCGGCGTGTGGACCGACTTGAGGCCGACGGAGTGATCCGCGGCTACACGGCGATGGTGGCTCCACGCGCGTTCGGGTGGCACGCGGAGGCCTTCGTTGACCTCTACTGCGAGGGCCGCATGCCGGCCGACTCGATCAGGCAGGCGGTCGAGGGCGAGTCCGGCGTGGTGTCGGCGCACACGGTCGCCGGCGAGGCGAGCGCGCTCCTGCACGTGATGGCCGAGGACACGCAGGACCTCGAGCTGTGCCTGGAGCGCATCCGGGCGACGGACGGCATAAGCCGGACCGTGACGGAAGTGGTCCTCTCCACCTTGTTCGAGCGCTAGCGGCAGCGCGCACATCTAGCACTGAGGGCCTGTCCGACCGGGTAGGGAACGTCCGTCGCGCTATGCGAGATCAATGTCCCCACCTGGGTCCCGCCTCCCTTAATGCCGGTCGTTCCGGGCCGCGGTGCCGCTAGCGGTCGTGCGAGATTCCCGGGCCGTCGCCGGGATCTTCCCCTGGCCCGGCCTCCGGGTCGCGGACCGTTTCGGTCACATCTATTTCGTCGGGCTCGCCTGACACCGCGTCGCCCTCGCCGGCGCTCTCCTCGTCGCCGAAGTCATGCGCCTCGGGGTCGTAGCGGTTCTCGCTGTGGGTGGCGGTCTCGCGCAGGTCGCGCTCTGCCGTCTCGAAGCCTTCCTCCACGCCCTCACCGCCCTCGACCAGGGGGCGCTCCGCCTCGTCCGCCTCGAGGCCTTCCTCGCTGTCGTACTCGGGCGCGCGGCCGCCGATGCTGCCGGCCTCGGCGGCTGCGGCGTCCTCCTGCTGCCGCACCAGCGGGTCCTCGGGCGTCTCTTCGTTCGTCGTCATGCGCCCCCGTGTACCCGCCGGTCAGCGGGGCGAATCGCTCAGCGGCAGATCCGTGCCGTACACGAGGAGCTCGAAGCCACGCGTCCTGTGGCGCCCCTCGAGCGTCTCGCCGAGCTTCTCGGCGACGCGCACCGACTTGTCGTTCGAGGGCTCGATGAGGCTGATGATGTGCCGGAGCTCGAGCTCGTCATGCGCCCACTCGCACGCCGCGCGACCCGCCTCGGCTGCGTAGCCCTTGCCCCAGTGGCCGCGGGCGACAGTCCAGCCGACCTCGATGCCAGGCCAGTCCGGCGGGCAATACAGCCCGGCGCGTCCGACGAAGTCGCCGGTTTCCAGTTCCTCCAGCACCCAGTGGCCGAAGCCCCGCAATGTCCAGTGGGCGGCAAGGACCGACATGTCCAGCCATGCATCGTGGGGGGTGAAGCCGTCGGGCTTGCCAAGCCCGGCGCCGACCGCGGGGTCGCTCAGGATCTCCGCCCACGGCTCGTAGTCCTCGTAGCGCCAGCCGCGCATCAGGAGGCGCTCGGTCCGGAGCTCCGGGACCTCGCTCACTGCTTCGGCCGCCGCTCCTCGGAGAGCGGCTTGCCCTCCTCACCAACCAGCCCGAGCGGCGGCCACGCGCCGAACCAATTGTCGCGCGCGCCGTCGAGCGTGAGGATCGCTCCGGAGAAGTAGTCGCCCGCCTCCGAGGCCACGTAGGCCACAAGCCAGGCGAACTCCTCCTCGGTTCCCAGTCGCTGGAGCGGCACCGTGCTCGCCACACCCTCCACGACCTGCTTCGGGTACTTCTTCATCAGCGTCTCGGTGGCGAAGGGACCCGGCGCCAGAGCGGTCAGCCGGATCCCAAAGCGCGCCCACTCGATCGAGAGGACGCGCGTGAGGTTCTCCACGGCAGCGCGCGCCGCCGAGGAGTGCGCCATGCCGGGGAGGCCGTGGTGCGGGGAGAGCGTCACGTTCACGATCTTGCCGCCGCGCGAGTCAGGAATCATGGCGCGCGTCGCGACGGTGTGGGTCATCAGCCAGGTGCCCTCGACGTTCAGCCGGATCACCGTGCGGAAGCCCTTCGGCGTAATGTCCTCCGCGGGTGTGAGGTACTGCCCGCCGGCGTTATTCACGAGCAGGTCGATCTGCCCGTGTCGGTTGAGGACGCCGTCCACGAGCGCCTCGACCTGCTCCTCCTCGCGGATGTCGCAGGCGCGCGCCTCCACGCGGCCGTCCGCCGCCGCCGCGGCCGTCTCCTCGAGCGGCTCGCGACGCCGCCCGCAGACCACCACCCGCGCGCCCAGCGCCGCGAGCTCTAGCGCAGTTGCCCGCCCGAGCCCGGACCCACCGCCGCTGACGATGGCCACCTGCCCGTCGAGGAGCCCGGGTTGGAAGATCTTCGACGGCACGGGCGGCCCAGACTACCCGGGGCCACGAAGGAGACCCCCCAGCCGGCGATAGGCCACACCGGCCAGAAGTAGCCCATCCCGGTAAGCGCCCAGATCGCGACGAGCATCAGCGAGACGACTAGGAAGGGTGCAAGGTCCCGGCGGCGGCCGCCGCGCCGTTCGCGCACCGGTGCCACCGGCAGGTCCCCCACCAGCGGCTCGAGCTCTGCTTCGGTCCGTGCGGAGAAGGCAAGCTCGAGTCGCTCCTCGAGCTCCGCCGGGGTGAGCCTGCCGTCGCCGGCGGCGGTGCGCAGGCGCTCGGCCACCCGCTCGCGGTCCGCGTCCGATATGCGCAGCTCGCTCATCGGAAGTACTGCCCGTGAAAGCCGAACGGGATGTGGTGCGGCGCCTCGGCGCGGGCGAGCTCCTCGAACGAGCGGGCGTCGAGCACCAACAGGAACGAGCGGCCGGCGTTCGCGTCGAGCACCACCGACAGGACCACGCCGTCGTCCTCGCTCTCTGTTCCCGGCTCGCGGACGAACACGGGCTCACCCGGGTAGCAGCCGTCGGCACGCCACTCGGACCTCGTGCCGTCGCGGACGTCGACCTTCACGAGCCTGTCGATCCAGCTCTCGTCCGAGCCGGCGAAGTAGGCATACGAGTAGTCGCGCGTGTTGCACCCGCCGTAGTCGATCCGCGGCAACTCCAACGAGCCGTCGGCGAGCGGCTCCCAGCGCACGGCTCCGCCGTCGAGGTTAAGCGTGTAGCGCCGCAGCTCCACCGGCGGCAGCGTGCCCTTCGGCCCGGCGTCATCGAGGTAGAGCGAGTCGATCACGCTCGCGTCCTTATACGCGCAGAGGTCGATCACCAGCTCGCCGCCGCGGTCGAACGCGTTCACGTGGTGGAAGCAGAAGAAGGCGTCGGTGTCATAGGTGCCGCGCAGCTCGCCGGTCGCGCGGTCGAAGACGCGGAAGCGCGTGGGCTCGTCTCCGCGCCAGCTGTAGTTCTCGATGAACGGGTTGCCCGAGAAGGCGAGCTTCAGCGGGTTCACGCGCAGCGGGTACTCGGCCAGGATCAGGTAGCGCTGGCTCATCCCGAACGCGTGCATGTAGGCCGGCTCCTTCACCGGCATGCGGGCTATGACGCGCCGCGTGGAGCTGTCGGCCGGGAGCCCATAGAGCACGTATTCGCTCACGCGCGAGAAACGCGCCGTGTAGTTCACGAGCTCGTTGCGCTCCGCGTCGTGGTGCGGGTGCGCGGTCGTCACGTGCGCCTTCAGCCTGTCGGCGTACTCGAAGTGGCCCACCGTGTCGAGCGTCTCGGGATCGAACTCCACCGGCATCGGCGTCTCGGTCATCGCGATGTAGCGCTCACCGATGCGGGCGAGGTTCACGTTGGGGTTGTCGGTGACGTCCGGCGAGAAGATCTGCTGGACGCGCTTGAAGATGGAGCGGCAGGGGTCGGTCGCGAACCCGCCGTGGCGCCACTCGCCGTCCTTCGCGTCCTTGTAGGCGGTGCTCTCGAGGAAGCGACTGCCGTAGGAGACCTTCCCGTCCGCGAATCCGAACCGGTTCAGCATCGCCACGCCGTCGAACCAGTGCGCCACGCGCCGCCCGCCCACCTCGAGCAGCGCAGGCGTTACCCGCACGAGCGCGCCGGTGAGCCACTCGGGCAGCTCGCCGGTCACCGGCAGGCGGTCGACCGAGGTCTCCTCGTCCTGACTCGTGAATCCGAGTCGATGGTCGGTGCGGAGAGATGCTTCCGTCGTAGCCACAGTCCATACTGTACCGTCTAGGATGGACTGGTGCAAGAGGTAAGGCTCACCCCCACGTCGTACATCGTGCTAGGACTGCTCGAGTTCGCAGGAGAGTCCACGCCGTACGGGTTGAAGCAGCTCGTGTCGACCTCGGTAGGGAACTTCTGGACGCTGCACCACGCCCAGCTGTACACGGAGCCCGAGCGACTCGCGAAGGCCGGTTACGTGAACGAGAAGCGCGAGCGCGGCGGGCGCCGCCGCCGGCTCTACGAGATCACCGCGAAGGGGCGCGGCGCGCTTGACGAGTGGCGCGGCGAGCCCACGACGTCGCTCGGCGAGCTGCGCGAGCCGGCTCTTCTGAAGCTCTTCTTCGGCGCGGATCCGTCTGCCATCGCCACGGCGCAGCTTCCCGCGCACCGCGCCAAGCTGGCGGAGTACGAGGCCATCCGCGACGGCATGTCCGAGATCGTGCCGGAGGGGCCGCGGCTCGCGCTCGAGGCCGGCGTCCGCAATGAGCGGCGCTTCATCGAGTTCTGGGAGGAGCTCGCGGGGTAGGGTTCGGCCAGATGGCCACCGCAGCAGAGCCACGGCCGGCCGAGCTGCCGCTTTCGGGCGGTCGTGATGGTGCGAAGGTCCGCCTGCACCCGCTCCTCACGGCCACGATCCAGGGGCCACCCGCCTGGTTTCTACGCGAGGAGGGGCGGCTGGCCTGGCGAAAGGCCTTCGGGCTAGGGGTGCCGAAGGACGAATGGTTCCGCGCCCCGATCCAGTGCTTCCTCGTCGAGCACCCGTCGGCCGGTCCGATCTTGATCGACACCGGCTTCCACGGCTCGGTCGCGGTCAGCCCTCGGTCGAACCTCGGGGCGTTCGGGACGATCATTTACAGGGACATAGACATGCGAGCGGAGCAGACGGCGGCCGCGCAGCTACGCGCGAAGGACATCGAGCCGTCGAGCGTGAAGGTGGTGATCATGACCCACCTCCACCCCGACCACGCGAGCGCTATCTCGGACTTCCCGGAGGCCGCGTTCATCCTGTCAACCGACGAGTGGGAGGCGGCCACCCAAGGCGGTCAGCGCGACGGATACGTCAAGAGGCAATTCGACCACGGCTTCGACTACCGCCTCGTCGATTTCGACTCCGAGGAGGCCAACTCGTTCTCCGGCTTCGCGCGCTCGTTCGACCTGTTCGGCGACGGCAGCGCGCGCATCGCCTTCACGCCAGGCCACACGGCCGGGCACATGTCGGTCATCGTCCAGACGGCGCAGGGCGAGGTGCTGGTCGCCGGCGACGCAATCTTCATGCGCCGCACCCTCGACGACGAGCACCTCCCCCACATGGTCTTCGACGAGCACCTCTTCCGGCGCTCGCTGCGGGAGATCAAGCAGTACGTGAAGGAGACGCCGGACGCCGTCGTGATCCCTGGGCACGACTGGGAGGCCTGGGAGAAGCTGAAGCCGGTCTACTAGTTCGCGAAGTCAAAATCGCCGGACGCCGTGATGTGGATCGTGCCGCTGTCCCGTGTCCACACGATCAGGTTCAGCGCCTGGAGTCGGTCGAGCATGAACTGGAAAGCCTCCGCCTGGGCGCCGCTGCGGTAGCGGCGCCGGATGTCGAAGGAAAAGCCGGTCGCGTGCATTCCGGCTCCCGGACGGATGGTTCGCGTCACGGTCAGCGGTGCCTTCGTGCCCGACACCTTCCGCACGCCCTGGCCGATGTAGACGGCGAGCGCGAAGGCCTCGGGGCGGAGGCCGCCCGCTGCCACCGGACGTAGGCCATAGCGGGCGGGCTCGTTCTCGAAGGGACGGAGCTCGCCATCCCGGTAGGCCTCGTTCACGTCTTCCGAGGTCTGGAATACCTCGGTCCGGTCGGGCGGATGCAGCACAAGCTCCCCGGAGTCCGCGCCCACGTGAAGATCGGCCAGCCGCTCGAGCTTGCCGCGGTCCTCCCGGTACAGGCGCATCAGCTCGCGCGAGGCGAGCACCCGCCAGAGGTAGGTCTTCGAGTCGTCTCCCAGCCCGGTGAGCAGCCGGTAGGCGCGCGCGTGCCGGTTGGGGGCGATGTCGAAGAAGAGCTGGGGATAGCTCGCGTCCTCGTCCCCGTAGGCGCCCAGCAGCTGCTGGAGGTTGCCGATGCCCATGTGGTACGAGACCACCGCCAGGTCCTCGCGGCCGAACTCGTCCTTGGCGAGCTTGAGGTAGCGGCCCGTGGCGGCGAGCGCCTTCCTCGGGTCGAAGCGCTCGTCCAGCCGGCGCCGCTTCGCCCTGATGCGGTCGGCCTCGCGCGGCCCGCGCGCATTCGCGAGCCTCCGGGTGAGCCGCTCGCTTGCGCGGAAGTCGACTTGCATGTCGAGCAGATTCGCGCCCGTCTCGGCGAGGATCTGCGTGAGCCCGACAGCGCCCTCGAGGTCATCGCTCGCGCGCGCGTCCGGACGACCGGCGCTCTCCAGCAACACCATGCCCTCGATCAGGTCCGGGTCGACGCCGGCCTCGTCCGCGGCCTGCTCGACATCACCGCGAAAGGCCGCCACGCGGCGCGCCGTGGCGAGCACGCCGCCCGGGCTCTTTGCGTACAGCACGTGGCTGTGCCCCGCCGCGGCGCGCTTCTCGAACTCGTCCTCGCGGCTGCCGTCGTACGCGTACGGGTCGCCCTCGATCTCGAGTGGGCTGTAGCTCGGCGGGTCTTCGCCGCGAAGCAGCAGGAACGCTGCGATGGCGGCGACGACCGGCAGCAGGAGGAGGACCAACCGGCGGCGGGCGTACACGCCCGTCAGGTTGTCAGGTGCCCTATGCGACTCGCTGGACCGGCATCTCCATGCTCGAGGGAGTAAGCGCCGAGCCGCTCGTCCGCGTCCGCCCCTAGGCGTCGACCGGGCGGCGTCCTGCGGGCTCGGCGTGCTCGCGCGCGGCGCGGCGGGCGTCGCGGGCGCGGCGTACCGCGTCCTTGCGTCCCTCACCAACCAGCCGCGTGTGGAGGTCGCGGATGCGGGCAAAGAGCGCCTCGGAGGCCGCCTGGGCCTCCTCCTTGGTCGGCTCCTCCACCCGCTCGAACTTGAGCGGCTCTCCGAACTGGATGGTGACCTTCGGGAACTGCAGGCGCTTCCAGTTGCGGGCGCGCTCGGTGCCGGCGATCGCGGTGGGCACCACGGGCGCGCCCGACTCGAGCGCCAGCCGGCCGATACCGTGGCGCGGCTTGCCGAGCTCGCCCGTGCGGGAGCGCCCGGCCTCGGCGTACATCACCACGATGTCACCGCGTGCGAGGACGGCGTGAGCGGTCTTGAAGGCCTCCTCGTCGTGGTGTCCGCGCCTCACGGGGAAGACGCCGCCGTTGTGGTAGACGACCTGCATCGGCCACTTGAAGAGCTGCGACTTCGCCATGAACTGCACCTTGCGGCGCAGGTAGACGGCGACAAAGAAGTGGTCCAGGAACGAGAAGTGGTTCGGGGCGATGATCACCGGCCCCTCGGCCGGGATGTTGTGCGAGTCGATGCAGCGGGCCCGGTAGAAGATCAACAGGTAGGGGGTGAGCAGGAGGCGCACGAACTCGTACATCCAGTTCGGCCGCTTGGTGCGTTGGCGCTCGTGGAACCTGTCGAAGTGCTCCGCGGGCCGCGGATCCTTGTACACCTGCGCCTTCACTTGCGCATCCCTACCCGGAGCGGTCCTGTTCGTTACTCCGGGCGCGCTCGAGCGCTCGTCTCCACCCGGCGAGCAGCGTCTCGCGCTCGTCCTTCGACATCGACGGCTCATAGCGGGCGGCCTGGCGCCACATAGCGCGAACGTCCTGCTCGCTCCACTCGCCGGTGGCCACGCCCGCGAGGTAGGCGGCCCCGAGAGCGGTCGTCTCTGCGACCTCAGGCACCACAACCGGCACGCCGAGCACGTCGGCCTGGAACTTCATCAGCCATCCGTTCACGACCGCGCCGCCGTCTGCCTTCAGCTCCTCCAGCGCGACGCCCGAGGCGTCCTCCATCGCCCGCACAGCGTCCACGGTCTGGTAGGCCATCGCCTCGAGGGCGGCCCGCGCCAGGTGTGCCCGGCCGGCGCCGCGCGTGAGGCCCACGAGCGCACCACGCGCGTAGGGGTCCCAGTGCGGCGAACCGAGTCCGGTGAAGGCAGGCACGAGGTACACGCCGTCGTTCGAGTCGAGCGAGCCCGCCAGCTCCTCGGTCTCGTCGGCGGTCCGGATGATCCCGAGCTGGTCGCGCAGCCACTGCACGGCCGCACCGGTCACGAAGATCGCGGCCTCGAGCGCGTAGTCCACGCGCTCGTCGACTCCCCAAGCGATCGTGGTGAGGAGGCCCTCCGCGGGCTCTGGCATGTCGGCGCCCGCGTTCTCGAGCACGAAGCTGCCGGTCCCGTATGTGTTCTTGCCGAGCCCGGGCTGATGGCACGCCTGCCCGTATAAAGCGGCCTGCTGGTCCCCCGCGACCCCGGCCACCGGCACCGAGCCGCCGAACTCGGCCGTCTCCCCATACACATGAGCGCTCGGGCACGGCTCGGGCAGCGAGCCGGGATTCACGCCGAGGAGGTGGCACAGCTCGGGATCCCAGCGCCGCTCGCGGATGTCGAACAAGAGCGTGCGCGCGGCATTCGACAGATCCGTTAGATGGCGGCCCGTGAGCTTAAAGACGAGCCAGGAGTCAATCGTGCCGAACGCAGCGTCCGCCGGCACGTCGCCCTCGCGCATCAGCCACTCGATCTTCGTGCCCGAAAAGTAGGGGTCGAGTACGAGGCCGGTACGCCCGCGAAAGAGCGGCTCGTGGCCCTGCTCCTTGAGCTCGTCACAGCGGCGCGCGGTACGGCGGTCCTGCCAAACGATCGCGCGGTGCAGCGGCTCACCGCTCTCGCGGTCCCATGCCACAACCGTCTCCCGCTGGTTGCTGATGCCGACGCCCGCGAGCGACCGGCCGTCGATGCCGATCGAGTCGAGCGCCTCCTTCGCCACCGCGCGCGTCACGTCCCAGATCTCGCTTGCGTCGTGCTCCACCCAGCCCGGACGCGGGAAGTGCTGGGGGAACTCGCGGTATGCGCGCCCGACGGGGTTGCCGCGCTCGTCGAACACGATGCAGGTGCTACCGGTGGTGCCCTGGTCGATCGCGAGGATCAAGATTCGGCAGCCTATCCCGCCGGTATCGTCCCGGCCCATGCCCGACGTCGAAGCCCACATCACAGGAACCGTCTGGAAAATCGAGTGTCAGGTTGGCCAGGCCGTCGAGGAGGGCGACACGCTCGTGATCCTCGAGTCGATGAAGATGGAGATGCCGGTCGAGGCCGAGGACGACGGGACCGTCAAGGAGATCG
>Ga0126307_10002583_pt1 | contig 12248 bp, 6 predicted proteins | sample Plot28_FD_89955 | JGI IMG/M metagenome (GOLD analysis project Ga0126307, IMG submission 89955) | Serpentine soil microbial communities from UC McLaughlin Reserve, CA, USA - Plot28 | ecosystem: Environmental > Terrestrial > Soil > Grasslands | place: USA: UC McLaughlin Reserve, Lake County...
AAGCGCTCCGGATGACGGCGCTCGTCCCGAAGCGTGCACTCGACAATGAGCTTCCGCTCCTAGCCCAGCGGATCGACATCTCCCAGACGAGCCAGCTCGACCAGATGAAGCGTTGGCTCCGGCAGCGCAAGCAGACGGTGCCGGCGATCGGCCGCATGGGCGAACACGTGCATCAGGCCGGGCTGGAGCTGATGCCGGGGATGCTCACGGAGCCCGAGCTTGTTCGGCTCGAGGGGGCGGAGGGCGGCGCGTTCGAGCGGCTGTTCCTGCGCGACATGATCCGCCACCACACGGGCGCGATCACGATGGTCCGGCGGCTCTACGCGTCCGGGGGAGGCCTCGAGCCCGAGGCCGACGCCTTCGCGCGGCACATCGAGGCGGACCAGCAGATCGAGATCCAGCGGATGCGCGATCTCCTCGCTCAGCGCACCTAGGCGGACGGCGGCGGCGAGCTGCGCTCCTCGCGCGGCGCTCATTGGTCGGAATCACGCGATCGTCAATTTGGTCGATGCGCGCCCGAGATGCTGAACTTCCTCGGCAAATGTTCTAACCGCGTGCGCGTGGGCAATTCGGCTGGATGCGGCAGGTGGGGTCGGCGCGCCGGCGGTGACATCGTGGCCCGCATCGCTGTCGCAGGGCCTGGGCTGTCGATCTCGTCCGCGCTGCTTTAGATTCCGCTCGTGGGGTCGGTAGGGCGGCGTCCGGAGTAGCGCGGTGGCGAGGCTGCTGTTCGCGAAGGGTGTTCGCGGTCACCTCGTCGAGAGGCTTCAACGCGGCCTCATAGCGAACGACGTCGATCTCGGCACTCCGAACGGAAAGTACGACGATGCGACTGCGCGCGCCGTCGAAGCGTTCCGCCGGCGAAACGATCTCGGCATGTCCGATGAGATTGACGTCCCGACGTGGCGTGCTGTCACGAGTACGCCTGTTCCACCGGTACGGGAGCGGGCGCTCCAGCTCACCGCGGCGTTCGAGGGACACGGATTCACGTACGTGGCGGGCAACTTCGACGGCGCTGGGCTGACGTGGGGCATCGTCGGTTTCACGCTGGCGCACGGCCAACTCCAGAGCATCGTCCTCGACGTCGAGCAGCGCGCGCCCGACCTGCTTCGTACCGCGTTTCGCGCGAAGCGAGATGAGCTGGTGCAGATGATGCGCGCACCCCGAGCCGAGCAGCTTCGGTGGGCGGAGTCGGTCAGTACCGGCGCGAACAAGGCGCGCGTCGTCGAGCCGTGGCGGAGCGCGTTCGCCCGCTTCGGCGAACAGCCGGTCGTTCGGGCCGCTCAACTCGAACGCGTCCAGCGAGGCTTCATCCTGCCGGCGCTTCGGACGGCGTCCGAGCTCGCGCTGAAGACGGAGCTCGGGTTCGCGCTCGCGTTCGACGTCCACGTCCAGAACGGGAGCGTGAGGCCGAGTGCCCGCGAGCAGATCCGGCGGGAACTCGCCGAAAATCCGACGCGGCGGGAGCAAGATCGCCGCGTGGTCGTTGCGCTCGCCGTCGCCGACGCGTCGGACCCGCAGTGGCGCCGCGACGTCCTCGACCGCAAGCTCACGGCGGCAACGGGCGCCGGGCGGGTCCACGGCGCGACGTACGTGCTCCGGAACTGGGGCCTGCAGGACCTGCCGTTCGGCCGCCGTCGCGGCGCCCCTGCGTAAGACGTGGGCCGACGTGCACCGCCCGCACCGCCTTCCGCGCGCCGTCGGGCGTGGGCGGCGTTTTCCCTGCTCTTGCATGGCCCACGCCCATGGGTACACATGGGCATGGGCCGCGTCGCCCACGTGATGGGCCAGCGTTTCGCGCGGGTGTGCCGTCACTCGCGCCGAGCATCTCCGGGTACTGGCCCGAGGAGGTATGCGGCCGTGCTCGGCGATCCGGATGCGTTGCGACGCGCAAACGTTGTCGGCTGGCGAAGTGATCCGGAACTGGCGCGACTTGCTGCTGCTCTTCGGCCGGCGGACGCCGGTCACGCTTACATCAGCTGCGTCTGTCGGCCGCGGAGTCGGTCGATCGGAATCTCTGCCCAGACGCGCGTTCCGACGCGCCTCTTGCTCTCGACTCCGAACCGGCCGTCGAGCGCCTCGACGCGGTCGGCGAGGCCCAGCAGCCCCGACCCCCGTGACGCGTCGGCACCTCCGACACCGTCGTCCACGACCTCGACGCAGGCGGTGTCTTCGCGAAGCGTGACCCGCACTTCCGCCGTGGATGCGTTCGCGTACTTCGCGATATTGGTGAGCGACTCGGCGACCACGTAGTAGAGCCCGGCCTCGACAGGCGGAGGGAGGCGCTCTTCGAGGTCGTTCTCGACGATGACCGGAACGGACGAGCGGCGCGCGAGGACTTGCAGCGCCGAATCCAGCCCGCGTTCGGTCAGGATCGCCGGATGGAGGCCGCGCGCGAGCTCGCGCAGCTCCGCGTGCGCCTCCGTGAGGAGGTTGCGCGCCTGCTCGAGCATCTCCCGCGCGGCCTCGGCATCGTCCGTCAGCGCGCGGAGGGTGAGGTTGATCCGTTGCGAGACGGCGGCAAGCTGCTGCTGAGCGCCGTCGTGCAGGTTGCGCTCCAGCTTCGCCCGCGCCTCGTCGGCCGCTTGCACGATCCGGGCGCGCGAGTCGCGCATCTCCTCGTGCGCGCGCTCGTTTGCGATCCCCTGCGCGACGAGGTCGCTGAAGCCGCGAAGGTGCGTCTCCGACGGCGGGGGAAACGGATCGCCGCACGGGCGGAACGCTGTGAGCGCGCCGACGAGCTCGGCGTCCACGATCACGGGCGCGGAGATCCCGCACCGGTCGCCGAGCTCTTGCGACGGTTCGTCTCCACGACAGGGGACGCCGGTTTCCAGGACAGTGAGTGTCGCGCTTCCGGGCGCCGGGTGGTACAGAGATTCCGGCTCAGGCGCGACTTCGCTGCCGTCGCTCCAGCCGCCAAGGACGACGACCTCGTCGGGAATGCCGTCCCAGCGCACGAGCATCACGAGCTGTGCGTCGAACACGTGGCCGGCCTCGCGCGCCACCGCCTCGAGCACCTCCCGCTGTGGGCGACCGCCGGCGACGAGCGTGGCGACGCGCCGAAGTGCCGCCTGTTCGTCGACCATTGCGGCGAGCTCGCGGCGCGCCTCACTGTTCGCGATCGCCTGCGCGACGAGCGTCGCGAAGTCGGCGAGACGTTGCTCTGCGCCGATCGGGAACGGATCGTCGGGAGTCGTCCGTGACGCCGTGATGACGCCCCAGATGCTGCCGTTGACGATGACCGGCGCGCCGATCGACGCCTCGAGCCCGAGCTCGTCCCACCGCGCGCGCCCGAAGTCGGTGTCGAGGTCGCCTGCGGCATCGATGCGCGCGGGCGCTCCCGAGTTGACGACGCGCGCGGTGACGGTGTCGCCCCCGAACGCGTAGAGCCGCCCTCGTTGGGTGGTCACGCCTTCCTCGAGCGTCCAATCGCCGATCACGCGGATCGTCTCGCCGTCCCAACGCATCGTGTTCGCTCGGTGCGCGCCGAAGAGCCGAGCGATCTCCGAAGTCACGGCCGCGACGATGTCCTCCTCGCTCGCCCGCGACGCCACGAGCGTCGCCACGCGCCGAAGCGCCATCTGCTCGTCGACAAGTCTGCGCAGCTCGTCCTCGCGCGTCTCACGCAGGGCTCCGGCCATACCGTCCATGGTAGAGCCATGCTCAGCGGATTTCTGCGACCGCGGCGGGCACGGGCTTCGTGTAACGGATCGCCGGAGGCGTGAAGGAGTTGCGCGGAGCGAGGAACCTCTCGTCACGGCGGCACGTCGCCACCAGGCACCCCAAAGCTCGACCCGTCTCGCCTGATGCTCGCTGCTCGGGCCGCGCTCACTCCACCGCCGCATCGAGAACGGGGGTGGGGCGTGCCATCTCGTTCGACTACACGAGCTCGAACTCGATGACGTTCACCATCGGCAAGTAGACAGACGCGAACGGGCGCCGACGCAAATCGGTCGGCGCGCGCTTTGCACTCCCGCTGCCGGGGTGCGCGACGATTCCACTGCCGTACCGAGCGACGAGGACGACCGGACGAGGAAGGAGCCGGCTGCCAAGACGCTGTCGCGTCCCCCTTGCAATGTCCTTCGCAAAGTGCCACGGTACGTGTCGAAACACTTATTCATACGACTCTGCGGCAGGGGGAGAGGGCAATGATTCATCCCGCGAGTCGGGGGAGACCACGCACGCTGCTTGCGCTGGTCGCTGCTCTGACGCTCGGCGTGCTGCTGCTCGGAGCAGGCGCAGGCCGGGCGGATCTGCCGCCGGATCCGATCATCCCGGCCGGCGGCGACCTGAACCTGCTGAACACGATCAACAGCCTGCCGCTGAACGACATCGCGTCGGCGCTGGACCACTACCCGGTTCCGTTCGTCGTTGTCTGCCAGGCGGGCTCCGGACCTCCGGTGATCGCGAATCAACGAGCCGGCTCGCCGAAGCGGGTCGACTGCGACTCGAGCAAGACGACCGGCAAGGGCGGTGACGATCTCCAGTTCGAGGTGAACACGGAGCTCGGCCCGGCGCCGCACCTCCGGCTCAACATCAACCGCCTGGGCGGCGCGCCGTTCGCGACGAACGTCCACGCGATCATCGCGTTCCCGTGGGACGCGTTCAATTCGGAGGTCGGCCTCCCGGCGGCCCCGAACCTCTTCATCGGCTACCAGACGACCGCCGCGGGCGGCGCCGTCGGCGGCATTGCGCCGTTGACGGAGGAGATCAACTTCACGCCGAACGTCGTCGCGGGCACGACGCACACGTTCGTGACGACGATGGCCACGACGGGCTCATCGAACCCGCTTCGCTTCGAGGCGGGCCATTTCGACGGCACGAACCTCACCGGCGTCCTGGACGCCGCAGCGATCTCAGCACTCGTCGACCCCGTTCCCGCAACGATCAATCTCGGGCTCAGCGTCGACGAGTCGGTGCTCTCGGCAGGGCCAGGCGGCACCGACAGCTCGATCGACCTCAGCTGGACCGCGAGCGCGCCGAGCAAGGTCACGTTCGCGTACCTCGAGGAGGAGTCTGCGCCCGGCGGCGTGGCCGACTACCAGACGACTCTTGTCGTCGATCAGATGCCGACGAGCGAGCACCTCGTGCTGAGCCTCGACGAGGCCGCGGGAACGCTCACGCTGACGCACAGCGCCAATGCGCCGATCAACTCGGTGACGCTGACCCGAACGAGAAACGACGGCCTGACGATCGTCGGCGCCGCCGGCGACGTCCCGACATCGGTCGCGCTCACGATCGGCTTACCGGGGACGGCGACCCTCGACGTCAATGCGAACACGCTCGATCTGAGCCTCAAGGTGACGGAGGTCGGAGGCTTCGCCGCGACGAGCGGCTTCCTCGGCTACAACCTCGGCTACCTCGAGGCGAAGGTCCTGAACGCGCCCGACCTGACAGCCGCCTACGTTCCCGCCAGCGACAGCTTCACCGTTCAGGCGACGAACCCCGGCGAGTCGATCGGCGCCGTGCAGCTCGTGATCGGCGACGACGCAACGCTCGAGCTGCCTCCCGCGTGGTCGTTCGACGAGCGGCACGTCTTCTCGCTGATCGACAACGGCACGCACGGCACGGCGGCCGCGCGGATTGTCCACCTGACGAAGGCAACCCTCGACCTGACGGCCACGCCGACGGAGGAGACGTTCGACGTCGAGACGGGTCAGGCGGCCAGGATGAACGCCTACATCGAGACGGCGCCGACGTCGAACCTGATCCCGGGGCACGACATCCTCGCCGATTGCCACATCTTCGACATGCCGTCGGGGAAGACGCACTTCGAGATCGATCTGCCGTCGACGTTCAGCTACACGACGGACCCGCCGCAGGGAATCGACGAAGTCGCCTGCGCCGGACACGTCGACTCGCTCAACTTCGATGTCGCGCTCGGCGACCTGCCGCCGATCTTCGCGTTCGACTTCGACCCCGCCGGCCACTTGACGGTCAAGGCCGAGGACGGCACCGGGCCGAACACGGACTTCGTCGGCCTCGCAACTGTGAGGCTCTTCGATCCGACACCGGTCGGCATTCCGGCGTCGAGCGGGTTGTTCGGCGCAGCGCTGCACGACGCCCGCGCACGCGCGGACCACATCCCGAGCTTCCACGGAACGTGGGCGACGGGAGGCGCCGGGACGGCGATCGACTACCACAACGACGCGCTCACCAACTTCCTCGGCGGAGCGCAGGTCGACGTCTCGACGGCAGTCGGGCTGGCCCCGTTGCCGGTGGCGTCGGCGGGCTCGCACCACTACGGCCGCTACGTCGACCTCGGAGCCGGATCGATCAAGCGGCTCGCAGCCGGGGCGTTCGGCATCAACTCGTTCACGTACGGCTCGAACAACGCCACACGGAACATCGACGTGCACTACAAGGCCGACTCGGCCCACCAGCTCGACCTCGGGTTCGACTCGAGGTTCGGTGGGACGTACTTCCCGAACTACGACATCGACGCGACGCTGAACGTCAACGCTGTTCCGGCGACGTTCAACCTGTCGACGAACCTCGCAACGCACTTCAACTACACGGCGAGCTCCGGGATCTCGTCGATCTCGCTGCTCGGCGACATCGACATCACGAACGACTCGAACGCCGGCAACAGCACGCACCTCGAAGCGTCCGTCGACGGGCTGCCGAACTCGGTGACATTCGACGTCGACCCGGCCGCGACGGGCCACGCGACGTTCACGATGGGCTCGCCGATCAACGCGGTGAGCTTCCTGCTCACCGGCGGCGAGGGGATCTTCGGAACCGCGATCAAGCAGGTCGATCTCGACATCGCCCACATCCCGGCGAACTGGACCGCGAATTGGGACGGGACCGGGGGCAACGTTTCGGCCGTGGGCGACCACGTGAACACGATCTCGCTGATCGTCTCGAAGGAGCTGCCGTCCCAGAACGACACGATGCGCTCGCCGTTCGTGGCAGCCGGCGGCGCGATCTCGTACCAACCGTGGCTCCGCGCGATCGATCGGCGCTGGGCCAGGACGGGCGACGGCGACCCCGATGTCCGCGAGACGCACTTCATGTCGCGGCTCGACGACATCTACGGGTCGACGACGAGCCTCGGAGCGGGTGACGACCGCGTTCTGTACCGGCCCGACGGCGGCAGCCTCAAGTACCTCGAGGTGCGGCTGTCGAACCTGCAGGGAGGGTCGTTCCACTCGACGGCGACGACCGTAACGGCGAGCTTCATCGCCCCGACGCCGGGCAGTCATCCGGTCTACGTCGGGGTCGGGCAGCAGAACGGCGACTTCGTGACGATCGGGCTGGAGAACCTTCCGGACCAGATCGGCATCGACGCGCTCGGGGCGAACCCCGGGCATGTGCACTTCGACGCGAACGAGCCGCCCGGCCGGGTCGCCCTGTACCAAGGCCCGCTGCCCAGCGCAGGGGAGGGCGACGCGACGAAGTTCATCGTCGTGTCGGTTCCCGCCTCGATGCACCTCGACTGGAACTTCGGCGTGGACGGCAACGCGTCGTTCACGGCAAGCAGCGAGGTCGAGATCCGCTTCCTCAGGCAGAACGGGAGCACGCGCATCGTCAGCGCGTTCAACTTCCAGAACCTGTCGCTCGACTACGGCGTCGAGTCCGGCACGCTGTCGTCGGACGAGTGCTTGCCGATCGTGGGCTTCCCGTGCAACGAGTACGTCGTGGTGGTGGAAGCCTCGGCGACGTTCAGCGCGAACCCCGGCATCAACGGGATGCTGCTCGTATACGACCACGGTTCGACCGACGACGCGAACGGCATCTCGTCGCCGGGGAACACGTACCGGCCCGAGCTGAGCTTCCTGCTCAAGAACCTGACCTCGATCGGCGCCTCTGCCGGGATCCGGGTCTGCTACCTGCCGTTCGGCTTGCCACCGTGCCTCGTGGGGCTGCCGCTCCCGTACTTCGGGTTCAACGTCGGGGCGGACGCCGCAAACGTGGACTTCTGGGACAACGGCGGCGGGCCGCTCGACGTCCTGGGAGATCCGGACTACGTCAGCAACGATCCGTGGAACCTCTGTTGCCCGCTTCTCTACAGCGAGAGCAACCGGATCGATCCGTTCTAGATCGTCAGGCGGCGTGGCGGCCGGCTCCGGCCGGCCGCCACGGCCGCCACGTCAGCCGGTCGCTTGCTTGACAAGAAACTGTGAGCCGTTCAGAAGGAGGTTTCTCCGTCATCGGCCGGCATCAGAAACATGGCTCGTCGGCGTGCAGCTCCCGGCGCGTTACGTCGAAACCTGGCCGACGCAGGGCGGCGCGTTCGCCGTCTGCCGCCACGCCTGTCTCGCACAGACCTCGCACGCACGGACAACGACGTCGTAGCCCCGGACGCTCGATTTTCGCGACGCAGCCGCGGGCGAGTGCACTCGGGTCCTGAGCGAGCAGCGCGCCGCAGACACAGGGCCAACGTCCAGATTCGCGTCTTCGCCCGGGCACCGATCAGCCGTGTCCACAACGTCCCGAGGCAGGACACCTAGCGACGGCCTGAGGAACGATACGCTCGCGCGATGCCGGAGGCGCAGCTCGAAGACATCCGCCCAGGCGCCGGGCTCGCACCGACGGGCGAAGGATGGTTCGTCGTCAACGCGCGGGACGCTTGGTGGGGGACGAGCGAAGGACTCGGCTTCTCGTGCATGTTCGAGAACTGGGGCGCGGGTTTCCCGCAGCTCGGCATCCGGTTGGTGGTGCTCGAGCCGGGCACGCCGAATGCGGTCTATCACTCGGAGTCGCAGCAGGAGGCATTCCTTGTGCTGTCGGGCGAGTGCAAGCTGATCGTCGAGGGCAAGGAGCGGCTCTTGCGGGCGTGGGACTTCGTCCACTGTCCTGCCGGAACGGCGCACATCTTCGTCGGAGCCGGGGAGGCCGCCTCCGTGATCCTGACGGTTGGAGCACGGACGGAGGACGAGCAGGTCCTCTACCCGGTGTCCGAGCTCGCCGCGAAGTACGGAGCGAGCGTCGAGGAGGAGACAACGGATCCCGATCAGGCGTACGCGCGCTTCGGCCCACCAGAGCTGGCGCGTCCTCCGTCCTGGGCGACCCTGCCCTGGGCGGAATGAGACGAGCGCGAGACCGTTTGGCGAGCTCAGCTTCGCCCGTCAGCCGCCGCACGTGACGTGGAACCCGCTGAGGAGCGTCGTGAAGTTGCCCTCCGCGTCGTAAAACGCCCACCCATTCGGGATGCGGGTATGCGAGCGTGACGCTCGATTTCGGTGGCGAGGCGCGCTGCAGGATCGGCGAGAACCGTGCGCATGCGCCGGACGTCAACCTTCTCCGACGCTCGAACGACTGCCCGAACGGGTTACGCGAACCGCCTCGTCGAGCTGGCGCAGCTGATGCTCGTTCACATACCCGCAGGAGTGGTTGCGCGCTGACGTCCGAAGAGACTTCGGCCGCCGCACGCCGACTCCACGCGCGGCGGCCGCTGATGTGCGGGAGGGTGTGGAGTGCTAGGCGACGACCTCGAACGGCCGCATCATGTCGTTGTCTTCGTGCTCGAGGATGTGGCAGTGGAAGGGGTACGTGCCGGTGAAGTCGTCGAAGCGGGCGACGATCGTCGTCACCTCGCCGGGATTCGCGCGCACCGTGTCCTTCCAGCCCAACTCGTTCGCGTTCGGCGGCTTCGACTGCCCGATGAGCGTCGGCGGACCCGTGGGTGAGTAGCGCCTCGTGTCGAAGCGTTGGCGGCTGACGACTTGAAACTGGACGAGATGCAGGTGGATTGGGTGCGCGTCGCCCGTCGTGTTGATCAGCCGCCACACCTCCGTCGTCCCGCGCCGGGGGAAGATGGTTGCAGGGTCGTCGAAGTCGAGCCCCTCCAGCTGGACGGTGATCGGCTCGTCGTCTGCGTCGAGGTGCTCGAACATCGGGATGTCGCGGACCGCGGCGGCGGACGCGGGGGCCAGGCGTTCGATCGGCCGTAGCGTCGGAGGAATGTCGCTCGTGTCGACGCCCGCCAGCGGCCGCGTGACACGGAACTGCATGATCTGGCCGACGGTCCGGGGGTCTGCCGCGTCCCCGTTGGGGAACGGCGCTTTCGCCGTGTTCCGGAGCAGGATCGACTGGGACTCCTGACCTGTGAAGTCGACGATCACGTCGGCACGCTCCCCGGGTGCGAGCAGCAACCGGTTGAGCGCCACCGCCGATTCGAGCAGGCCGCCGTCGCTCCCGATCTGCCGGATCGGCTCGCCATTCGACAGGAAGAGCTCGTAGAACCGCGCGTTCGACCCGTTCAGGATCCGGAACCTGTACCGCCGCGGTTCGACCTCGAGGTAGGGCCACACCTTTCCGTTGACCAGGATTGTGTCACCGAAGAACTCGGGCACCCAGACCGGATGCGTGACGCCTTCGTCCGGGTAACGCAGCTCGCCGTTGGCGAAGAACGCGCGGTCCTGGATCACGAGCGGCACCTCGTAGGAGCCTGCAGGGAGCGGCAAGGCGTCCTCGACCGGATCGCGCAGCAGGTAGAAGCCGGCGAGGCCCGCGAAGACATTCAAGCGCGTGATGCCGAGCGCGTGGTCGTGGTACCAGAGCGTCGCTGCGTGCTGGGCGTTCGGATAGGTGAAGACGCGGGACTCTCCCGGGACGAACCAGTCGAGCGGGCCTCCGTCGACCGCGGGAGGCACGTGGCCGCCGTGGAGGTGCGTGACCGCGCGCACGTCCGGTCCGGTGTCTGCGCCGTCGAGCGTTCGGTCGATCGGGAGCAAGTGCTGCGTCGGCAGTTCATTCGACCAAGTGACCGAGATCGGCTCCCCGCTCCGCGCCTCGATCGTCGGCCCCGGGTAGCTCTGGTCATAACCCCAAACGGTCGTCGGCGGCATCTCGGTGTGCAGTCGTTGCCGGAACTGCGACATCGTGATGTGGTACGCGCTCGGACCGACGGGCGCTGCGGCCGTCGGCAGCGGCAGTGCATCGCTGAACTTCGTCAGGAGTGACGGGTCGAGTGCCGGGGTTGTCGCCGCGAACGCGCTGAAGCGATGGGGAAACAGCAAGTCTGCACCGGCTCCGAACCCGTAGCCGAGGAACCGTTTGCGAGTGAGCATGGACTTCTCCTCCTTCGTCTCGTCGCACGATTCCACTCCCGATCGTGCGCCGCCATCCGGCTGCGCCCGGATCGGGCGTGGGCAAGCTACGGAGCGCACGGTCGATTCGCCTTTCGCGCTGAAGCCGGCGTGCTGCGGGCCTCATTCGTCAGGCGCACAGTTCGAGCAGGCTACTTCCGGCGGATCCTCGTCCCGCTCGAGGGCTCGCGTCCGACGTCTCTGGCACCTCGGTCGCTACTCGAACTCGCCCGAGATGCCAGGATCGACGTCGTCGCGCTGCACGTCCTCGAGGAAGATTCGATCCCGTCGTTCACCGACCAGCCGCAGCACGAGCACGCCGCGTGGGGCCGCGAGTTCCTCGCGCGCTAATGCCCTTCCGGACTCGGCACCGTGCAGCTCGAGACGCGTGTGGGGAGAAGCGAGCAGCTCGTTCCGCTGCTGGCAGAGCAGTGCGGTTGCGACCTGATCGCACTCGGCTGGTCGCAACAGCTCGCGCCGGGGCGGGCACCTGTCGTCCGCGGAACGCTCGAGCGGTCGCGTGTCCCCATGATGCTGATCCCCGTACGGCGTGTCGCGGCGTCTGACGCTGGGACGACCAGGCTCGAACTTCATGGCACATGAAGCACCGAAATCACGGTCACGGTTTACCAACCAGGGAGCGCCCGACATCGGCACGACGATCGGAGTGGCGGCGTGGCTGCCACGCCAGTCTGGTGCGTGCCGACGACCATCAACCGAGCCGGTACCAGGGTGCCGATCGCTGTGGGCGTCGACATCGTTACGCGTCTCGCCGCCGTCCTCGGACGATCATCGTCGAGCAGCAAGACTGCTGGGCGACGCGCTCGGGTACCGAGCCGAGCGCCGCAAAGCCGTGAGCCCGCGGCTGCCGACGACGAGGAGGTCGGCGTCAGCGGAGGCTGCGACCAGCGCGCGCGCCGGCTCGTCTGGCAGGTCCTCGTCGCGGTGGTCGACGACCGTACCGACCGCGTCGCCTGGGCGGCGGGGCGGCGGCCATCACAGCAGCGCCGAGGATGCGTAGTTCGCCGCGCGACTCTGCGCGCTGTCCCTGAGCGGCGTTCGTCCGCTGTGGGGGAACCGCCAGGCGAGCGAAAGGAGTCGCGATGACAACCACCATTTCAGCCCGTCCCCTACGTCGTGCATCCGTGCCGCGCGTCAAGACCGCTGCGGTAGCACGGCATCAGCATTGGTACTGGCTCGCCGCCGGGCTCG
>Ga0126307_10002585_pt1 | contig 12246 bp, 9 predicted proteins | sample Plot28_FD_89955 | JGI IMG/M metagenome (GOLD analysis project Ga0126307, IMG submission 89955) | Serpentine soil microbial communities from UC McLaughlin Reserve, CA, USA - Plot28 | ecosystem: Environmental > Terrestrial > Soil > Grasslands | place: USA: UC McLaughlin Reserve, Lake County...
CGAGCACGGCTGCCACGGCCTCGCGCACGTCCGCCGGGGTCGCGGTGAACGGGTCGAGGACGCATCCCAGCCCGAGCTGCTCGCACCGGGCCGCGTTCAGCGGCTGGTCGGCGCCCATCGCGATCAGCACCTGGGGCAAGCCGTGCGCGAGTGCCCCCAGAACGCTTCCGGAGCCGCCGTGCGACACGATCGCGCTGCAGCGGCCGAGGATCTCGGCCTGCGGGACGAAGCGCTCGACGCTGATCCGCTGCGGCAGCGGGCCGAGCTCCGCCGGGTCGATCTCGGCGCCCACCGTCGCCACCACCTCGACCTGCAGCTCCTCCAGTCCCGCCAGGACGCGCGGGAAGAGGTCGCCGGACTCGAGGTTGAAAACGGTGCCGAGCGTGAAGTAGACGCGCGTTGGCCCGTCGTAGGTCGCGGGCGCCTCCTCGAACGGCCTGAAATGTGCCGTCGCCGCCGGGAGCCGATGGGCGGGATCACGGAAGCTCGGCGGCAGGGGCGCAAGCACGAGGCGGCCCGAGAGCAGCGACGCGTGGGGATCGGGCGGCAGACCAAGCTCGGCTCGGACCTGCTGCACCGGCTCGGCGACGAGGGCGGGCGTCCCGAGCGTCCCCGCGGCGAGCACGACGAGGCTCGCGAACGGGATCTCCAGCCGCTCGGCCGCGAGCAGCGCGCCGTAGTGTGTCTCCTCGCCGACGACGACGTCTGGCTTCCACTCCCGGTACAGCTCGAGTACGCCTGGTGTGCGCTCGCGGGCGCGGAGGACGAAGCCGTCGCGAAAGTCGCGTGCCTCTCGCTCGGGGTCGAGCGGCTGCAGCGGCAGCCGCTCCGGCGTCGTCTCCGGCTCGGTCGCGAATGCGTCGAAGCCGAGCTGTTCGAGGAAAGGCAGGATCGAGGCGCGGCCGCCGAAGGCGACGGTGTGGCCGGCCGCCTCCGCGGCCCGTGCGAGCGGCACGAGGGGCTCGGCATGCCCGCGGCCGCCTGTGAACGCGAAGAGGATGCGCACCCGGCGACTCTAGTGCGGCGCTGCAAATGCGCCCTTCTCCGTCACGTCGTCGCGGGACCCGGAATTCGGTCGCTCGAGGTGGATCCATGTTTGACAGGAACACGTGTTCTGGTATAGAACATACGTTCCCATGATCGCCTGCCTCATCGTCCCCGGGTTCGAGTTGCGCGCTGCGCTACGGGACCGGCCGGCGCTGGCACTCGTCCCCGCAGCCCTCTCGCCGCTGCCCGGGACCGAGCCGCTGCTCGGCCCCGTCACGGCCGCAGCGGAGCTCGCCGGTGTGGAGCCGGGCATGCGGATGGGGGAGGCGCTCGCGATGTGCCCGCAGCTCGTCCTCGTCGAGCAGGACCCGGCCGCGGTGGAGCGCGAGTGGGAGGGGGTGCTGCGGCGGCTCGAGGACTCGGGCTTCGCGGTCGAACCCGAGGAGCCGGGGCGCGTCTACTTCGAGACGAACGGCGTCGAGCGGCTCTACGGAGGCTTGGAGGCGGCGCTCCAGCGGGCGCTCGCTTCCGTCGGAGCTGCCTGGGATCCACGCGCGGGCGCAGCGCAGCGCCGGTTCGCCGCCCTCGCGGCGGCGAGCGTCGCGCGGCCCGGGCAGGCACTCGTCGTGTCGGCCGGCAACGAGGAGGGCTTCCTGGCACCGCTGCCGCTCTCGCTCCTGCCGCTCCCGGCCGACCGTTACGCGGAGCTGGAGGGTCTAGGCGTACGCCGCTTGGGGGAGCTGGCCGCCCTGCCCAGGGGAGCTGTCGCGGAACGGCTCGGCCGGGAAGGCCGGCAGGCGTGGGGGCTCGCGCGCGGCGGGGCAAGCGGCCGCGTGCGAGGACGACGCCCCGCGGCGGAGCTCGTCGAGGCGCTCGAGTTCCCGGAGGCGGTCGGGAACGAGCTGACGCTCCGCCGCGCCTTCGGCTCGCTGCTCGACCGGCTGCTCGCGCGGCCGGAGCGGGCGGCTCGGCCGTTCCGCAAGGTCGCGCTCTCGGCCCGGCTCGTCGGCGGCGGCTCCTGGCGCCGCACCGTGACGCTGCGCGAGCCCACCGCCGACCGCGCACGCCTCCGCGCCGCGCTCGGCCCGAAGCTGCTCGAGATCCCTGCTCCCGTCTTCGAGTTGCGGCTGGAGGCGGTCGAGCTCTCCGAGTCGGTCGGCCAGCAGCTCGAGCTCGTCAAGCCCGTCGGCGACGAGGTGCAGGCCCGTCTGAGCGACGGTCTGCGCCAGGTGCGCGCCTCGACGGGCTCCGGCTCAGTCGTCGCCGTCGTGGAGGTGGCCCCGTGGTCGCGGATTCCCGAGACGCGGGCGCTGTTCGTTCCTCGAGACGAATGACCAGTGCACAAGCCGCGGGACGAATAAACGCGCCGCGGCCGGCGCTCGTGGAGGCCAGCCCGGTCGGCGTCCCCGTGAGTGTCGACCGCGAGGGGGTCGCGCTCGTGCGGGAGGAGTGGCGCGTCGTCGACCGCTGGTGGACGGAGGAGCCGCTCGACCGGCGCTATTTCGACCTCGTGCTCGAGTCTGGCCGGAACGCGTGTGTCTTTCGCGACGAGGAGGCGGGGTGCTGGTTCAGCCAGCGGGCCTGAGTGCGTTGTGAGCGAACGACTCCCACTCCGCCTCGTGCGCGAACGGCACGACGACCCATTCCTTGAAAGGACGTCCCTTGCCGCCCGGGTCGAAGAGGTGCGCGCCGTCGAGCGCCAGTGCCCGCGCGTGCTCGTCCGGGTCGGGCAGCTTGAAGACCATCGCCTGCTCACTGTTGGGAAGGCCGGTGCCGCTCGCAAAGCCGGCCACCATCTTGCCGCCGCGCTTGATGCAGGGCATGCCCATCATCTGCGACGGCGCGACGTCGTCGTGACGTGCGCAGAGGTCGTCGACGAGCTCGTCGTACCGCTCTCTCGCGTCCACGCGGCGAGCTTAACGGGAGGCGACACGCTCGGGAGGTACGTCAGGTGCGGTCTACGCCGGCTCCTGGTCGAACCGCGCCCGCGCGGCCGCGAGCTCGTTCTCGGCGCGGGCGGCATGGAGCGTGCGGACGAAGTCGCCGAAGCCGCAGCTCGCCGTGTGGACGTCCAGGTAGCGGATGTCCTCGGATCCGGTCGGCGCGAATGTGTGCGGCACTCCGGGTGGCACCTGCACCCACGATCCGGCGGCCCCCTGAAATTCGCTCCCGTTCGCAGTGAACGTGAGCTCACCGGCGAGGACGTAGAACGACTCGGCATGGCGGCGGTGCACGTGCAGCGGCGGCGAAAGCCCGTCCGGCTCCGTCGTCACCTCCGCGATCCCGATCGCGTCCACATCGACGAGGAGCGAGACACGCAGGCCCTGACGGTCGACGAGCACCTCGCCGGTGCCGACGTAGGCATCGCCGGACGGGCGGCCGCCGTCGGCGGGCGGATCCTCGGAGTCGAACCCGCGCTGCTCGCCCCGCATGTAGGGCGCGAAGCCGCCGCCCGGCGCGTGGAAGTTGAGGTAGCGCAGCTCCTCGTCGGCCGCGTTCCGGAAGCCGTGGACGACGAGCGGCGGCGCCAGCACGATTGTTCCCGCCCGGTACGGCGTCTCCACCCGATCCGGCCCGACCAGCACCGTCAGCTCGCCCGCGAGGACGTAGAAGAGGTCGTTGTGCTGCCGGTGCACGTGAGCGCTGGCGCCGTCCCGGTGCGGCTCGAAGCGCGTCCACGTCGCGTGCAGCTCGTCGCGGTCGGACAGGAACTCGACCCGGCTCTCCGGCACGTCGCGGACGACATCCCCGCCGCGGGCCGGTAAGTGGACTGCATGGCCTACGTCGAGCTCCACTGCCATTCAGCCTATTCCTTCCTCGACGGCGCGTCACATCCCGAGGAGCTGGCGCTGCGGGCGGCGGAGCTCGGCTACCACGCGATCGCACTCACCGATCACGAGGGCGTGTACGGCTCACTGGAGTTCGCCCGTGCAGCGAAGGATTTCGGCGTCCGCGCGATCACAGGCGCCGAGGTGACCCTCCACGGAGGAGCCCACGTGACCCTGCTCGTCGAGTCGTCGCAGGGCTACGCGAACCTCTGCCGCCTCCTCACGGCCGCGCACGCAGACACGCGACCCAAGGAAGGAGAGCTGCTGCCGCCCGCGCTCGACCCGGCTCTCCTGCACGAGCTGAACGACGGCCTCGTCTGCCTCTCCGGCTGCGCGCGCGACGGCCTCGGCGTCCGCGATCCGAATGCCGCCGTCGAGCTTGCGCGCGCCTTCGGCCACGACCGCTTCTTCGTCGAGCTGCAGCGGCCGTTCGAGCGCGGCGACGCCCGTCGGAATGCGCTCCTGCGTGACCTCGCCGCGCACGCCGGCGTCCGCACGCTCGTCACAGGGAACGTCCACTCGCACCATCCACGCCGAACCGCGCTTCAGGACGTCCTCGTCGCGATCCGCCACAACACCTCGCTCGAGGCGAGCGAGCGCGAGCGGCGCGGCAACCGCGAGAGCATCCTCCGCGCGCCGGCAGAGCTGCTCGAGCTCTTCCCCGAAGACCGCGACGCTGTCCTCCGCACCGCTGAGGTCGCGGAGCAGCTCGAGTTCGATCTGACCGAGGAGCTCGGCTACCGCTACCCCGACTTCTCCGACGGCGACGTCCCGGCGATCCGGAAGCTCGCCCACGTGTGCGAGGCGGCGTTCGACGAGCGCTACAACCGACTTAGTTGCTCTGAGCAACTAAGTCGACTGCGGCCGCGCGCGCGGGCGCGGCTCGAGACCGAGCTGAAGCTGATCGACCAGCTCGGCCTCGCCGGCTTCTTCCTCCTCCACTGGGAGGTGCTGGAGCTGGCGCGGGAGCTTGCGCACGGGATCCGCGGCCCCGGCTCGCCGCGCCGCTTCCTGCCGCCGGGGCGGGGGCGGGGCTCGTCGGTCGGCTCGATCGTCTGCTACCTGACCGGACTCTCGCATGTCGATCCGGTCGCGCAGAACCTCTCGCTCGGCCGCTTCCTCAACCGCGAGCTCGTGTCGGTGCCGGACATCGACCTCGACTTCCCGCGGGACATCCGCGAGCAGCTGATCGTCGGTGTCACCAGGCGCTATGGCCGCGAGCATGCGTCGCTCGTCGCGAGCTTCTCGACCTACCGGGCGCGCGGCGCGATCCGCGACGTCGGCAAGGCGCTCGGGCTCCCGTTCGCGGAGCTGGAGCGGCTCGCGCGCGTCTCGGACGGCTGGAACGCGAAGAAGGTGGCCGAGGAGCTCGCCCTGCTGCCCGACGCCGAGCGGCGGCTGCTCTCGCCGCGCTGGCGCGCCTTCGCCGAGCTGACACGGGAGATCGCGGGCTTGCCGCGCCACATCTCGCAGCACCCGGGCGGGATGGTCATCTCCAGCCGCCCGCTGGTCGAGCTCGTGCCGGTGCAGCCGGCCGCGATGACCGGTCGGCAGCTCTGCCAGTGGGACAAGGACTCCTGCTCCGACGCCGGCTTTCTCAAGATCGACCTGCTCGGCCTCGGAATGCTCTCGGCCGTCGAGAATTGTGTCGAGCAGATCGCCGAGGTCTACGGTGAGCCGGTCGACCTCTCCCGGATCCCGCTGGACGACGCCGCCGTCTACGCCGAGATCCAGCGCGCCGACACGATCGGCGACTTCCAGATCGAGAGCCGCGCGCAGATGCAGAGCCTGCTCCGGACGAAGCCCGAGAACATCGACGATCTGACCGTGCAGGTCGCGCTCGTCCGACCCGGGCCGATCCAGGGCAAGGCCGTGCACCCCTACATCGACGCGCGCGAGCGGCTGCGGGTCGATCCCGACTACGTGCCGCCGGTCGATCACGAGCTGCTGCGCGAGCCGCTCCGTGACACCCACGGCGTCGTCGTCTTCCAGGACCAGGTGCTCGAGGTGGCGATGGCGCTCGCCGGCTTCACGATCGGTGAGGCGGAGGGGCTGCGACGGGCGATGAGCCGGAAACGGAGCGAGGAGGCGATCGAGGCGTTCCGCCAGCGCTTCGTCGAGGGTGCGATCCGGAACGGCGTCGACGCCGAGACGGCTGACCGCGTCTACGACAAGCTCGCCGCCTTCTCCGGCTTCGGCTTCCCGAAATCGCATGCAGCCGCGTTCGGCCTGCTCGCCTATCAGTCCGCCTGGCTGCGCCACCACTACCCGGCCGAGTTCCTCTGCTCGCTCCTAAACGCGCAGCCGATGGGCTTCTACCCGCCCTCGTCCCTCGTGCGCGACGCCCAGCGGCGCGGCGTCGAGGTGCGCCCGCCGGACGTGAACCTGAGCGAGGTCGAGTGCAGCTGGGACGAGGGCGCTGTGCGAATGGGGCTCAAGTACGTCAAGTCGGTGGGGGAGGACGATGCCGAGGCAGTGGTGGCGGAGCGGCTCGCACGCGGCGAATTCGAGGACGTGGGCGACCTCGCGCGGCGGGTGCCGCTCGACGCACGCGAGCTCGAGGCGCTCGTCAAGAGCGGTGCGTGCGACCGCTGGGGCAAGCGCCGCGACCTGCTCTGGGAGCTCGGCCTCGCCACACGGCCGCGGACGGTGCAGCGCGTGCACGAGCAGCTGACGCTCGAGCTCGACCCGACGGTGGCGACGCCGGAGCTCCCCGACCTGACGACTTGGGAGCGGATGCTCGCCGACTTCAAGACCACCGGCGTCTCGATCGACGTCCACCCGCTGACGCTGCTGCGCCCGCACCTGCCGCCGGACGTGCTCCCGAGCGAGGCGCTGAACTCCCTTCCGCACCGGAGCACGGTTGCATTCGCGGGGATGGCCGTCGCGCGGCAGCGGCCGGCGACCGCGAGCGGGATCGTCTTCATGCTGCTCGAGGATGAGCTCGGCCAGGTGAACCTGATCGTCTCCCCCGAGCTCTACGAGCGGAACCGGGCGATCGTCCGCGGGGAGCCGCTCCTGCTCGTCCGCGGCCGCTTCGAGCACATCAAGGACAACAAGAACATCGTCGTCGACTCGCTCGAGAGCCTCGGCCCGCTGGCCCGCAGCATCGCCTCCAGCGACGTTGGCGCCGCACTCCCGGCCGCGCACCACTTCGGCCACCGCTGACCGCGCGCCACCTGCCGGATCCCGCCACGTCTGCGCAGGACCGGTCCGGGGACTGTCCCCAGACACGTCCCGAGCGGACGGCTGGGGAGAAAGAGATGCAGAATCCTTACGGTTCACGACCGCGCGGCGTGGGGCAGATGCGAGCTGATGCGGATCGACGGCTACCTGCCGCTGCGCGACTACGCCGCGATCGGCGACGGGCGGACGGCGGCTCTGGTCGGCCGTGACGGTTCGATCGACTGGCTCTGCCTTCCGAACGTCGACTCGCCACCCCTCTTCGACCGAATCGTCCATGCCGGCGGCGGGTGCTTCGAGCTGCAGCCGGACGGGCCGTTCGACGCCGATCGCCGGTATCGCGAGGGGACCAACGTCCTCGAGACCACCTTCCGCACCGGCTCAGGCGCTGTTCGGGTGTCCGACGCGATGACCCTGCACGACTTGACGACGCTCGCGCCGCTCCGCGAGCTCGTCCGCGTCGTCGAGGGGCTCCAGGGACAGGTCGAGCTGCGCTGGCGCTTCGAGCCGCGGCTCGACTTCGGTCGCCGCCCGCTGAGACTGCGCCGCCGAGACGGTGTGCTCGTCGCCGCCAACGGCAAGGACGCGCTGGCGCTCTCGACCTGGAACGCCGGGCACGGGAGCTTCGGCCTGGCCGCCGGCGAGCGAGCGACGTTCGCGATGACCCATGCGCACATGGAGCCGCTCGTGCTACCGGCCCGAGCAGACGCAGAGCGGCGGCTCGAGGAAGCGGCCTCCTTCTGGCGCGACTGGAGCTCCCGGCTCCGCTACGACGGCCCCTGGCGCGACGCGGTCGTGCGCAGCGCACTCGCGCTGAAGCTGCTCGCATTCTCGCCGTCGGGCTGCATCGTCGCCGCGCCCACAACCTCGCTGCCGGAGCAGGTCGGCGGCGACCGGAACTGGGACTACCGCTTCGGCTGGCTCCGTGACGGCGTCTACACGCTGCGAGCGCTGCTCGAGCTCGGCTGCGAGGACGAGGCGCGCGCGTTCTTCTGGTGGCAGATGCACGCGACGCGGACGACCGAGCCCGAGCTCCGGCCGCTCTACTGCATCGACGGCGGGCTCCGAGACGAGGAGACGGAGGCGCCAGCCGCGGGCTACCGCGGCTCGAGGCCGGTCCGGATCGGGAATGCAGCGGCCACGCAGCTGCAGCTCGACACCTACGGGCCAATGCTCGAAGGGGTCTGGCGGTTCTGGGCCAAGACCGGCTCCCTCGGCGCCGCGAGGCCGAAGGAGATCGCCGCGCTCGCCGACTTCGTCGCCTCCGAGTGGCGCCGTCCGGATCAGGGAATCTGGGAGTCGCGCGACGAGCCGAAGCAGTACGTGCTCTCGAAGGCGATGTGCTGGACTGCGCTCGATCGAGCGGCGACGCTCGCGGACGAGGGCGTCCTGCCGGCCCGGCCGGAGTGGCGCGAGACCGCCCGCGAAATCCGAGACTGGGTCGAGAGCGAAGGGTGGGACGACGTGCGCCGAACCTACGTTTGCGTCCCCGGCGAGGAGGTCCTCGACGCAAGCGTCCTCACAGCTGCTCTGTGCGCGTACACCGACGCGGGAGACGAGCGCTTCCAGGCGACGATCGCCGCGCATCGGGCCGAGCTCGGCCGCGGCCCGTTCCTCTACCGCTTCACCGGCGCCGATGAGCTCGAGGGCGCCTTCCTCACCTGCTCGTTCTGGCTCGTCGACGCGCTTGCGCGCGCGGGCCGCCGCGACGAGGCGGCGGAGCTGATGGAGGAGCTGCTGGACGCAGCGAACGACGTCGGCCTCTACGCGGAGGAGATCGACCCGGCCACGGGCGAGTTTCTCGGCAACCTGCCGCAGGCTCTCGTGCACCTCGCGCTCGTCAACGCCGCCGTCTCGTTCGCGGGCGAGGCGGACGAGCGGTGATCCTCGGAGCCCTCGCCGGCGGACTCGTCGGCACCGTCGTGCTGACGACCGGCAGCCGGCTCGCGCAGCAGCTCGGCTGGACGCGGATGGACATCCCGCTCCTGCTCGGGACGATCTTCACTCCGGACCGGGGTAGAGCAACCGTCGTCGGCTACGCGATCCATTTCTTCAACGGACTCGTCTTCTCACTCGCGTACGGCCTCGTGTTCGAGGCGACGGGTGAGGCAGGCTGGCTGTTCGGCCTCGGGCTCGGAGCCGTCCACGGCGCGTTTGCCGGCGGCGGCCTGCTGTCCGTCCTGCTTCCGGCCGTGCATCCGCGCATGGGCAAGCCGTGGACGGACGCTCGCGACACGCCGCTGCTGGAGCCGCCGGGCTTCCTGCTCTCGAACTACGGCCGCGCGACGCTCGTCTGGACATTCGCCCTGCACCTCGCCTACGGGGCGATCGTGGGGACGTTCGCCGCTCTTTCCTGAAGCGCCCTGTCGAGCAGCGCCGCCGTGTTGATCAGCCCGATGTGCGAGAACGCCTGCGGGAAGTTGCCGACGAGCCGCTTGAGCTTCGGGTCGTACTCCTCCGACAGCAGCCCGAGGTCGTTCCGCAGCGAGAGCAGCCGCTCGAACATCGCGATCGCCTCGTCGAGCTCGCGGAGCAGGATCAGGTTGTCGACGAACCAGAACGAGCAGAGGAAGAAGGCGCCCTCGCCCGGGGGCAGCCCGTCGACCGACGCCCCCTCCTCGTCGTGGCGGTAGCGGTGGACGAATCCGTCGACGAGCAGCTCGCGGCGGACCGCCTCGAGCGTTCCCCGTACGCGCGGGTCGTCCGGCGGCAGGAAGCCGTAGAGCGGGATCGTCAGCAGGCTCGCGTCCACACGGCGCGAGTCGTAGGACTGGACGAAGGAGTTGAGCTCCTCGTCGAAGCCCCGCTCGAGCACCTCGGCCTTGATCGTCTCCCGGATCTCGTGCCACCGCTCGTGGGGCCCGTCGCGCCCGAGCTCCTCGATCAGCCGCAGGCCGCGGTCGAACGCGACCCAGGCCATCACCTTCGAGTGCGTGAAGTGACGCCTCGGCCCACGTACCTCCCAGATCCCCTCGTCGGGCTCGCGCCACCGGCTCTCGAGGTTGACGAGCAGGCGGCGGAGGAGCGCCCACGCGCTGTCGTCCGCGGGCAGGCCGCGCCGGCGCGCCTGGTAGAGGACGTCCGCCACTTCGCCGTAGACGTCGAGCTGGAACTGCGTGCTCGCGTCGTTGCCGATCCGGACCGGTTTCGAGCCGTCGTAGCCGTCGAGCCAGGGCAGCTCCAACTCCAGCAGGCGCCGCTCTCCGGCAGGCCCGTACATGATCTGGATGTCGTCCGGGTCGCCCGCGACAGCCCGCAGCAGCCAGGCGCGCCATGCCCCCGCCTCCTCGACGAAGCCGTTGCCGATAAGCGCGGCCAGCGCGAAGCTGGCGTCGCGCAGCCAGCAGTAGCGGTAGTCCCAGTTGCGAACGCCGCCGATCTGCTCGGGCAGCGAGCTCGTGGGGGCGGCGACGATGCCGCCCGTGGGCATGTAGGTCATCGCCTTCAGCACCATCAGCGACCGGAGGACGGCCTCGGCGTAGCGGCCGCGGAAGGAGCAGCTGACGAGCCACTCGTCCCAGTAGTCGCACGTGTCCTCGTACGCGTGCTCGGGGGTGATCGCCCTCGGGGGGTCGAGGTGCGAGGGGAACCACGTCAGGACGAACGGGACGCGGTCGCCGGACTCGACGGTGAAGTCCGCCACGGTGCTCATGTTCTCGCCCCGGAGCGGCACCGGCGTCCGGAAGGTGACCGCGTCCGGCCCTGCGATGGCGACCCGCGTATCGTCCTCCAGCCGCCGCACCCACGGGATGATCCGGCCGTAGTCGAAGCGGAGAACGAGCTCCATGCGCATCGGCACGCTTCCCCCCAGCCCCTCGACGATCCGGACGACATCGGGAGCCATGCCGCGCGGCGGCATGAAGTCGATCAGGCGGACGCTCCCGTACTCGGTGTGGAAATCGAGCTCGTGGACGAGCGAGCGCTCGCGGTACCGCCGCTCGACCCGCTCGACCTTGCAGGCCGGTGCCAGCAGCCACCGGCCGTTGTCCGCGTTCCCGAGCAGCGCCGCGAAGCACGCACCGGAGTCGAAGCGCGGAAAACAGAGCCAGTCGATCGAGCCGTCCCTTCCCACGAGCGCGGCCGTCTGCAGGTCTCCGATCAGGCCGTAGTCCTCGATTCGCATCAAAGCCCGCCCGCGGGGGAGCGGAAGCGGCGGTTCGCAGCGCGGTCGAAGTCGCGCTCGTACACGGCGCGCGCGTCCTCGGCAAGCGTGGCGGCAAAGGTGTCGCGCCGTTCGGCCAGCGCGTCGGCAATCGCCTCGAGCACGAGCTGGTAGTCGCCGTACGCCTCCTCCGCGGCCTCGCGCTCAGCCCCGTCGTACGCCCGTTCCGCGAGCTCGGCCTCGCGCAGAAGGTCCGCCTCGTCCTCGACGAAGAGGTCGAGCTGGCGGCGGATGAGCTCGCCGAAGCGATTGCGGCGGAAGATCACAGCAGCTCCTCGTAGAGAGCGAGGTGTGCTCGCGCCGACGCCTGCCACGTCAGCTCCGTTCGCGCTCTCGCCGCGCCGGCGCGCGCCTCGGCCAGGGCCGCCTCGTCGTCGAGCAGCTCGCCGATCGCCGCAGCGAGGCCCTCGACGTCGTCCGGGGCGACCACGCGCCCTGCACCGAACTGTCGCACGGGCTCGGCGAGACCCCCGACGTCGTAGACGACGGCGGGCAGCCCGGCGCCGAGCGCCCGCAGGAGGGCGCCGCTCTGGTCGAGTTCGGGCTTGTAGGGGAAGACAGCCACCGTGGACGCTCCGAGCGCCTCGTCGATCTCGGTCTCCGAGAGGAACGCCTTCGCGTCGCCCGCGACTCGGAGGCGGGCCGCCGGTACGCGCTCGACGGCCTCGCGTGCGTGGTCGAGCTGCTTGTAAGGACGGACGAGGCCGAGCGCGAGGACGGTGCGGCCGTCGTCGGCGCGTTGCGGGTCGCTGGGCATGACGGGGTGGGGGATGACGCGCAGCTTCGCCTCCGGCACACCGAACACCGCCAGCGTCTCGCGGCCCCGCACGGAATGGACGACGATCCGCTCGAAGCGTCCGAACGCGCGGCGCCAGAGGCCGGTCTTCGACGCCGTCCGCCGCGGCAGGAGGTCGTGCGCGGTGAGCACGAGCGGCGCTCGGTGGCGCAGCAGCCACGAGTCGACCTCCGGCAGTGCGAGCCACTGCAGGTGGACGACGTCGGCCCGTATCGCGGCCAGCGCCGCGAGACCAAGCGGATGCTCCGCCACCTTCACCGGCACCCGCAGCCTCGAGCGGCGGAACAGCC
>Ga0126307_10002586_pt1 | contig 12245 bp, 5 predicted proteins | sample Plot28_FD_89955 | JGI IMG/M metagenome (GOLD analysis project Ga0126307, IMG submission 89955) | Serpentine soil microbial communities from UC McLaughlin Reserve, CA, USA - Plot28 | ecosystem: Environmental > Terrestrial > Soil > Grasslands | place: USA: UC McLaughlin Reserve, Lake County...
AACGCGGTTGAAGAGCAATTGTTCTCGGTACGCACTAGTACGATGATCGGGCTGGGCGTGAGCCTTGGCGTCGCCTGCTTCCCGGACGACGGCGAAACCTCCGAAGAGCTACTGAGCGCCGCCGCCCGCCGCATGCAACACGACAAAAACGCCCGCAAAACCATCCTCACGGTCGCCAGCGCCGGCGTCAGCTCGATCGACATGATGACCTGAGCCCCAGGGAAGCACAGCAAACAAAGAAGATTAGCCACAAAAAGCACAAAATGAGTTTGGCCTGACTCACTCATTCTTCCTAAATGATTTTGTGCTTTTTGTGCCTTTTTGTGGCTAACTGATTTTTGCGCCTTGTTGTGGCATAATCCGACCTTTTATGAGCAAACAAACAGCAGCACCCCCTTCAGCCGCCAAAGCCGAAGAGCAGCAGAGCTCTACCGGCGTGATGGATGCGCCTCCGGATACCGAGCCGAAGCACCTAAAACAGGAACACCACGAGGCCAAGGAACGACAGAAAGATCGGCTTAGCGCGCTCTCCCATGAGCAACTAATCGAACTCTACCGGCAGATGCTTCTGATTCGTCGCTTTGAAGAGAAGTCGGCGGAAGTTTACGTCGCGGGTAAGATCGGCGGTTTCTGTCACCTCTACATCGGACAGGAAGCAGTCGGCGTCGGCGCCACCTCCGCGATTCGCAAAGACGACTATGTGCTCTCCAGTTATCGCGAACACGGTCTCGCGCTGGCAAAGGGAATGTCCGCCAGATCGATCATGGCCGAGCTCTTCGGCAAAGCTACCGGATGTTCGAAGGGTAAAGGCGGCTCGATGCACATGTTTGACAAGAGCCTTGGATTCCTCGGTGGTCACGCTATCGTTGGCGGTCAGATTCCGCTCGCAACCGGAACCGCTTTCGCCACGAAATACCAGGGCACAGATCAAGTGACACTCTGTTTCTTTGGCGAAGCAGCAGTGAACCAGGGCGCTTTCCACGAGTCGTTGAACATGGCCCAACTCTGGAAACTTCCCTGCATCTACATCTGCGAAAACAACCAGTACGGCATGGGCACTTCTCTCGCCCGCGCGATGTCTCTGAGTGACATCGCCCAAAAAGCCTGTGCATACGAGATGGCCGCGGAGTTTGTCGACGGTATGGACGTGCTCGCGGTTCGTGAAGCAACGCTACGCGCTGTCGAACGTGCTCGCAAAGACTACCTGCCGACACTGCTGGAAATCCGCACTTACCGTTTCATGGGCCATTCGATGTCTGACCCCGGCAACTATCGTACGCGCGCCGAAATCGAGAAGTACCAGGAACGCGATCCGATCAAACTTTTCTCCGCCAGTCTGCTCGAAGAAAAGATCGTCGATCAAAAGACGCTCGATGAGATCGATAAAAAGGTACGCGAAGAAGTTGAAGACTCGCTGCGGTTCGCCGATGAGAGCCCGTTGCCCGATCCGGAAGAGCTCTACACAGACGTCTACGCAAATCCAATCGAACCAGGCCGCAAATAAATCATGGCGACAATCACCATTCGCGAAGCACTCAATCAGGCTCTCCGAGAAGAGTTGGCCCGCGACGAAAAAGTTTTTCTCATGGGCGAGGAAGTTGCCGAGTACGACGGCGCTTACAAGGTCAGTAAAGGCCTGTTCCGCGAATTTGGCGGCAAGCGAGTTATCGATACTCCGATTACTGAGCTCGGCTTTGCGGGACTCGGCGTGGGTGCTGCGATGGCCGGGCTGAGACCAGTCGTCGAGTTCATGACCTTCAACTTCTCCATTCTCGCTACCGATCAAATCATTAACTCTGCGGCGAAGATGCTTTACATGTCGGGCGGGCAGTTCAACATCCCGATCGTGTTTCGTGGTCCGGGTGGTTCGGCGTTCCAGGTTTCGTCGCAGCACTCGCAGGCGCTCGAGTCGTGGTACGCGTACTTTCCGGGATTGAAGGTGGTGATGCCTTCAACGCCCGCCGACGCGAAAGGGCTTCTGAAGTCTTCGATTCGCGACGACGATCCGGTCGTTTTTATCGAGCAGGAACGGATGTATGGACACAAAGGCGAGGTACCAGACGATCCTGATTTCACGATTCCGTTAGGCGTGGCTGATGTGAAACGCGAAGGAAAAGACGTGACGATCGTGGCGCGCTCGTTGATGGTGCCGATTGCGCTGAAGGCAGCGGAGACACTCGAGCAGCAAGGCGTTTCCTGCGAGGTGATCGATCCGCGCACGATCAGGCCGCTCGATATCGACACGATTGTCGAGTCCGTCAAGAAGACGAATCGGGTGGTGGTAGCGGAGGAGTCGCATCCGATTTGTAGCGTTGGGGCGGCAATCGCCACCGAAATCATGGAGCGCGCGTTTGATTATCTCGACGCGCCGGTGAAGCGCGTGTCTGGCGCCGACGTGCCGATGCCTTACGCGAAAAATCTCGAGGATCTTGCAATACCCGATGTGAACAGGATTGTCGCCGCTGTCAAAGAAGTCGCTTACATAGATTAAGGCCCTTTTCCACAGATCACACAAATTATGGCAACGAAGGTCATCATGCCGAAGCTCTCCCCGACGATGGAGGAGGGACAGATCTCGCGTTGGTTGAAAAAAGAGGGAGACAAGGTCTCCATGGGCGAACCGCTTGCCGAAATCGACACCGACAAGGCAACGATGGAGATGCAAGCCCTCGCAAACGGCGTCCTGCGCAGGATCCTGATCAACGAAGGACAGTCAGCCCCGTTGGGACAAACGATCGCGGTAATCGCCGAACCCAACGAAGACATTGAGTCGTTGCTCGCTGAAGCGCCAGCGCCAGCTAAGCAGGAGCAGGAGAAACAGGAGCAGCCAAAACCGCAGGAGCAGCCCGCACCATCGCCACCGCCACCGCAAGCGAAAGCCGCGGCGGCGGCCGCCAGCAGTGGTGCAGCGCCGCGCAGCGTCGACAATGGTCAGCCACGAGCCGCGGTGTCTGACTCAGCGCGACTAATCGTGTCACCGCTGGCAGCACGCATGGCCGCGGACGCCGGTATCGATTTGCGTTCTCTGCAAGGCAGTGGGCCAGGCGGGCGCATCATCAAGAGAGACATCGAAGCCGCAATCAGCCAGCCGAAAGCCGCGCCTGCCTATCCGCGCGCGGTCGAACCCGGTCAGTTACCGCAAATCGGTGCGTCAGCTTATCGCGACGAGCCCGCGAGCGAGATTCGTAAAGTTATCGCGAAACGACTCGTCACCTCTCTTGGCCCGGTGCCGCACTTCTTTCTCACCACCGAGATCGAGATGGACCGCGCCGCGGAAATGCGCCGCGGCATCAACGCTCTCGATCCGGATCTCAAGATCAGTATCAACGACGTGATCATCAAGGTGGCCGCGGCGGCGTTGATCCAGCACCCGGAAGTCAACGCTTCGTTTCAGGATAAATTCATTCGTTATTACGAACACGCCGACATCGGCGTCGCGGTTGCAATCGAAGACGGACTCATCACGCCCATCGTTCGCGCTGCCAATCAAAAGTCACTTAGCGAAATCGCCGCCGAAGTACGCGAACTGGCCGAGCGCGCGCGTTCGCGCAAGTTGAAGCCGGAGGAGTACACGGGCGCAACATTCTCGATCAGCAATCTCGGCATGTTTGGCATCGACGAGTTCACCGCCGTCATCAATCCGCCTGAAGGAGCGATACTCGCCGTCGGCGCCATGGCTGCGAAACCGGTAGTGCGAGACAACGAGATCGTGATCCGGCAGATGATGCGCGTGACGATGTCCTGCGATCACCGCGTTATCGACGGCGCCACCGGCGCGAAGTTCCTGCAAACCTTTAAGAAGATCCTGGAAAATCCGTTGTATCTCGTAGTGTGAACCACGGATGATAAGGATCAGAGAATCGCGCGACACTCCAGGTCCTCATCTGGCTCTGATCGCGGTCCAGATTCTTTTCGGCACCTGGCCCATCTTCGGCAAAGTCGTACTGCGATCGCTGTCGACATCGAGCCTCGTCTCCTGCCGGCTCACAGGCGCCGCCCTCGCGTTCGCATTGTTGCAACGCAAACTCACGCCACTCCTCAAAATGCCTGGGAAAGACTTTTTGTTACTGGTGCTGTGCAGCATGTTGGGCGTTGTTGGCAATCAGTTCCTGTACGTCAAAGGTCTTTCGCTCACTACAGTCATCAACGCCACGCTTTTGAGCACAACCATTCCCGTATTCGCGCTCTTTGTCAGCATTCTTTTTGGCTACGATCAGCTATCGTTCAGGCGAATGATTGGCATTGCGCTGGCGGCGGGCGGCGTGGTCTATCTGGTAAATCCGCTGCGCGCTGATCTGTCGGCGCAAACGACGGCGGGCAATCTTTTGATCGTGAGCAACTCGTTGCTCTACGCGATATACATCGTGATCTCGAAAAATCTTCTCGAGCGTTACGGGGCTTTGAACGTGATCACGTGGATCTTTCTGGTTGGTTCAGTGGTGACAGTTCCGGTCGGCATTTATTCGCTGCAACAGGAAAACCTGGGCGCGATCAGCGCAGGCGTGTGGCTGCTGATTCTCTTTATCATCATCTTTCCGACAGTAGGGGCTTACTACCTCAATGCCTGGGCGCTGACAAAAGTTCCGCCAAGCACGGTCGCGATTTACATCTACCTGCAACCGCTGATCGCGTTTGGCTTCGCACCGCTATTGCTCGGCGAACAATGGAACTCGCGGACCATCATCGCCGCGCTGCTCATCTTCGCGGGCGTTGCCGTCGTCACCAAACGCGGCCGCAGCCGCGCCATCCGAGAAATCTCCGAACATCCCGACGCGCTAGCCCGCTAAGACAGCAAGAAAAGCATAGACAAATCTATTGCGTCTTGATTCCAACCGTAGTACTTTCGGCGCTCCCCCACATCACTTGATCAACTCAATAACCTTCTCACATACGACACTGCCAATTTCGTCGGGTGCTGAATGGATAGTAACTTCATCTCTGTCTTTAGATCGATCCCTCTTTGGCCGAACGATCTCGTTCCTCTGGATCAGATCTTCAACCGGCTCCTGAAAACGTTGGGCATCGATCCCAACGATGCCGCGAATTTCGATCCGTTGATGCTCGTCGGCGGCCTCCTCGGTTTTCGCGATATCAGGATCCTCCGTTTTGACGGCGTGTCTACCGTCACGGGCCAGATAGTGATCGCGACCGAACTCGTGCTGGCGCCATTTCAGTCGTACGTCGGGATCGTGATCGGCGATCCATCTGGCGGTACCACTGCGTTTCCCTTTTCACTCCGCATCAAAGACGAACCTCCAATCAAGAACAACGACGAAATCTTCGAGTTTGAAGAAAACGCCGTCGATCCACAGCTCGCCGCTTTTCAACCCGTCGAGAAAAATCCGGAAGCCGGGTTTTTCGACACCGAATCGTGGCGCGTCAGCCTGCGAAAAATCCCGGCAAAGATCAGAATGATGAAAGGCGTGACTAGAGTCGAGCCTTTGGATAAAGATCAGCCCGCCCTCGGATTTCGCGAGTTGCCGGACAAACACGTCGACGTTGGAATAGAACTTTCACTGGACTTTGACGCTAACGGCAACCTCGAACTCTGGCCTCCCGATCCGACTTTCACCGGCGCTGAGGGTGATCCCACCAGCGCATTAGATCTCGACCTTGGATGGTTTCACATCAACGGGAGTCCGCTCTACTGCGTCGCGCAGGGAGTCGGTTACCACCAGGCGAACACCAACTTCCCCGAGGGGTTCGAAGTGCCCGACGGCCTCGACATCGCATGGTCAGGATTTATGGCACAGGATGTAGGCGGCTTTTGGTGGAAGAAAGCAGCGAATAACTCCGAGGAAGATCACATTTACGGAATTAGTTTCAAGGATCTGCTAATCGGCAACGACGTGTTTGCCATTCGCGGTAGTTTCGAGCACGGCGGCGGTCCAGGTGATCCATTCAACTCCACGGTGCCTGTCCCTGAGAATCAGATCCCTGCAAGCCGTTGGAGCCTGCGCAAGATTGAGGTATGGGTAGCGGACGGAGCGGGCGACATCCTGCAATTGGGCGGGCAGGTCACCGTGGCCGCAATCCTCGGGTTCTTCAGGAACCAGCCGGTTAAGTTTGACGTCAGTGTTGGCCGCATATTGAAAGAGATCGATGTAAATGTCCCCGGTGAACCTGACCCAGTAAAGATGACGCTGCCGCTGGTTCAATTAACAGGCGGCCTATCCACAATCCAGAACCACACGCAACCAACACCGGACGGTCGCCTCCGTATGCCGATGTTCGAGGCGGTTGGAAAAAAATTCAGCTTTCAAATCAACGGAGCTAACTTTGAGCTGATCTTCCCAGGCGGCACTGTTCCAGGGGTCGATATTCCCACCCGGCTCAAGTTAGGGATGGATCTGGCTTTCGAGTACGGTGACGACCCCGCGCAGCCAGGCCAGAAACCTGCATTCGAAGTTGAGGCGAAGAGTGTTGGGTTCATCTATCCTTCTACGGATCCTCTCTTCCTTGATTTCGAAATCATTTACGAAGGACTCTGGTTTGAAACCACGGTTAAAGGTCTGGCCCTGAAAATCTTTAACTACGAATTCGCGATCAGTCGCATCGGCTTCGGTTTCGGTGGCGGTGCAACAGACGCTTACTGGATTGCCATGGACGCGCACTTGCTGTTCCCCGACGCGCTCGGCCGTGCGGAAGTCTATGGAATGCGATTCGGTTGGGACAACAACGGCTTTTTCACTAGCATCGAGGGAGTCGGACTTGAAGTAAAGAAACCAACATTTGAACTGGCCGGCGTCGTCAAGTTCCTTAACGGCGGGTCGACTTTTGTGCCCGTTGGCGCAGAACCAATTACGATCCAGGACGGCAGTCTTGCCGGATTCATTCGTCTTGCCTTCCCCACCGCGGGCAGTCCTTTCTCGTTCGAGGTCGGGTTAACGCACGGCAAGTACAAGATCAATTCAACCGGAGCCATCCACAGCTTCTGGATGTTAATGGCGGAACTCGTTTTCCCCGCCGGCGTGCCATTAGGCCTTGCGGACATCTCGTTTTACGGTTTGGCAATCGCGGTCGGAAACAACGTCGCACCGCGCAAAGCAGCGACGACCAGCTGGTTTGACTGGTATTCAAAAGAGTTACCCAGATTCAGTGTCATTGCTCCGACGAAGTGGACTGCCGCTCACGATCGATGGGCATTCGGTCTGGGAGTGGTGTTTGGTTCGTCAGTTCGCAGCGGCTATCCGCACAATGAACGCCTGTTAGGTATCTACAACTCTTCTGGTGGTGGCCAGGGCAGCACGTGGCTCTTTGAAGGAAAAATCCGTTTCCTCAAGGAGGTAACCAAACCCGGCGATCCGCAAATCGCGATCCTGCTCGTGATTGCGCCCGATCAGATACTTTTCCGCGCTGAGTTTCAATTTTCCTTCCCGGTAGAAGGTGGCGCGGCCGCGGGACTCGTAATGATTGCGCGAGGCATGGTCGAAGTCCTCAGCGATCGCACTGGCGCTGGTCGTCACCACGTTTACCTCGGACGCAATCAACCTTTGTCCGACCGCATCAATGCCTCAGTGCTGAAGGGCTTCTTCTCGTCGCGAGCGTTCTACATGTTGGATTGGGCCGACCTGCGGCTAAGCGACCACACTCTGCAACCGCTCGCGATGGCCTTCGGATTTGCCCAGGGATGGAGTCTCGACAAGAAGTTTGGGCCACTACGATTTTATCTTGAAGCAAATATCGAGCTCGAAGTCGGCTTCTCCTTCGTCTCAGCCGTTTATGGCTTCCTGCGCGTTTATGGTGGCGTTGGCATTCGACTTTGGGGCTTTGGATTTGGTCTGAGTATCGACGCCGCCTTCACGCTTTTCGTCTCTGACGGATGGAAACTCACTGGAACAGTCAAGGTCAAATTAAACCTGCCATGGCCCATTCCAGACTACAAGAAAGCACTCGATTTCGATTGGGGGCCCGGTGCGAATCCGCCGCCCGTTCTTCGCTCGCCGCTCCGGCAGTTGGCGTTGTCGTCACCTTCATTTGACGGTAACGCTCCGCTGCATGACTGGAGCGAGAACAATGTTCTGGGTGTGCCGTCTGACTTCAACGCGGACCGCAGCCTAATGGCAGTTGACGGAGCTATTGTGCTGACGTTCCGTGTTCCGACAGGCAAGCGAGTAACGTGGATTAGCGGTGTCGATGTTCACCCCGTTGATGGTTCTGGAGAGTGGCAGTTTCGTTACACGGTTGACGATGTGATCTTGCGGCGGCGGCGCCCCGGACAAACCGCCTTCGAGCCGGTACCTGATTCATTTAAGAGCGGGTTCTGGGAGATAAATGGCACGGCTTCGGCAACCACATCTACTCCCACGACAGGTAGCGCGCCCCTGTCACAAGTGTTCAGCATCTGGGGCGATACACCCGGTGAACAGTTGCGCAACCTGGGCGGCCTGGAACGAACAGGCTCAATTTCATGGCTCGATGGTTTCGTCGATTTGTACGGCACGTGGCCGTGTGGGCCTGACGTAGTTATGAATATCGAGTGCATGCACTTCGATCTCATCAGTTATCGAGTGCTCGACAATGCTTACACGCGCGTCACGCTCTTGCCGAACGGCAAACCGATTCGATCGCGAACAGTTTTGAATCCAGATGGTCCAAGCGATCCGGGCGAATTTGTTGTGCTCGACGAGGTGGTGCCGAATCCAAGACCGGATCTTTGGAGCAAGCACGAAAAGGTGTTGTCGCTTCCCTACCGTTACACGCAGGAAGGCGAGATGTTCGTTATGCCGTTCTCGTCGGCACTGGAGGTTGACCTGCCACCCGCGACCTATGTTGAGGTCATACTATTTGGCGCTTTCTCAGAAGAGTTGTTCACGGTACAGGGTCTTCACGATGATCAAATCGTTGTCACTGATTCAAAGGAAGGCTTCGGTTTTCACGAGTTCATACTAAATGCGTCCGGCGGCGAGCTAACGATCAACCGTGTGCGCATCTCATCAGAGACGCGTCTTGGGGAACCAAATACCTCCGATTCCTGGGTCTCGGCTTTGGCATCGCTTTGCTACAACCCGGCGGAGCAAGTCGAATTGCAGGAATACATCCTTGAACAGCGCCAGACTCTTACTCAGGTGCTTGAGGTTCTGGAAGTACCTTCGGGTTTGCCGGCTCAGAACGCCAACCACTTTCACCTGCATCCGCAGGGAACCGTCTATGAAGTCACGCCTGTGGTTACCTGTGAGCGGAAAGGTCCGGAGACTAACTGGCAGGTCGTGCACAACCATCTGCAACTGGCAGCAGCGCGCGTTACTGTTGGACCACCTCCAAACGATCTTACGCCCTACCTCGCGGAGACCATCCCGGCGCGCGAACAGGATCCGGTCTACCTGGACGACGACATGCAGCTTCGTTTCAATCGCTCCTATGGACCAGAGATGTATACCGTTAGCGGCTTTGATTTTCGCGTCGAGGTTTTGGACGTACAACGGCAACCGGTGCCGATCCAAATGGAATGGACTTTCTCGGAGGAGCCATGGTTGAGCCCCGCGCAGGAGTTGTTGCTTGAGGCGTTGCTTTCGTCGCCTTGCGTCACTGCTGATATCACTGCCGTTCGCAAGAAATTACAGTTGACGGTGCGCCCTGTGCTCGCGCCAAGGACCTATTACTACATGGCTATCCGGAGTTCTGCGCACCCGAACCGCAGCTTGTATGAAGCCCCGTTTAGAACTTCCAACTACCATTCGTTTACGGAGCAGTACGAGGAAGTCGGGGCTAATCATGTTCATGAACTGCTGCCGCGGCCAACAAACAACGCAATACTCGAATCATTGCTCGCCAAGCTCCCAACTGCCACTCGCGAAGAGGAGCACGCAATCTTTGAAAAAATTTGGGAAGACGCACTGGGTTTCGGTTTTCGTAAGCGAACGGAACGAGGCGAGTGGGTCGTTTTCTATCAGCCCGGCGAAACAGGCCTTGGCGCTCCACGCCTGATCATGATCGATTCACCGGAGCCGCTGCTGGTAAATAAGCGGACCTCACTTCAGATTACTGCCCCAACCGGCGCCACACCGCTGGCCGTACGCAATTTCGACGGTTCGCGCACATTGTTGTTCGCCCGTAACGGAAATGCCGTCATCAATTTGCCAACGGGCAATTACGGGCTCACGACCACGTACCTGCGTGCGGTCGCCGGTCTTCCGACTCAGCGAATTAACGGAAACAGTTCTCCCTCGACAGTGAGCATCACGCTGAACGTCACTGCTAACGCTCAAATCTTACTGGAGGTGCTGTGATGCCGTTTCAATCAAAACGGATCTCGCTCTCAGCCTTAGGCATCGACGTTGTGCCGGGAATGGAGCCCGGTAACCACCTGCGTATCGGTTTTGATCCACGGATGGGCTTTCCGCCGTGCGGCTTTCTGTTATACCGGCGTGCACATGAGACTGGTCCAACTATTGAACTGGATTTCGCGCGTCTGTTTGGTGAAACCATAAGTGCGCCTTTTCGGCACGGCTATTTGCAGGATGGCGTTGCCGTTTTCCACCCTCAAGCACCTCCGCCAGAGCAAATGGAACCTGGATTAATCTTCACAAATCAGATCGTGGGGATTTCGTTTCGCGCCTCATCGTTCATGCCTGACTCCTATCCCAAGGTGTGTGAGGTTCGCTTAACCGTGAGTTGGGACGATGGTGTAGTCACTATACAGGGTTTTGACGATCGGTACGACCAGAATGGCTTCAAAAAAATTCTCGTGGCTCACCAGGAATCAACGGATGTTCGTCAGGACACTTTTGAGTTGCGTGCAGATCTGATCAGCCTTGTGGAGATTAAAGCTCCGGAGGGCGCGCGGCTCGTCTCCTTCGAATACACGGTAATCAGTGAGGGAGGATGGGAACGCTTGAGCTTGCCCGCGGAAGCTCCCTGGGGCAGTTCCGAGGTAATGCCATTGTTGTTGCCCGTGCCGGAGTTTGCGACCGACACGAGTTCAGGATATTCAACCTGCCCGGCATTGGAGTTTCCGCGAAGTGCTACAGATATTTATAGAGAACTGGCCGAAAGCAGACTGAGAATTGGTTTTGTCGCACGCACAGGAAGCGATGACGTTCACGGCGAGTACGACGATGTCGACCAATTCCTAATGGTTTATCTCGGTCCTCGCGGTGAACGTTTAGACGAACTTATCGAATCTTTGAGAGCTCTCCAGGCGGTGCCGCCAGCGGAACAACTTGCCCTGACCATATCCAACCCTGGCGACAGCGAAGAAGAAGTATCTACTTTCGCCCCGATGCCGATGATTCTAAGCGGTGCGGTTGATTATGCCTTTGCACGTTTGATTGGTCTTGCCGCAATTGATCAGTCTTCAGACGGCAGTTCAGTCGACTACATGGTGGAAGCACAGTGGACTACGGGAGTAAGTCATTACTGGATTACGCATGATGTGTTTCCTGGTCGGGATCAATTGCTGGCTGATCCGATGGAGCCCCAGGTGAGTGATGTTGAGGATGCGACTCGACCGGGAAATGTGAAAATAAACATACAACTGGATTGGCAGGCTCCGAGTGCCGTAGAACTTGTGGACCGTGCGAAGCAATACGCCGGCTACCATGTATTCCGAAGCGGTGAGCGACTGACCCAATCGGTCGACGAGCTGACCGAGATCATAACGCCGGATCTTGTACTAGTGGGCGAAGTTCAGGGTAATGAGCCAACCCCTCCACCATCTGCCGAAGCCGGTCACTATCTTGATCGATATCCTCCTCAAGGCAATCTCGAGTATGGTCTGCAAGCCCAGGATCTATTTGGACGACGCAGCGAACTCACGTTCGTGGGAGTACAGGTTAGCCCCACAGTGATCAATCCACCTCCAGTCAGTGATCTCTTTGCCTTTTATCTTGATACAGCGGATCGGAGCCAGGAGCTCGATGCTCAGGCGGTAAAGATTCTGGCTGCAACCGGCCAGTCGAGTTTCACGGGAACAGCGTTGCTGATCTCGTTTCGTTATCCCAGAGCGAGCATTGAGGCGGTCTCGAACAATGTTCAGCAATTCCTTGTTGTATACAAGCACGGCCGGCTCAACGAGCTACTCGGCACACTTGCCACGCCGGTGATCGTCGGACCCATTCCCACCAAGGCGACAGCTCCAGTATTGGCTGATGTAGAGTTGACCACAGTCACTCCCGTTCCACTTGCAATCAACAGCTTCGGCGGCTTCGGCGGGCAGCGTTCACGTGGAACGTTGGAAAGTCGTGGTGAGTTTTTCAGGATCGAGTCTGCCACTCGACTGGGGACCAACCTCGTGCGATTGCGAG
>Ga0126307_10002587_pt1 | contig 12244 bp, 10 predicted proteins | sample Plot28_FD_89955 | JGI IMG/M metagenome (GOLD analysis project Ga0126307, IMG submission 89955) | Serpentine soil microbial communities from UC McLaughlin Reserve, CA, USA - Plot28 | ecosystem: Environmental > Terrestrial > Soil > Grasslands | place: USA: UC McLaughlin Reserve, Lake County...
AGCTGCTGGTCAGGCGTTCTACACGGGCGCCGGGCCGGTCGGGCGCGCCTCCGTGAGCCGCTGTGCGAGCACCCGCATGACGCCGATCCCGATGTCGGGGCGGTCGTGGATCATGCTCTCGAACTCGCGGCGCCTGATGTAGATCGCGCGGACGTCTCCATCGGCGACGAGTGAGGCGACACGCGGACCGCCCGTGATCAGGGACATCTCGCCGAGCACCTCGCCTCGGCCTCGCCGAGCGATCTCGGAACCGCCGGCCTCCACGCGGACGGTGCCGCTCGCGACGATGAGGAGCTCGTCGCCCAGCTCGCCCTCGGACGCGAGGAGTTCCCCGTCCTCGAACGATCGCTCCTCGGACACCTCGGCGATCGCGCCCAGGTCGGCCGCTGCGAGGCCGTCGAACAATGGGACGCGACGCAGGAACAGGACGCGTTCGATCGCCGAGGTCGTCGTCGTTCTCCGAGCCATCCCGTCCCCTCCGCCACGCCCCGCGATCACCGCCTCGGCGCACGCCGCGACGAACGCATCATCGTCCGCCGAGGCCCGTTCCAGCCAATCGTCGGGCAGGTCGCGGCGAGCCCCTTCGGTCGGCTCCCACAACGCGAGGATCGACGCGGCCAGGGAGGCATCGGTGGTCGCCTCGAGCGTCTCGAGGGCCTTCGCGACCTGGCCTGGGTCCCGCGCGTCGAGACTCTCGACCGCGGAGCGGACCGCGGCGCCGTCGCTCGAGATCAACGACAGCGCCCGCAGTGCGGAACGCCCGTTCGCCCGGGCCCGTTCGAGCAATGCGTCCCTCAGGAGGCCGGCCGCTTCCCCGTCCGACGAGACCGCGGCGGCGAGCGCGTCGTCCCCGGTCGCCTCACGCGTTCGCTCGGCGACGAACGAGCGAACGCGCTCGTCTCGTCCGCCGAGGTCCAGGCGCGCGAGCGCCCGAAGCGCGGCGTCCCGGGCGCCCGGGCGAGCCAGGGCATCGAGCACCGCGTCCACCGAACCGCCGCCGATCCGCGAGGCGGCGGCCACCGCCGCTTCGCGCACCCTGTGGCTCGGGTCGTCGAACCCGCGGATCGCCGGCCCCAGGGCCTCGTCGGGTCGCACCGCGGCGAGGGTCGTCAGCGCGGCGGATCGAACGCCCGCGTCCTCGTCGTCGAGCACGGGCGCGGCGAGCCCGGCGGCGGCATCGGCCGGCACCGCCACCAGGTGCCGGAGCGCAGTCGATCGCACCAGGGGGTCGGCGTCCGCGGCGAGCCGGAGCAGCACGCGAGCGGCGTGTGCCGTGTGCGGACCCGTCGAGACGGCCGCCGCGGCGGAGGCGGCCACCGCCGGATCGGGATCGTCGAGCAGCGGTAGGAACGTCTCGGCCTCGATCCGCCCGGGGGCGACCGCGAGGCCGTCGAGGGCCTGCGCGCGGACGGAAGCGTCGACGTCGCGCAGGGCGCGTTCGAGTGCGGTCGTGGCTCGGGGGTCGTCGACATCAGCGAGCAACTGAACGGAGAGCCGCCGTACCGAGGCCTGCCCGTCGTCCATCGCGACGAGCAGGCTGTCGAGCGTCTGGGCGTCGGCCGCGAACGCGAACGGGACCCCGGCCACCGCGACGTCGGGGAACACCTCCGGCCGACCCTCGCGCAACGCCTCGACGAGCGCCGTGGCGTACGACGCGCGAACACGCCACGTGACGAACACCGCGATCGCGGCGGTCGCGAGCCCGATCGCGGCGAACTGTCGAGGGGTCAGCACGTCTTGGCCGACGAGCGCGATGATCCCCGCGATCGCCGTCCCGGCCTGCGCGGGTCCTCCGTTCAGGAACGTCCGCACCTGATCGCGACGCGCATCGGGCACGACGTTTGTCAGCGTCTCCCACGCGGGGGAGGCGACGCTCTGCAGCCACACCCCATCGACGAACCGCAGGATCACGAGCGTCACGAAGCCCGCGCCGACGAGCAGGATGCCGAACGACCCTGCGTACAGCAACGGGAGCACGAGCATCATCGATGCGATGCCGAACCGGCCGAAGAGCCGGTTGGTCACGAGCACCGACACGAGGAACGCGGCGCCGGTCATCGCGGCCCAGAACAGTCCGAAGAACCCCGCGAGGTCGCCAGCGTCGGGGAACCGATCGGTCGCGGCGGTCGCCCACGGCAGGTACAAGGAGAAGAACAGGACCGAGAAGAGCACAGCGGCGAGCGTCATCCACACGAGCAAGCGCGAGCGCCGCACGTACCCGAAGGCGACGGTGAGGTCTCGCCACGGCGACGCGGTTCGGCGCCGGGCCCTGCGGGCCCGGGGTTGCGCGAGCGTCCCGGCCGAGGACAGGACCACGCGGCACAGCGCGAACGAGACCGCGAGCGCGGCCGCCCAGACCAGCAGCAGGTTCTCCGTGCCGATCACGCCAACGAGTGGATCCGTGAGCAGGCCGCCGGCCACCGAGCCGAGGATCTCGCCGGCCGCGAACAGTGGGAACAGGCGCTTCGCACGACGGGTGTCGGTGACGACGCCGGCGGTGCCCCAGACGAAGACGTTCTGCAGAAGGAGCGCGAGCGCCACGGTCAGCCACAGCACCGGGAAGATCCACCGTCCGTCGGTGAGCAACGCGAGCCGTTCGGCCAGGACGACGGCTCCGAGCCCCGCCGGGATCGCGAGGTAGGCCCGCCGACGGTCGACGCGCCCGAGCAGCGCGGCCAGGCCCATCATGAACACGAACGCGCTCGCGCCCTGCGCCAGATACATCAGCGGGAGCGCGTCGGTGCCGATCCGATCGAAGAAGAGCGCGTTCGCGCCGCTCTGCCCGATCGCGAGGCCGGCCATCCCCACGAACGACAGGGCGCTCATCGACAGGACGAGCCGCGTCTCGTCCACACGGATCTTCAGCGCTCGCTGGATCGCGCTCATCTCACGAGCCGAGCTGCATCGCCGATCGAGCCCACGGCCTTCTTCGACCGCGTCACCCGTCAGCCGGCCGGCTCGTCCCGAGTGAGTCCCCGACGTGCAGGACGAGCGCATCGAGCGGGTGACCCTTGAGGGAGACGTGCCGCCGTTCGAGATCGTCCCGCGTCATCGCCGCCGCCGCGGCCGTCGCCCCGCTCACGAGGATCTCGCCGGTAGCCGCCTGCGATGCGAGGTGCGACGCGATGTTGACGGGGTCGCCGAGCGCCGTGAAGTCGCTCGACCCCCTCGTCCCCACGATGCCGACGAAGGCGACGCCGGTGTGCACGCCGGCCCCCAGCGGCACCCAGGGAGGCTCGCCGTCCGCGTGCCCTGTCGCGTGCAACAGGGCCTCGGCGGATTCGACGGCGCGCCGGGCGTGACCGGGGCCGGTGAGGAGCGGGAGGAACAGCGCCACGACCTCGTCGCCCACGAACTTCTCGATGATCGCGTCGGCCTCGACGAGGACGTCCCTCGACACCTTGTAGAAGCGGTTCATGAGCCGGGTGAACTCCCAGGTGGGCATCTGGCGAGCCAGCTTGCTGGATCCGCGGATGTCCGCGAACAGCATCGAGAGCTCCACCTCGGCGCCGTTGATCTCTCCGTCCTCGGCCGACGTGGGACACATCTTCGCGACGGTCTCGATGCCCTTGAAGCATCGGCCGCAGATCTTGGGGTTCTTCTCCCAGGGCGTGTAGCCGTAGCGACGAAGCACGAACGTCCCCGGGCGGCCGAACGGCGCGGCGCAGAGCCTGCACCTGGGTGACGACGGGATGAAGCGGAGCGGGCTCTTGTCCTGCAAGTGCGGATGGGTCCCGCTCAGGAACGCGGCCCACTCCTGCTGGGGTGTCGGCTCCGTGGTCATCTCAGCGTGCAGCCTAGGCAATCGCGCCGCGCTCGTCCCGAACGATATGCGGGAGGGGGTATGGGCGGAGCCCACGATGGGTACAGACCCCTTTCCCGAGACGGGAGGTGGTGACCCAATGGGCATCGCGCTCATCCTGCTGGGGCTCGTGGCGGCCGGACTCGTCGTCGACTTCGCCGTCGAGAACTGGTCAGCTGCTGCGAACGAGGTGACGTTCTCGTTGTTCGGCGGCTCGCTCACGGCCACCCAGGTCGAGGTAGCGATCGGTGCAGCCGTGCTCGGCGCGATCGCGATCGCGCTGTGCGTCCTCGGCGCCGGGCTCCTGCGTGGGAGCCGCGGCCGCCGGCGGACCGCCAGGCGCCGGATGTCCGACCTCGAACGCGAGAACGCGGCGCTCCGGGATCGGGCTATCGACGAGGACGACGCTGTCGTACGCGTCGACGACCGCCAGACCGTCCAGTCCCAGCGCTGACCCCACATCCACCCGCCGCACGCCGGCGACCCGGGCGCCCGGGTCGCCGCGGCGGGTCGAACTTCGGTTGGGATCGGCTCGAGGGGACCCACCCCTTCGAGGGGACCCCGGTGCCTGGGTCGATCTCGCCGATCTACGAATACGCGCACGGCGACGGGTCGTGCGCCGTCACGGGTGGGTACGTCTACCGCGGCGAGCGGATCCCGGACCTCGCGGGTGCCTACATCTTCGGCGACTACTGCCGGGGCGTCCTGGAGGCGTTCCTCCCGCGCGACGGCCGGGCGACACAGGCGCGCGCCTCGGCCCGCGGTCGATGCACTCGCATCGTTCGGACAGGATGCGCGGGGCGAGCTCTATGTGCTGTCCTTGGCGGGGACGGTCTTCCAGATCGCGACCTGTCCGCGGTGCGCGGGGCATACCCGGCGTCGCGGCGGGGTGATGACGCCGACGGATCGGAGGGCGACGTGGCGGAGACGGATCAACGACCTGATGACGTGCCAGGCGCTGCGCAAGGAGGTGTGAAGGAGCTCGGACACCTCGTGCTGTACGTACGGGATCTCGAGCGATCGGTCCGCTTCTACCGGGACGTGCTCGGCTGGCGACAGGTGGGTCCCGGTGACGGGCTCGCGTTCCCCGCGGCGATGTTCTCGGGCGGTCGAACGCATCACGAGCTGCTGCTGATCGAGGTCGGCCCCGACGCATCGCCGATCCCGGCCGGGCGACGGGTGGGCCTGTACCACTTCGGGCTGAAGGTGGGGGACACGGACGACGAGCTCCGGGCGGCGCTCGCCCGGCTGCAGGAGGCCGGGGTGCCGCTGATGGGCACCGCCGATCACGGCATGACGCACAGCTTGTACCTGGCCGATCCCGACGGGAACGAGATCGAGCTCTACATCGACGTCGAAGGGGTCGACTGGAACGACCCCGAGGTGCTGATGGCCAGGCCGCAGGCCCTGCGGCTGTAAGCGGCCCTCCTCGATCGAGCCACCCAGGTCCCAGGCGCCGGCCCGACCGAACGCGGGCGGACCGGCCATCCGATCCGAACTTCGGGATGATGGATCGATGACCGTCGACCTGGACGCGTACCTCGAACGGGTCGGGTACGAGGGACCGGTCGAGCCGACGCTCGATGTGCTGGACGCGCTCCAACTCGCGCACGCGACGACGATCCCGTTCGAGAACCTCGACATCCTGCTGGGGCGATCGATCCGTCTCGATCTCCCGAGCCTGCAGGGCAAGCTCGTCAGGGACCGCCGCGGTGGCTACTGCTTCGAGCACAACACGCTCTTCGGCGCCGCGCTCGAGGTCGTCGGGTTCGGCGTCACGCACCTGGGCGCGCGGGTCCGCTTCGGAGCCCGGGGCGTGACGGCGCGTACGCACATGGGGCTGCTGGTCGAGACGGACGGCGAGCGGAGGCTCGCCGACGTCGGGTTCGGTGGGGGCTCGATCCTCGGCTCGCTGCCGATCGAACCCGGTCCCGAGGTCGATCAGTTCGGCTGGAGGTTCCGGCTGGTCGACGACGACGACGCTCGCGTGGTGCAGACCCGCCGGCCACGCGGATGGATCGATCTGTACTCGTTCACGTTCGAACCGCAGTACCCGGTCGACGACGAGATGGCGAACCACTTCGCCTCCACCCACCCGAGCTCGCCGTTCACCCGAACGCTCACCGCGCAGCTCTGCGCGCCGGAGCGCTCGCTGATCCTGCGCGGCCGCAAGCTGATCGAGGAGACCCCCACCGGCGAGACCGTGAGCCAGGTGCGCGACGACGAGCTGCTCGACGTGCTCGCGGAACGCTTCACGCTGTCGTTCCCGCGCGGGACGAGGTTCGACGCCTCTGCCCCGGGATCGTGAGGTCGGCTCGTTCGCCGTCCCTACGAGGGAGAGAGCGCCGCGCACGGACGCGGGCGTAGCATCGCCCGGGGGTGATCTCGGAGATGACGACTCAGGACTCGGAGATGAAGGCTGCCGCGGCGGCGGCCAAGGCTCGGGAAGTGATCGCGAACAGGATCACGAAGTTGGTGCCGGCGACCGAGAACGAGGAGCTGGCCTCGGTGGTCGTGCATCTGGCCGAGGCGTATGCGAACCTCGCGGTCGAACCCCCTCGGAGCCGGGCGGGCTGAGCCGAGATGATCGCCTAGCGGCCCCGGGACGCTCCGCCGCTCGAACGCGTCGCGAGCTCCTTGCCAAGCGGCGTCCCGAACCGCGGCCGGATCCGAACGTCCCCGAGCCAGGCCGCGAGCCGCGCGCGTTCGGCGTCCAGGCGCGCGCGGGTCGCGGCGCCGAGCCGAGCGAAGGGCTCGACCACCACCTCACCCTCTTCGGTCTGCGCCCACGCCCCGACGACCCGGCCGTTGGCCCACACCGTGGGACCCGCATTCCCGTTGCTGTCGAACAGATCGGTGGCCCGGTCGCCGAGGTACCACCCGCGGTCCTTCCAACCCATGGCGGTCGGGTCGAGCCCGGGGAGCAGCGCGACCCACGGGTCGGCGTCGCCGACCTGGCCGAGATCGTCGGTGAGCACGTAGCCGGTGCCCTCAGCCAGTTGGACCTCGACCGCGTCGATGGCTCCGAGCGTCGTCTTCGCGAGCGCCGCGGTCCACCCCGTCCACCACCGGATGTCCGTCATCGTCGCCGGGCCGAACGAACGGAGCCAGCGACCGAGGAGCTCGGAGCACGCCTCGGCGTGGTCGATCTCGCGAAGCGGAGCACCGAGCCAGTTCTGGGTCGTCGCCCAGCGGTACTGACCCGATGTCCACGCGCCGAGCGGGCGCGTGCGGACGATCAGCCCTTCCGTCGCGAGCAGGAACAGCACCCGGGTCGACACGCCCATCGTGCCGGCCCAGGTCTTGCCCTCGCCGACCGTGAGCTTCGCGCCGAGCTGCGGGACGTCGGCGGTCAGCTCGCGCGCGGTCGCCACCCCCCGAGCGGCGAGCGCGGCGAGCGTCTTGTCGGCAACCGTCGCGAGCCAGGCCTCCCCGCGACCGGATGAGGCCACCCCTTGCTGCTCGAGCATCCGAACGAGGCGCGCGCGTTGGCCGGGGATGAGCGCCTTGGTGCAGGCCTCGTGCATCACGGGGGCGAACTCGGCCGGCACGACGAACAACGTCCTTCGCATCCCGAGCATCCGGACGAGCGAGCGGCGGCCGTACAGCGCGTCCTCGAGGTCGGCGGGTTGGAAGCCGTCGACCCTTGCCCACGACGAGAGGTGGACCGTCGCGGGATCGCTCGAGTGCAGCCCGACGACCGCCCCCACTGCCTCCTCGACGGTCGCGCCGCGCGACGCCAGGCGGTGACGCGCGCCGAGCCGCGCCCGGCGCTCCCGCACACCCACGCGCCTCATCTCGACGAGGTGCGGTTGAGCGCGCGGCGCCCGAGCACGCGCGGTGCCGACGATGTCAGCTGACCTGCGTCCCTTCGCTGATCCAGTTCGTACGCCAGGTTACGCCGTCATCGTAGGAGAACGACTGCTCCCAGCTGTTGGCTGTTGGAGACGGGACGCGCCAGTCGTAACGGACCTTCACCGGTTTGCCACCGATCACGTCATCGCACAGGAACACGCCACGATCGCCGTCGAAGCGGCCGTCCACCGGCTGGTCGAGGACCCCCGGGAACCGGATCGACGCCGACCAGATCCGCCAGATCCCGGTCTCCGGGTCGAACAGCCGGAGCGTGAACCCCTCGAAGGGGTCACCGCCGGGCGGCATCGCCGGCGCCGTGAACGTGTCGACGTTGCCGAGCCCGCCCAGGATCGGCCCCGCCTCCCTGAACGCCTCGAACTCCACCCACTCCGTCGAGTCCGGATCCAGCGTGTCGACGAGCTTCCGGTTGTGGATCCGCCGTCGCCCGAACAGGAAGTCGAAGTCATGCCGGCCGTCGTCGGTGGTCTGCGCGATCGCCATGTCGAGCCCTCTATCCCTTGCGAAGTGTCCTCAGATCCGGCGGCGGTACCGGAGGATCGCGAGCGGCGCGAACACTGCGACGATCACGATCATCCAGATCACCGCGTCGATCACGGGTTCGGCGACCGGCCCGCCGAGCATCAGCCCGCGCGCCGCATCGATCACCGACGTCACGGGGTTCGCCTTCACGAACGCCTGCAGCCACTCCGGCATCGTGTCCACGGGCGCAAACGCCGAGCTCGCGAACGTGAGCGGCAGGATGATCATGAATCCCCAGGTGTTGACGGACTCGGTGGTACGGGCCGTGATGCCGATGAACGCCAACGGCCAGCACATCACGAGCCCGAACGCGAGCACGAGCAGGAGCGCCCCGAGGGCCCCCGCCGAGCCGCCCTCGAACCGGAACCCCAGCAGCATGGAGAAGACCGTGATTATGAGGATGCTCCAGGCGATCCGCGCCCCGTCCGCAAGGATCCGCCCGCCGATGACCGCCGAGCGCGCGATGGGCAACGAACGGAACCGGTCGATCACGCCCCGCTGGAAGTCGACGTTGAGCGCGATCGCGGTCGTGAACGGGAGGAAGCAGACGCTCTGCACCAGGATCCCCGGGAGTGCGAACTGCAGGTACTCGGCGCTCGATCCGGCGATGGCCCCGCCGAACACGTAGACGAACAGGACCAGGAACATGATCGGCTGGATCGACATCTCGACCAGTTGCTCGGGGGTCGCCTTGATGTGGAGCAGGTTCCGGCGCGCGATCGTGAGCGTGTTCGCGATGACGTTCGGCCGGCCGACCGGCGCCAGGGTCACCGAGCTCATGCCGTCCTCCTTTCGTCGGCTCGACCCGGGTCCCCGTCCCCGAGCTCGGTCTTGTCTTCGGCGGCGTGTCCGGTGATGGCGAGGAACACCTCGTCCAGGCTCGGGTGGCGGAGCGACAGGTCGTCCACGGTGATGCCCTCCTCGTCGAGTCGACGGACCGCCTGACCGAGCGCCGACCGGTCCCGGATCGTGACCGAGACGAGCTGCCCGTCGTTGTAGGCGCCGTCGTCACCGTCCGCGAAGGCCGCCAGGATCTTCTCGGTCTCGGCGAGGTCGGCCGGATCCGCCGGCTGGGCCTGGAGCACCTGACCGCCGATGCGGGTCTTGAGCTGCTGGGGCGTGCCGGCAGCGATCACGCGACCGTGATCGATCACGACGATCTCGTCGGCCAATCGATCGGCCTCATCGAGATACTGCGTGGTGAGCAGGACCGTGGTGCCTTCGGCCACGAGCGTGCGGATCATCCCCCACAGCTCGAGCCGGCTCCGCGGGTCCAGGCCGGTCGTCGGCTCGTCCAGGTACAGGAACCGAGGACGCCCGACCAGGCTCGCGGCGAGGTCGAGCCGCCGCCGCATCCCGCCCGAGTACGCCTTGACGTACTTCGTCGCCGCGTCCGACAGATCGAAGGCCTCGAGCAGTTCCGCGGCTCTTGTTCGAGCGGCCGATGACGAGAGTCCCAACAGCCGACCGAGCATGACCAGGTTGTCGTGGCCGGAGAGCAACTCGTCGACCGCTGCGTACTGGCCGGTCAGCCCGATCAGGCCACGCACCTTCGCGGGCTCCCGCACGAGGTCGTAGCCGCCGACGGTCGCGCGGCCGGCGTCAGGTCGAAGGAGCGTCGAAAGGATCCGGATCGCCGTGGTCTTGCCGGCGCCGTTCGGTCCGAGCAGGCCGAACACCGTGCCCTCGCGGGCGACCATGTCGATGCCGTCGAGTGCTCGAACCTTGCCGAACGTCCTCACGAGGCCCTCGGCCTCGATCGCTGAGGTCGTCATCGCATCCCTCCTCGTATCGGGTCCCTGTGTCGACCGGATGACGAGCCGACACTCATCGGTGTGACGGCCATCGTGCACCACCAACATGGCCACCATGTGGCCGGTTTGTGTGAGAGCCTCGAACCGTGCGAGCCGACCGTCTCGTCGCCGTCCTGCTGTTCCTGCAGGCACGAGGGCGCGTCACGGCCGCCGGGCTCGCCGACGAGCTCGAGATCTCCGAGCGCACGGCGCGCCGGGACCTCGAGGCGCTCGCGATGGCCGGGATCCCCGTCTACTCGCAGCCGGGACGCGGCGGGGGCTGGTCGCTGCTCGGTGGTGCGCGAACGGACCTGAGCGGGCTGACCGCGGTCGAGGCGCGGACCCTGTTCCTGGTTGCGGGACCGTCGGCGTCGGCAACACCGCAGATCAAGGCGGCGCTCCGCAAGCTCGTCCGCGCCCTGCCCGAGCCCTTCCGCGCCGAGGCCGAGGCGGCGGCGTCCGCGGTGGTCATCGACCCGGCGAGCTGGGACCGAGCGCACGTCCCGACTCCCGCGCACCTCGACGAGTTGCAACGGGCGGTCGTCGAAGGGATCCAGGTCCGGATCGTCTATGCGGCCCCGGACCGCCCCGAGACCGAGCGAACCGTGCACCCGCTCGGCCTCGTGGCGAAGGCATCGGTCTGGTATCTGATCGCGGCGACCGATGCGGGGATGCGCACCTTCCGCCTGAGCCGCGTGCGCGCGGTGACGCTCACGAAGGATCCCGTGGAAAGGCCGGAGGGCTTCGACCTCGAGACGCACTGGCGGGCGGTCGTCGCCGAGCTCGACGAGCGGCGGGTGACGTTCCGCGCCACGGCCCGCATCCAGGCCGAGGCGATCCCGTGGCTGAGGTCATCCCTCGGGACCCGCTTGTCGGTCCGCGAGGAGAACGCCGGCGACCACGTCGAGATCGAGATCCGGAGCTGGTCGGCCCGCAGCCTGGCGGCCGAGCTCGCGGGGTTCGGCCGATGGGTGGAGGTCCTGCACCCCGCCGAGGTTCGGCAGGAGCTCGCGCGCATCGGCGACGAGCTCAGGGAGCGGTACGGCGAGCGAGCGCCCGGAGCCGCGCGGTCGCGTGATCGGTCGCCGTCGGTGACGTCCTGACGACGCCCGAACCCGTGAGCCGACGCCGGCGGCCGGCCGGGCGCGAACAACCACACGTCGAACAGGTCGCTCAGGTCCTGACCGGATACCTGTTCGGCCAGCTTGATAAACCCGTCGGTCGTGCCGGTGGCGAAGGCATGCTGCTCGGTCCACTGGTGCAGGGTCGTCCAGAACGCGTCGTCGCCCACCCGGTTGCGGAGCGCCTGCAGGGTCATCGCACCGCGGACGTACACCGCCCCGTCGAACAGGTCGTCGACCCCGGGGTCGCCGATCACGACCTGCCAGAAGGGGGAGTCGCTCGGGATCGCACCCCAGATGGCCTCGAACGTCCCCTGCGGGGTCCCGAACCCCTCGTGCCCGCTCCAGAGCCACTCCGCGTAGGTCGCGAAGCCCTCGTTGAGCCAGATGTGTTGCCAGCGGTCAACGGCCACCAGGTCGCCGAACCACTGGTGGGCCAGCTCGTGCACGATGACCGACTCGCCCTTCGGGAAGAAGGCGCGCGCATAGACGGGCCTCGTCTGTGTCTCGAGCGCGAAGCCGAGCCGGCCGGTATCGGGGAAGATCCCGCCCACCGATTCGAACGGGTACGGGCCGTACCGACTCTCGAGGAAGTCGAGGATCTCGGGTTCGCGCCGGACGGAGGCTCGCACGCGCGGCAGGACGTCGGGGTCGATCGCGTCGATCACGGGCAGGCCGCTCGACGTCGTCCGGAACCGCATCGTCCATTCGCCCACGTCGAACGTCGCGAGGTAGCTGGCCATCGGGTCGTGCGCCTGCCAGACGTGGGTCGTCCAGTCCCCCCGGGTGTCCATCGACTCGCGCACGCCGTTGGCGACCACCTGGAATCCGGTCGGCACGGTGATCCGGAAGGTGTACGAGGCGCGGTCGCTGGGATGGTCGTTGACCGGGAACCACGCGGTCGCCGCCTCGGGTTCCCCCGCGACGATCACCCCGTCGGCGGTGCGGATGAACCCCGAGACCGCATCGATGCTCGGGAGGACGAAGCCCTTGGGGAACCCCTCGTAGGTCGCCACCACGGTGAGCGCGGCACCTGTGGCGAGCGGTGCGGCCGGCGTGATGATCAGCTCGTGATGCGTCCGCGACCACGTCGCCGGCTCGCCGTTCACGGTGATCGCGTGCACGGTCAGGCC
>Ga0126307_10002588_pt1 | contig 12243 bp, 9 predicted proteins | sample Plot28_FD_89955 | JGI IMG/M metagenome (GOLD analysis project Ga0126307, IMG submission 89955) | Serpentine soil microbial communities from UC McLaughlin Reserve, CA, USA - Plot28 | ecosystem: Environmental > Terrestrial > Soil > Grasslands | place: USA: UC McLaughlin Reserve, Lake County...
ATTTGATGATTGTGTATAAAAATCAAATTTGTTTGAGGTAAATCTTTTCTTTCATAACCACTACATTCCTTAGCTACTAAAGAACTCAACAATGAATTATTATTATTTGTTTGAAAAGTAGAAAATTTAATTTTTAACTTTAAAATTTCTTTTCGTATTTAAAATTATCAATAGCATACTTCTATTACATTAAATTTTTTGTAGTATCACATCTTTTTAGATTTTTAACCAATTTATTTTGTTTCCTTAATACGATAAAAATTTTTTAGTTGCCGAAAAAGTAATAGGATTAATGAAAATTACATTATATTTAACACTCCAGAAATTATTGAAATATCAATAAAGTGTTATTACAGAGAATAATCTATCTTCATGTATTTTTATTTACAAATTTAAGTTATTTATATTTATATGTAAATTCAGATGAATCCGAAATAAGCTTTTAATCATTTTATTATATTGAGCTCAAACCTAAGAAATATTATGATAAATTATCAATTAGAGTAAATCTCAGAAAAGGCCAATTACAAATTAATATCAGATTGGGATATGGATTATTATAGTAATCTATTCTTAATTACTAACGATAATAAATTGAGATTCAACTAATTTAACCAAATTCAATTTCAAATATGCATTCTAATTTTAATATACAATCTACAAGAATTTAATTATTTTTGTAATCAATAATTCCTATTTTATTAGAAATAATGATATATTAGATGGTAAAAAACATAAAATAACAATAATGATTATAATATTCAAGCATACTATACCTTGTGATACCAATTTATCCTATATCTAGAAATGACTAGCTTCTTATTCTTTATTTTTCTACTGAATTCATTCCAGCACTTGTTGTCTTCTTGTTGGTATCTTCTGCTGTTGCTTCTGAGTTACTTTTTTGATTGAAATTATCTAATTGAGTTTTTGATAGTCTATAAGTTACTATATTATGAATTTGTTACTATACATTTGTTATGATATTTATCATCAACATTCCTGTTAAACTTCATGTATTTGACGGAGTAACATTTTATTACAATTTTCATTTATTAAGTTATAAGAAAAAATCAGGTAGCCATTAGTTTTTTCTTATCTATAATAATTTTGGCTATTCCTAATCCGATTAATATTCCTCCAAAGAGCATAGTTGAACCTATTGTCAGCATAAAATCTTGTTCTGTTTCGAGCTTGGGCATAGAGATTACAATAAACATCCCTAAAATGATCAATCCTCCATTTATAAATAGTAATATAGGTATTGCTTTATTTGGTTCATTTCGACCAACTCCAAAGCCAATTACAGATAAAGCTACTGCTCCACCACCAAAGATCCCACCACGAACAGATTCATTTAAGGGTAAAAAGCCCCTTTCGCCACCTATTTGGGATTGTGATGTAATTATTACATCCATACCATAAGTTATTTCTAATCCTGAGGAAATAAAAGAATAATAGCAATCTTTGCCACAATTTTTTTACATTAAGATATTTAATAAACCTATCAATAAATGATACATGAGTATTAAAAATTGATTTATATTCTGTTTTAAATGGTTTTGGAAAAAAATCTCTTCAAATAGAATTTCAAAATAATATAAATTCTTCAGTTCCTAAAATAAAAGAATACTTTCTAAAAAATATTATTATAGAATCTTGTGGTAAAGCTGCTTCAATACGTAGCACAATATTATAGAAGCTTTCTTCTATTTTTATTATTCTGGCCGGTATATTTAGTATATAATATGGATTCTGATTAGTCTTTCTCCATTATCATATATGTACATTCTTCTATGTCAGTAGGATCTATACGTAATAATAAAGGATAATTACATCTTACACATTTTGTATTGAGATATCCTTCTCGAAATTTGAATAAATTCTCTTCATCTTCAACAGATACATCATGTCCACTAAGTGTACAATTAATCTGTTTTAATGATGAAATTAGAAATTGTATCATATAATTTAATATGCTGGCCCTATAATTAACCTTGTCCTATAAATTTATATAGTAATAAAAAAGTGTTTATAAAACTAGAAGAAAAAACTATTAGCTATTTTGTTTAATTATATTAGCTTATTATTACTATAATTTTTACTTTTGAATAATACCAAATATTTTATTTCCATTAAGGTATATTTAATTAATTATGTAATTGTTTATGTTCTTAAATGCAGTGACTATTATCATAAAGTAGTATTGTTACATTATATTCCTTAGAGATGATTATACTTTATAGATTATTTTTCAGATTATTCATAAGTATTATCTATTGACTTGTTTCTTTAAAAATTTTGAGATCCAATACATGTGATGTGTCAGATGATAAAAGCACTATTATCATGGTGTTATAGAAACCAAATCTGACTCTATAGATCGAAAATAAAATCGGAATACTTTAAATAAACAAAAGTTTGGATCTCATTAGTAGCAATCTTTGCGACAATTGTATTCTTTAGCATGTGATATGAAAAAATTACTAGAGTTTATTATTGCATATACGCTTGAGAAAAGCCTAAGTGAATAGTGTGTTTGTATTTCTATGAGTTTTCTTAATTTTATTATCTAAAACTTGATTAATATTATTGCTATTCTATATTGGAGTTAAAGTATTGATTTCTAAATTTTATAAAATACCAATTCTGCTTTCTTTAATTATTTATCATTCTATCATCTACAATCATATTATCTTTAACAAAAATAAAATAAAAGGAAAGTGATAAAAATACTAGCAAACCAAATTAAATTAATCAACAACTTAGTTAATCGTAATACGTTTCATAATATAATAACGGTTGTTATATTACTACAAGCTGTAGTATTAGCCCTTGAAACATTTTCAGAATTTAAAAGTTATATTTCTTTATTTGAGCACATTAATACATTTGTCTTAACTATTTTCATTATTGAAGCAATATTAAAGATGGCTGCACTTTATCCCCAGCCTTACAAGTATTTTAAAGACGGCTGGAATATTTTAGATTTTTTTATAATTGTCATATCACTTATACCATTTACAGGAGGTTTTACTACTGTTGCTAGATTGATTAGACTATTAAGAATTACACGTCTCACTAATAGATCAAAAGAAATGTCAGTAATGGTTATGACAATAGTCAAATCTCTGCCAAGTATGGTTAATATATTTTTACTTCTATCACTTCTCTTTTTCATTTATGGTATTGCAGGATATCATTTATTCAATACTATAGACTCTGATCATTGGGGAACATTACCAAAGTCAGTAATAACCTTATTTAAAATATTAACTTTAGAAGGGTGGGTTGAAATAATGGCTCCAGTAACAGATGTTAATCCACTAAATGGAGTTTTCTTTGTAAGTTTTATTATAATAGGAACATTTATTGTTATTAACATATTTGTTGCCATTATTGTAAAGAAATCTGAAGAAGCCTATAAATACATACAAAACGAATTTCCAAAAAAGGCAACTCAAACTGAAATACTTGAAGAGATAAAAGAAATTAGAAAAATGATAGAAAATCTTGAAAAAAAAATATCAAGTAGTAAAGAAAAAGATTAATATAATACTATAAGACAACACGGTAATATTAAATTTACATTTGATTAATAAGAAAAATTATACTAATTGTCCTTAGTTTATTTCAGCAACTGCAATTCGATTCCGTGATAAAATTAACAAAATTCCAAATCATATTATATAAGAAGGTATAATGCTCAATCTCTCTAGTTCCCTTTAGATAAACAATAAATTTATATTCTTATTATAGCGCTTCTAGTGGAGAATTATTCGTTGTTTTTCTTTGTATTATTTATAATTAAAACTATCTTATGTATCTATTCTTAGATAGATATCATATTATTTTTATTGACTTCATATTAGAAGCAACTATTTCGAGTAATGGTTTATCAGTAGGAATAATATCTATGGATTTAGATTCAATACCCACAATGAAGAAATAATAATAATAAAAAGGGATACTAAATAATAGAGTTTACATTTTAAGTTGAAAAAATAAAAAATTTAGTTAAAAACTAGTTTTTAATCGATTTATTTGTAATATAGATTATTATTATAGAACAATTTTTCTCTAACTTATTCATATAATTATTTATATATTATATTATCCTAACAACTTTATGGAATCAAAAATCCAATCAATAGTAATTTCATCAATTCTTGCATTTGCTTTAATTGCAGGAATACCAGCAGCATTTGTTAGTGTATTAGCACAAGGCCAAGATGGCGGCGACGGTGGAGACGCCGGTGGAATGGCCGGAGGCACAGGAAATGCCACAGGATTAACAGGTGGTCTAGATACAGGAGCTACTCAAGGTGGTAGCGGCGGCGATGGCGGCGGCGATGGCGGCGGCGATGACGGTGGCAACGGCAACGACGACGAAGACGGCGGCGGCAAGGACGACGAAAAAGAAAACAATTAAAATATAGAATCTTATAAAATTCTATAAAATATCTTTTTTAATTTTTTATTATAAGTAGATTTTATTTATGATATAGATACAAAATTATTTGTATTCTACTAAAAATAAAATATCAATATACTCTATTTATTTATATTTTATTGTATAAAATTCTTGATATTTATAATTACTAACTAGGAAATTATATTGGTGATGAGTTAAGGAGACTTATTTCTATTATGTCATATTAATAACACATTATATTTTTTAGTTTTTACTACTAAAGTTAAAATTTACTCTAACTTAGTAATTTAATTGATAGATCTATCCTAAAAATAATAGAAAATATTATTATTTTTTATTCTATTTTAATTGTTAAATATGTCACAACATACAAGCTATATAATTAAATACAGAAAAGCTCAAAATTAATTTAATTTTCTACTTAATCTTTGCTATGAACAATATAATATTATTTCGTATATATATCCTGTAAATATATTATTATTAAAACGATGAAAATTTTGGTAACACGAGCAGGAGGATTTATTGGAAGTAATTTAGTATCAAGATTATCAATAGTAAGAAAAGATGTAGAAATTGTATGTATGACAAGAAATGCAGAAAAATTAAAGAAAAATATAAACAACAACAACAACAACAACAATATTACGATTGCAGAAGCAGATGTAATGGACTATAGACAACTAAAAGATACACTATCTGGAATAGATATCACATATTATCTAATACATTCAATGGAAGGAAATTCTGCAAAAGAATGGAAAAAGTTTACAGAAATGCGGCAGAAAATTTTGCTAAAGCTGCAACAGAATGTAAAGTAAAGAGAATAGTATATCTAGGAGGATTAATTCATGAAGAGAGTAATACAACAAATAGTAAAAGAGAACAAATTAAAATATCTGAACATATGCAAAGCAGAATAGAAGTAGGAAACATACTGAAAACGTCATCAGCATACGTTACTATTTTTAGAGCTGCTGTAATACTATGTAAAGACGGTGCATCATATAAAATGTTACGATATCTTGTAGAGAGATTGCCCGTTATGGTATGTCCTAAATGGGTTTTAACAAAATCACAACCCATTGCAGTAGATGATGTAATTACATATTTAGTGAAATCTATAGAAATAGAAGAGACTCAAGGAAAAGAATTTGATATAGGAGGTCCTAATACACTTAAATATATAGATATGATGAAACGCTATGCTAAGGTAATAAATAAAAAATTTTTAAAAATAATAATTCCTTTTCTTACACCAAGGTTATCATCTTATTGAGTTGAGCTTATTACACTTACAAAAACATCTCTTGTAATACCGCTTATTGAAAGCCTCAAGTATGAAGCAGTAGTAAAAGATGATTCAATAAAGAAGATAATTCCAATCCGTCTTAGAACCTTTGAAGAATCAATTATAGCAGCAAAAAGAAAGGAAGAAGAAGATAACAAGTAGATACCTTTTCGTATAACAAAATATAATTTTATTCAAATATTTTAGTAATAGTAACAAACAATCTGCAGTAACAAATATCAATTTATATTTATAAAATTTAATAATTTAAATGCGAAGTTCGGTTAATTCTAATGAGAAATAGATATATGTAATTGAGATTGTTGTTGTTGTTCATGAATTGATCTTTACTACCTATCAATGTAATTTTATTCTATTATATTTATAAGTATAACAAAAAATTTTCTAATTATTTATAGTAAAAAATCTTTTACTACAGATGTACATTTCTTTATTCCATAGGCCTTTAAAAGCTTATAGCTTATATGATTAATAATGGCTGCTCGAACTATGTGGAAAGGAAGTATTTCTTTTGGACTAGTCAACATACCAATTCAGGTTTTTGTAGCTACGCAAAAAGATGAACTCTCATCCTTTAATCAATTAGATGAAAAAGGTCACAAAATTAAATACAAGAAATGGTGTCCTGTAGAAGAAAGAGAAGTCTCTTGGTCTGAAATAAAGAAAGGATATGAAATTACAAAAGATAATTATGTGGTTTTAGAAAAACAAGATTTAGATAATATCAAATTAAAAACTACACATACAATAGAGATTAAGGAATTCATTGATTCAGAGGACTTCGACCCTCTATTTATTGAAAAGAGCTATTATATTGGTCCTGATGCGGGAACAACAAAGAAGAAAAATACAACCCCCTCCATTAGTAAAGCATATTCTCTATTTGTCAAGATACTCAATGAAACTAATAAAGTAGCAATAGGTAAGGTAGTTTTCAGAGACAAAGAACATTTAGTTGCTTTAAGATCATATCAAAGAGGCCTTGTAATGCATCAACTAAAGTATCTAGATGAAATAAGACCTATGGATGAGGTTGAAGGTATCTCTAATAGTCAACAGCCTAGGGTTGAGGATAATGAATTATCTTTAGGAAAGACATTAGTTGATAACTTAACGAGTCAACAATTTGATATAGGTAAATACTCTGATGCCTATGCTAAAGAATTAGAGAAACTAATAGAAGCAAAATCTAAAGGAATCAAAATTACTGTTGAAGAAGAAGACGAAAAATCAGCAGGTACTACAAATCTTCTTGAAGCTCTCAAAGCTAGCATTAGCACGAATTCAAAACCACGTAGACAAAAGAAGAATTAGTGGTATTGAAAGAAAAGAAATGATATATGCAACAGATAATATAAAAAAACCACAACAACAACCACAACAAAAACAACCGTTGCTACAGATCAGTATTAAAATCAATATAATGTCACCGTATGAAAATATAAATAATACTTTAATTTACAGATATCAAAAATGTAAATTTTGTGGAAATAAAACTGAATTAACATGTATAAAATGTTATTTTTGTTATAGCTGTCATAAAAAACAAAAAACAGTAAACAATCATCTGATTAAGCATAAATTTAAAGAATTTTCTTCTTCATTGTTATCATCATCATCATCATCATCATCACTATCCACTACCAGCAGAAATGAATCCATGCATAACCAAATACAGCAACTACAACCCAAACTACTAGTCGATGTATTTGGTCAAAAGAATGAACCAATATGCAGCTACTATAGGTGTCGCCATAAGTTTTCAGTTCATGGTCTAAGCAAACATGGTTGCAGATGTAAACATCCAATGAACAAGACATTGGGAGTGGCAATAAGATATAATGAAGAAAAGTAATATCAATAACAATGATAATTTGCCAGTGCTACATAATGAGAAAAAAAGTTTAATATACTTCTAATAAGAATTCTGCATATTTCTAAAATTAAGCAAGCTTAAGGAAATAGCCATTGAGTTAATTCAGCCAAGGTTTGAAAAGAAGAACAAAACATTATAAAAGAAATCATCTAGGACTAAGCAATATAATAAAAATGTAGTTACCTTTTGGTATGATATTATTGACTTAATCTATCATAAATAATAACAGCCCTTTCCCTATATATTATAGTTAGTGACAAATATGATGTTAGAAGAATATAATAAAAAAAGAAATTTTGGAAGAACACCTGAACCACAAGGAAACAAAAACCGGCTTGGAGATAATAAAAGATGGAGATTTGTAGTACAAAAGCATGATGCTACCAAATTACATTATGACTTTAGACTTGAAGATACAAAGAAAGGAGTTTTAAAATCTTGGGCTGTACCAAAAGGTATTTCACTTGATCCCAAAATAAAAAGACTTGCTGTTCTAACAGAAGATCATCCATTAGATTATTTGCTCTTTGAAGGTGTAATTCCAGAGGGAAGTTACGGAGCGGGTACTGTAATTGTTTGGGATACAGGTACATATACATCTGAGATGGAATTATCCGAGCAATTTAATAAAGGAAAGATAACTTTTACTTTATTTGGTCAGAAACTAAGAGGAAAGTTTATCTTAATTAGGACTCGTTTATCTAAAGGAAAAGAAGGAAACCAATGGCTCTTGATGAAATCATCTGATGAGTTTGAATCTAAAGAAGATTTAACTATTACGAAACCAGGATCGGTTTTGACCAACAGAAGAAATGAGGATTTAGAAAGAAAACAAAAAGAAAAACAAAAAGAAGAAGAAGAAGAAAAAGAACAAGAACCTTACAACAAAAAAAACAAAATAAAAAGATATTTTGCTAAGACCATTAAAATAAGTGATAATCCGTTAAATGATATTGCTGTTCCTAACCAACAACAAAAAGAATTAGAAGAATTCCCAACCAAAATTAAACCAATGCTATCGATATTAGTGGATGAGCCATTTAATAGCAAAGATTGGGTCTTTGAAGTTAAATGGGATGGAGTCCGTTCTATACTATTCTTTCACAAGGCAAAAGGGATACTAGAATTACAATCTAGAAATGGAAGATTACTCACTCATAGATATCCAGAATTAGTAGATGCATTAACCTCGCCATCGCCATCGCCATCATCTCAGTTATCTATAAACTGTAAGGAATCCGTAATTTTGGATGGTGAAATTGTTGTATTAGACAATAAAACAGGATTACCAAATTTTCAAAATCATCAAAGAAGAATGAATGTTGATTATGGCAGAGAAATTGAAATTCTATCTAGGCAAATACCAGCAACCTATTACTTTTTTGATATTCTTTATCTTGATGAAAAGAATCTACAAGATTTACCATTTTTAGAGAGACGATTGATTCTTTCTGAAACTATAAAAGAAAATACAAAAATAAAGATATCTGATTTTATTGAAGAAGTAGGTTCAGAAGTTTTCGATAAAACTAAGAGGATGGGATTAGAAGGAATAATAGCCAAAAATAAATCAGGCAAATATGTACAAGGTAGACGGTCTAGAGATTGGTTAAAAATAAAACATATCAAAACTCAAGACTGTGTAGTTATAGGTTACACTAGAGGAGAAGGAAATAGAGAAAATTACTTTGGCTCACTTCTTCTTGCAGTTAATGATGTAAATGGTAAATTACGATTTGTTGGTCACACTGGAAGTGGATTTGATTTTCAGCAACTTCGACAGGTATACGATAAACTTCAAAAAATAAGAATTGAAAAATGTCCAATTGATTATGTACCATACACTAACCGAAATCCGGTTTGGATTAAGCCAGAACTTGTAGTAGAAATAAAATTTAGTGATTGGACTAGTGAAAAAATTATGAGGACTCCTATATTTCTTAGATTTAGAGAAGATAAGGTGCCAAAAGAATGTCTTTTGGAAATGGAAAAATATACTAAAAAAGTAATAAAAGTAGTAGAAGTAGAAACATCTAAAGGAGATAACCATAATACTCACTATGATATAGAATACAGCAATAATAATTCTAATAATTCTTCATTCTCAAATCTTGATAAAATATTCTGGAATAAAACAGCAAATCATCCTCAACTTACAAAAAAAGACTTGATTGGATATTATGATAAAGTTAGTATACATATTCTACCTTATCTTAAAGATAGACCGTTATCCCTAAGTAGATATCCTGATGGAATTAAAGGAAAGTCATTCTATCACAAAAATTGGAATCAAAATAATAAACCAACATATGTACAAACAGTAAAAGTTTATTCAGAATCAAGAGAAGGTAACATTATCAACTATATTATATGTAATAACAAAGAATCTCTTTTGTGGCTTGCAAATTTGGGTTGCATAGAGATGCATCCATGGTATAGTAGAATTAAGGATTTTGACGAGTGTACACAAAGAGAGGATATATTGGATAAAGAAAAATGTGGTTTAAATTTTCCTGATTTTATAATTTTTGACTTAGATCCATACATATATTCAGGAAAAGAAAAAAAAGGTCAACAAGAACCAGAATATAATTTCAAAGCATTCAAAGCAACAGTTAATGTAGCTTTTAATCTAAGAGAATTATTTGAAGAGCTAAATATTGAATCTTATGTAAAAACATCAGGAAAAACAGGATTGCATATTTTTGTTCCTATTGTTAATTTATATACTTATGAACAAACTAGATCTTTTGCAGAAATCATAGGTAAAATTCTAACCAAAAGACATCCTGGAAAAATTACTATGGATTGGAATACTACCAAAAGAACAGGCAAAGTATTCTTTGATCATAATCAAAATGCTAGAGGAAAGACAATAGCGTCAATTTTTTCGCCAAGACCTACTGATTTAGCTACTGTCTCAGTCCCTATTGAATGGAAAGATTTAGCAAATGTGATTCCAACAGATTTTACAATTCTCAATGTTCCTGATATAATAAATAAACAAATACCAAATCCATGGATTGATATGATGAAAAAGAAGCAAGACTTAAATAAAATTCTGGAAAATGTTAAAGAAGTTTTTTGATATAAATTAAGACTATCGAAATAGATTTTAAAAAAAGAAAATGTATTTTATTTAGATTAAAATTTTTATTTTACTGATCTATATTTTTTTAATGTAAATAGAAATTTTATACCACTCTACGAAGGTTTGATAGATTATGTTATTCAATCAATAATGAAGATGATAAAAAAAGAATAGATAGTATTACTTGATTCAAAATATTATTAGGAATAATAGTTACACTCATCACTATAACTACAATACCAATTTGATAAAATGATACTTTTAGCAAGGTACTATCTGTTTTATATGTTATATTAGGAGATTCTGGTTCAAATTGAGATAAACAAACAATTAGTTTAATAATTACTGTAATGAGAATTAGTTTCTATAATAATCCTCGTTAGTTATTATATATAATAAATGTGTATACTATAAATTGTGCAAGAAAATAGTATAAAAATTATATATTCTTTATTTTATAGTATTTTACTTCTTATTATAATAGTAACTATAATTAATTATAATTCTAATAATCACTTTTCTCTATTAAATATCCAAGCCGAAAAAAACAACAAAGGAGGAGAAGAAAAAGAACAAAAAGAGCAAGAACAAACAAAAGATAATGATAAAGATGAAGAGAATAATAACAAAAAGGGCAATTCAGATTCTATGCAAATAGATCCTGCATATAGATCTTTCTTTCCTATCAAACAAATAGTAATACCCTCTGTGTATAAAACTAAACCTAATGGAGAAACATATAGGTTCAACCAAACAAATCCAAATGATAAAGTTCAAGTTGATGAAGGTGAAAATAAAAAAGTATTTACAAAACAAAACATAGATGGAAGCTGGAGAATAGACGGTGGAAGACCTTGAATAGATATCCATACCAAGGATGCAGGAATACTACCTGATAAGCCATCACTATTAAATAATATGCCTAACGGTAAAATTCAAAGCTGGAATTTTTCTGAACTAAAAGAGATAGGATATTGGTACAAACCAAGCGATTGGAAAAATATAGAAGTCACTTTGATTTTTAAATTACTTGATTCAGCACGTTCTAAAGGAGAACAGCATTCTCTTTCACTAGTAACAAGGTCTATCTCACACAGTCAACTTGATAATGAATATAAAAAGTCTGATCATGAACCCAAATTTTTTTGTGGAGGGTCAAGTTATCACAACAATATCTCAAATGAAGGTAATTTAAGAATGAAAAAAGAACAATTTCATATTGATTATGAATGGGAACGCTACAATGAAACTTTAACCGTTGGAAACATTTATGATAAAATAATTGGATTTAAAGCAATAGTATACAATGTAAATGATACCGCAGTAAAACTAGAAACTTGGGTTGATACAGAAAACCAAGGAAAAGGACCATATAAAAAAGTACATGAAGGAATAGATTTGGGTAATTGGGGAGATAATATGAAAGTATGTGGTGCTGAGAAAGATGGTCAAGCAATTACATGGGGTTCTCCAATTGTAATAATCAAAGCAAATGATTTTAAATTTGATATATATGATGTAGAAATAAG
>Ga0126307_10002589_pt1 | contig 12242 bp, 12 predicted proteins | sample Plot28_FD_89955 | JGI IMG/M metagenome (GOLD analysis project Ga0126307, IMG submission 89955) | Serpentine soil microbial communities from UC McLaughlin Reserve, CA, USA - Plot28 | ecosystem: Environmental > Terrestrial > Soil > Grasslands | place: USA: UC McLaughlin Reserve, Lake County...
ACGACGTTCGCGTCGGCCGCGACGCCGATGGCGAGGATCAGTCCCGCGAATCCCGGCAGCGTCAGCGTCACGTCGAAGAGCAGCAGCACCGCGTAGAGGAGCGCCGAGTAGACGGCCAGACCGGCCACGGCGACGACGCCGAGGAAGCGGTAGACGACGAGCAGGAACAGCGCGACGATGATCAGGCCGGCGATCGCGGCGCGGAGGGCATCGTGCAACGAATCCTTACCGAGCGTCGCCGAGACCTGCGTACGGTCGACCTGGACGAACTCGATCGGCAAGGCGCCCGTCTGGAGGACGAGCGCAAGGTCTTTCGCCTCGCCGACGTCGCCGATGCCGGTGATCTGAGCGCCGTTGTCGCCGGAGATGCCGTCCGGGTTCTCGTCGGGGTCGACGGTCGGCGCCGACTTGATGCGCCCGTCGAGCACGATCGCGAAGCTGTCGAGCACCTTGCCGCGCCCCTGCGAAGATCGGAAGCGGCTGCTCTCGACGATGTCCTTCGTGACCTCGTGGAACTTGTCCGCGCCCTTGTCGGTGAAGTCCATCAGCACGATGGCCTCGCCGGTGCGCGAATCGTAGTCCTGGCGCGTGCCCGAGAGCTTCAGGTCCTCGCCCGTCATCTCCGGGACGGGGTTCTCCTTGTCCCGCGGCTGATAGCGCAGCAGGTAGTAGTTGTCGCGGTCGGGGCTCTCGCCGACGCCCGGGCAATACCGCTCCGTCGTGCCGCAGGTGAGGATCGTCGCCTTCTGCGGGACGCCCATGTACTTCCAGCCCTTCGGGAGCTTCCCGCCCGGCCCCAGGCGGTTCTTGACCTGCTTCACGTCCACGAGCTGGGCCTTCGTGTCGCGCGGCCCCGCGACGCGCTTCTTCTTCTCGTTGAAGAGGTACCACTCGCGCGCGTCCTTGCCCGACTTGATCTGAGACTGGTGCGACGCGAGCAGGTTGAAGATGCTGGTGCTCGGAACCGGATCGCCCTGCGCGTTCCTGGACGGCGAGATCAGGTTCCCCTCGAGCTTGTAGAGCTCCAGCTGGGCCGTCTTGCCGATGATCTCGGCCGCGCGCTCCGGGTCGGTGACGCCCGGGATCTGGACGGCGATCTGGTTGTTGCCCTGCTTCCGGACCTCGGTCTCCGAGACGCCGAGCTTGTCGATCCGGTCGCGGATGATCGAGACCGACCGGCTGATGTCCGCGTCGGTCAGCTTGCGCTCGGGCGGTGGCTTCGCCTCGAGGACGATCTCCAGGCCGCCCTGGAGGTCGAGACCAAGCTTCGGCTTCTGGTAGAGCGGCGACCCGGGCAGCGCGATCAACGCCACGCCGACGACGGCGAGGAGGAGCGCGAAAATGAAGAAGAGGTTTGAGCGCCTAGTAGACACGCGTAGCGGCGAACAGGTTAGCGGTCGTCGGGCGCGATCGGAGGCTCCGCTTCGTTGTCCTTTTGTTCGGAATTCATGACGCCGGTGATCGCGCCCCGCGCGACGCGAACCGTGATGCCGGGGGCGATCTCGACTGTCAGCACGTCCTCGTCGATGGCCGTGATCCGCCCGTACACGCCTCCCGCCGTAACTATCTCGTCGCCCACCGAGAGGGTCGAGATCATCGCCGAGTGCTCGGTCGTGCGACGGCGCTGCGGGCGGATCACCACCAGCCACAGCAGCCCCGCCATGACCGCGATGAAGATCAGCGGCTCCACGCGGTCTCCGGCTCGGGCTCCACGGGCTCCTGGGCGAGTCGATCGAGCACCTCGGCCTTGAACGATGCCAGGGCGCCGCGTTCGATCGCGGCTCTGGCCCCCGCGGTCAGGTCGAGCAGGTAGCGGAGGTTGTGCAGTGAGAGCAGGCGCAGGCCGAGCAGCTCGTTCTCCTTGACCAGGTGGCGGATGTACGCGCGGCTGAAGCGCATGCAGGCCGGGCAGTCGCAGTCGTCGTCCAGCGGCCGCGGGTCGCGCGTGAAGCGGGCGTTCTTGAGGTTGAGGCGGCCGTCTCTCGTGATCGCCGTCCCGGTTCTCCCGAATCGCGTGGGCAGCACGCAGTCGAACATGTCGATACCGCGTTCGATGACCTCGAGGATGCCCTCGGGGTCGCCGATGCCCATGAAGTAGCGCGGCTTGGTCTCCGGCAGCAGCGGGGCAGCCCAGCCCACCGTCTCGAACATCGTCTGTCGGTCCTCCCCCACGCTCAGACCGCCGAGCGCGTTGCCGTCGAAGTCGAGCGCGGCGATCTCCTCGATCGAGCGGCGGCGTAGGTTCGAATCGCTGCCGCCCTGCGCGATCCCGAACACGAGCTGGCCGGGCGCGCGAGGGGCTTTGCGCTGTCGCGCGGCCCAGGTGGTGGTGAGGCTTGTAGCCTGCTCGAGCTCGGCGCGCGACGCGTCGGCGGGTGGGCAGACGTCGAGGCACATGGCGACGTCCGAGCCCAGGTCGGCCTGGATCCTCGCCGCCCGCTCGGGGGTGAGCCGGGCGAGGTCGCCGTCGTAGACCGACCGAAACGTGACACCCTCGTCGTCGACGGCCGCGAGCGTGTGACGGAGGGAGAAGACCTGGAAGCCGCCGGAGTCGGTCAGGATCGGCCCGTCCCACCCCATGAAGGCGTGCAGCCCGCCGAGCTCGGCGACTACGTCGGCGCCCGGGCGGAAGCTGAGGTGGTACGTGTTTCCGAGCACGATCGCGGCGCCGAGCACGCGGAGCTCCTCGGGATCGACCGCCTTGACCGTCCCCTTGGTGCCGACGGGCATGAATGCCGGCGTCGGCACGTCGCCGTGCGCCGTCCGAAGCACGCCGGCGCGGGCCTGCCCGTCGGTCGCGACCACGTCGAAAGCGCTCATGGCCCCGCCAGCCATGCCGAGGGGTCTGGCCCCTGGGCATGGCCCGAAGGGGCATGGCGAGTGAAACGAATGTGTGACGAAGTTTCCACAGACAGGACGCTAGAGGACGAGCATCGCGTCGCCGAACGAGTAAAACCGGTAGCGCTCGGCAATCGCCGTGCGGTAGAGCTCGCGGGTCACGTCCGTTCCGGCGAAGGCCATGACGAGCGCGAGCAGCGTGGACCGGGGCAGGTGGAAGTTCGTCAGCAGCGCGTTCACGCGTCGGAACTCGAAGCCCGGCGTGACGAAGAGGTCGGTGCGGCCCTCCAGCGGGGCGCCTCGCGCGAGCGACTCGAGCACGCGGACCGTCGTCGTGCCGACCGCGAGGACGCGCTCGGCCCGCGTGATGCGCTCCCACGCGTCGGGCCGGACCGTGTAGCGCTCGCCGTGCATCGTGTGCTCGGCGAGATCGTCCACCGCGAGCGGCCTGAACGTGTCGAGCCCGACATGCAGGGTCACGTACTCGACGTCGACCCCAGCGAGGACGTCGGTCGTGAAGTGCAGGCCCGCGGTCGGCGCCGCGGCCGACCCCGCCTGGTCGGCGTAGACCGTCTGGTACCGGGCCGGGTCGGCAAGCGGCTCGGTGATGTACGGCGGCAGCGGCGCCAGACCCGCAGGCTCGCCGTCGAGGCGCAGCAGCCACCGGCCGTCGCCGAGGTGCTCGACCAGCTCGACCGGCCCGTACCGCCGACCCGCCCGAAGCCTTCGCGTCGGTCGGGCGAGCCCTTCCCAGAGCCCGTTCTCGCCGCGTCGCTCGAGCAGCAGCACCTCACCGCGGGGCCGCTCGATCGGAATCCGCGCCGGCACGACGCGCGAGTCGTTCGCGACCACGAGCTCACCGCGCGTCAGCTCGCCCGGGAGGTCGGAGAAGCGTCGGTGTCGCACATCCTCGCTGGCCCGCTCGTAGACGAGCAGGCGCGATTCGTCCCGCCGCTCCGCGGGCCGTTGCGCGATCAGCTCGTGAGGCAGCTCGTAGTCGAGCTCGGAGACCTTCATCCGTCCGGCGAGCACGCTACCCTTCGCTTGTGGACGAGGCCGCGATCCAGCGTGCGAAGGACCGTCTAGCGGCGGCGGCCGAGGGTCGCGTCGACCCGAGCGACGTCCAGGCGACGCTCGAGCGCGCCCGGGAACAGATCGAGGCGCTCGCCGACCTCGCCGCGCAGATCGAGTCGTCGCTGCCCGGCCAGGTCAGCGAGGCGGTTCGCAAGGGGCTGGCCGAGGAGGCCGTCCCCGTCGGACGCCACATCGCCGAGGTGCGCGGGCTGGCCGGCCAGACGATCCGCCGTCTCGAGCGCATGGAGGGCGACCTGCTCGCCGAACGCTACGCCCGCCTCGACGACCTCGCGCTGCTGGTCGATCTGATCACGTCCGGGTGGAAGGGCGTCGACGAGCGCCTCGCCCGCCTCGAGGACCGCCTCGAGGAGAGCAAGGGCGCAATCGTCTACCGCATCGAAGAACGCCGGACCTCATAGGCCTGTCTAGGACGGCGCCCGGCATCCTGAGGCCGGCGCCGCAAGCGCCGCCTCCTAGGCGAGCGTCAGGATCAGCGCCGACATCACGATCCAGAGCGCGACGGCGGCGAGGATCGGCCGGTCGCTGAGCAGGATCTGCTCCGGCTCCTCGCCTAGATCGTCGCGGTGGACCAGCAGCAGGTAACGGAAGAGCCCGAAGACGACGAACGGGATCGTCAGCATCAGTGCGGCGGAGTGCACCGAGCCGAAGGTGTAGAGCGAATACGCGACGATCGTCGCCGCCGTCACCACCGTCAGAAGCTGGTCGACGAGCGGGAGCGAGTAGCCGGACAGCACCGCGCGGCCAGGCGTCGCCGCCTGCTCGGCCAGTACGAGCTCGCCGCGCCGCTTCGCGAGCGCCAGGAACAGGGCGAGCAGCGCCGTGCAGAGCAGGAGCCACGGCGAGATGCGCACGTCCACGGCCTCGGCGCCGGCGGCCGCCCGTACGACGAACAGAGCCGCGATCGCCATCACGTCGAGCAGAACGACGTTCCGCAGCGACACCGTGTACGCCGCCTGCAGCGCGAGGAAGAGCGCAAGCAGCAGCCCGGTGACGGGACCGAGCGCGAAGGACAGCGCGAGACCCACTGCGGCGAGGGCGACAGCGAGCACGGCCGCCGCACGTGGCGACAGCTCCCCGCGCGCGACCGGCCGTTCTCGCTTGAGCGGATGCAGCCGGTCGCTCTCGGCATCGCGGACGTCGTTCGCGAGGTAGGCGGCGCTGGACGCCAGGCAGTACGCGGCGAACACGGTCACGGCCGCGGCCCAGCGCGTCGCATCGCCCAGCTCGGCCGCGAACAGGATGCCCGCGAACAGGAGCAGGTTCTTCGACCACTGGCGGGGACGAAGCGCGACGAGAGCGGCGCGGACGGGCCCCCGGCGGACCGGCAGCCGGACGACCTCGGCGCGCGCTCGCCGCTCCTCACGCTGCGGGAGCGACGACATGAGGCGCGGATGCTAGTGCTTGCTCCGGTGATGCGCCGCCTTTCCGCCGGAAGCGATGGGCTCATCGCCGGAGGGAGCGCTCAACCAGGTCGGGAAGGGAGAACGAGGCGGAAGCGACTGCCTCGACCCACGGAGCGGTCGAGCTCGATGCGGCCGCCGAGCGCGTTCGCGAGCTCGTTCGCGATCGCAAGCCCGAGGCCGGTGCCGCCGCCGCCGTCGCGCGACCAGAACGGCCGGAAGATGCGCTCGGCCTCCTCCGCCGAAATACCCGGGCCTGAGTCGGCGACCGCCACAGAGACGTCACCGTTGTCCGCGTCGAGCTCGACGTCGATCCGGCCGCCGTCGGGCGTCCAGCGGAAGGCGTTCGAGAGCAGGTTCGAGATGATCTGGAGGACGCGGTCGCCGTCGGTCAGGATCACCGCGCCACCGTCGGCGTGCTGCCGGTAGTCGATCCCCCGCCGCCGGGCCTCCTCGCCGAAGGCCGTGTACGCCCGCTCGAGGACACGACCCATGTCGACCTCCTCCTCGCGGACGGTGAAGCGGCGGGCGTCCAGCTTGGCCAGGTCGAGGACGTCCCCCACGAGCCGCTCGAGGCGGCCGGCCTCGGCGGCGATCACGTCGAGCGACGCCTCGCGCGACTCGGGATCGTCGGCGAGGCCTTCGCGCAGGGCGCCGACGTGGCCGCGGATCGCGGTCAGCGGCGTGCGGAGCTCGTGCGAGACCCGCATCAGGAAGTTCCGCTCGAGCTCGTTCGCCTCGCGGAGACGGTTCGCCATCTGGCCGAAGCGGTCGGCCATGTGACCGATCTCGCCGCTCTCGTGCCTGGGGATGTCGACGTCGTAGTGCCCCTCGGCGACTTCGTCCGCCGCCCGCGAGAGCGCCAGAATCGGCCGCGTCAGTCGCCGCGACAGGTACCAGGCGAGCGCGCCGGCGATCAGGACGCCGCCGAGCAGGGCGAGCGCGAGCCGCTCGAGCAGCGTATTGAGCCGGTCGCTCAGCTCGGCCTTTGGCTTCGCGACGACGAGCAGGCCGAACGCGGGTCCCCTGCCCTCGGGGCGTAGCGGCTGCGCAACCGCGAGGTAGACGCGGTGCGCCCCGGGCGGCGTGAACTCGAACGTCGTCGGCTCCGATCCCTCGACGGGACACGGGTTGAGGGGCCGCAAGCCGAAACCGCGAGGGGTGCTCGCGAACGGGTCGAGCCCGCAGTAGAAGAGCCGGTCACCGGTCGCCTTCTCGAGCCGCCGTGCCTGGGCGAACGGGGCCGGGCGCCCCTCGTCGTTCGCCTGCACTGCCTGCGAGGCGTAGAGGTCCGTCAGCCCCGCGGCCTCGCGCCGCAGCTCGGCGACGAAGCGGTCCTGCACGTAATCCTCGAAGAGCTGGTACGCCGTGACCGTCGAGATGAGGCCGGAGATGACGATTCCCGCGAGGAAGAGGGCGGGAATCCGGAACCGAAGCGAGTGGAACAACTCGCCCTCCTACAGCGCGGCGCTGACGGACTCCTTCGCCGGCGCCACCTTGTAGCCGACGCCCCACACGGTCACGATCGGAGAAGCGTCGCCGAGCTTGCGGCGCAGCTGGCGGACGTGCACGTCGACCGTGCGCGTGTCGCCCGCGAACGTATAGCCCCAGACGCGCTCGAGCAGCTGGTCGCGCGTGAGCACGATCCCGCGGTGATCGAGGAGCTCCCACAGCAGGTCGAACTCCTTCGGCGCGAGCTGGATCTCCGTGTCGCCGACCTTGACCTCACGCCGGCCCGAGTCGATCAAGAGGTCGCCGTGGCGAAGCTCAGCGGTCTCGCCGTCCCGGCGCTCCGTCGTCGCGCGCCGCAGGATCGACTTGATCCGGGCGACGAGCTCGCGCGGGTTGAAGGGCTTCGTCATGTAGTCGTCCGCGCCGACCTCGAGCCCGATGATCTTGTCGATGTCCTCGTCGCGCGCCGTCAACATCAGGATCGGCACGTCCGACCGCTTCCGCAGCCGCCGGCACACGTCGATCCCGTCCATGTCGGGAAGCATGAGGTCGAGGACGATGAGCGACGGACTGTGCTCGGCCCTCTCGAGCGCCTCCGACCCCGTGGCCGCGACGTCGACGTCGTAGCCGGCCTTCTTGAGGTAGAGCGAGACGAACGAGGCGATCGAGGACTCGTCCTCGACGATCAGCACCGATTGGGTCTTCTGAGCCGGCACGGTGCTCTCAGGATGCCAGACGCTGCCGCTAGCTCGAAGGAGACGGCCGCGGAGGCGGGGGCGGAGGCGCTGGAGTCGGCGTCAGGTTGAACGACTGCGCGTCGTCCGGGAGCGACTCCTCCTCGCCCCCGTTCAGCGAATAGAAGCCGTCGTAGAAGATTCCGTCCTCGACGGAGCCGTTCCCGTCCAGCGTCACACGGCCCTTCCCGACGAGGCTGAAGAACAGCCCTTTGCCGTTGAGGACGACGCGGTAGCGGCCGCCGATCAGGCGGAAGCGCACGTTCTTGCCCGTGTAGGTGCGGACGTTGCCGCTCTTGCCCCACTTGAACGTCCTGTACCCGCGGACGACGGGCTCCGTGTCGTCGTCCGGCGCCAGCTCCTCGATCGTGATCGAGCCGTTCGCGAGCCGCCCTATGAGCGACCCCTTGACCGTCATCTGGACCTTCCCGCGCGCGTCGCGCACGGCGAGGGTCCCGTCGGTTCCCGGCCCGGTGCTTTCAGCGTAGGCCGCTGCGGGAAGAGCGGTCATCAGAAGTAGGAGTGGGACCAGCAAGCGTCGCATTTCGCTCTCTAAGTGTTCCCTATCGGGGTTTGCCGAGCTTGAGTGAACCGTAAAGAAACCGTTAGGGACTTAGAGTTTCGCCCGCCGTGAGTGAGATCTCGGACTTCGGGCTGATCCTGCTGATCTTCGCCGGCGGGTTCTCGCTCGCCCTGATGGCCATCCGCGTCACGGACTGGCTACCGGTTCCCGCTCCGGCGCTCTTCCTGATCGGAGCCGCGGTCGTTTCCGACCTCTTCCCCGACCTGCAGCAAGACGTCCCCATTCGCACGGTCGAGCGGGTCGCCGTCGTGGCCCTGATCGTGATCCTCTACCACGGCGGGATGCACATCGGGCTGCGTCGCTTCCGCGGCGCGGCAACGCCCGTCGTCCTGCTCGGAACCGTCGGCACCTTCGCGACCGCCGGCGTGATGACGGTGGCGGCGCGGCTTCTGCTCGACGTCGACTGGACGACCGCGGGCCTGATCGGCGCGGCACTCGCGCCGACCGACCCGGCGGTGACATTTTCAGTGCTCGGCCAGCGGGAGGTCGTCGGGCGGACCGGCACGATCCTCGAGGGCGAGTCGGGCATGAACGACCCGGTCGGGATCGCCCTCGTGATCGGGATCGTGGAGCTCGCCCACGACGCCGACGCCACCTTCTGGGTCGTCGTCCAGGAGTTCGCGGTCGAGATGTCCGTCGGCCTCACGGTCGGGATCGCCGGCGGACTGCTGCTCGAGCAGGTGATCCGCCGCTATTCGCTCCCGAGCGAGGGCCTCTATCCGCTCCGGACGCTCGCCGCCGCAGGGCTGATCTACGGCGTCGCCTCGATCGCGCACGGTTCCGGCTTCCTCGCCGTGTTCGTCGCCGGGATCCTGATCGGCGACGCCAGGGCGCCCTTCAAGGCCGAGATCGAGCGCTTCCACGGGTCACTGGCCAGCCTGGCCGAGATCGCCGTGTTCGTCGCGCTCGGGATCACGCTGGACCTGACCGACATCGTCACGAGCTCGACGCTGTGGGAAGGGATCGCGCTCGCCCTCGTGCTCGCGTTCGTCGCCCGACCGCTCGGTGTCGCCCCGCTGCTCAGCCGCCAGCGGCTCCGGGGCGGCGAGCGCCTGTTCGTCATGTGGGGCGGGCTGAAGGGGGCCGTACCGATTCTGCTCGGTGCCCTGGCCGTCCTCGAGAGCGTCGCCGACGCGCGCCGCATCTACGAGCTGATCTTCGTCGTCGTCGCGTTCTCTGTGCTCGTGCAGGGCTCGACGATCCCCTGGGCCGCGCGGCGACTGGGAGTGCGCATGCGCGCGCGCCGCCCGGAGCCGTGGCGGTTGTCGATCGATCTCCCGAAGGAGCCCGGCGATCTCCACCGCCATAGCGTGCGGGCGGGGTCGCACGCGGCCGGCCGCAAGATCAAGGACCTGCCGCTGGGCGAGTACGGCTGGATCGTGACGATCGTGCGCGACGGCGAGGTGGTTCGTCCGGGCGGCTCGTCCGTGCTGAAGGCAGGCGACGAGGTCGTGGTCGCGGCCGAGTCGCGGGATGCCCGCGGTGTGCGCAGGATCTTCGAGGGCTCGGGGCCGCCGCGGGTGTGATCGCGCTGGGCTCGCCTCAGCCGGCCGTGAGGTGGCGGACGAACGCGTCCTCGGCGTCGTAGTCGAAGTGGTCGGAATACAGGTTCGCGGCGCCGGTAAGGACCTCCCGCCAGTCCCGTTTTTCTGTGGCGGCGACGAGCCACTCGCAGGTCTCACCGACGGCCCTGGCGTACGTCGTCACGGGCCGGTACCCGACCTCGAACTCCGCCTCCGCCATGTCGAGCACGAACGGGCGCGGCACAGCCCACGGATTCTCGCCCACACCGTCTTGCGGCGGCCCGGGCAGCAGCACCTCGGCCCAGTCGTGCTTCATGGTCACCGCGATGTGCCGGCCGATTTCGGCCACGGTCGGAGCCTCGGGATCGCCGCAATTCAGCAGCCGGCGACCCGGCCGCTCGGCGGCGAGCCGGATCAGCTCGGCGAGGTTGTGCACCGAGGTCGGCTGGAAGCGGCTCGCGCCCCGGTGCGCGAGCACGACGACGCGTCGTCCGTCGAGCACGCGCTTGGCGAAGTACCACTCGCGCGAGTTGAGGTCTCCCGGGCCGTAGATCGCGCCCGCGCGGACGAGCGTCGCCGGGATCTCGGTCTGGGCGAGCAGGAGCTCCTCGATCGCCCGCTTCCGCGTCGAGTACGTCTCGTCGCCGGCCGGAACCGTCGGCTCGCGCTCGGTCAGCGGAACGCGGAAGCGCGCCTCCTCGCCCGCGCGGATCTCGTCGAGCGAGCGGCCCTCGGCATCGGCATACACCGAGGCGCTCGAGATCACGACGAGCGACCGCGCGAGGCCGTTCAGCGACAGCAACTGCTCCGCGTGCGCGCGCTGGAACGCGACGAAGTCGACGAGGGCGTCGACGCCGTCCCCGAGAGCGGCGCGAAGTGCTTCGGTGTCGTCGCGGTCGAGCCTGACGTGCTGCAAGTCGCTCACGACCGGCCGCTCGCCGCGGCTCCCCACGACGACGTCCCAGCCGGTCCCGAGCAGCCGCTCGGCCAGCATGCGGCCCGTCTTGCCCGTGCCGCCGAGGAGAAAAGCTCGCCGCGCCATCCGGCGACGATAGCCCTAGTAGCTGTAGAAGCCGCGCTTCGTCTTGCGGCCGAGGAGGCCGGCCTGCGCCATGCGGACGAGCCGCGGCGGGGCCGCCATCCGCTGCTCGCGCAGTGCCTCGTAGAGCGCCTCCGACGCGTGGACGTGGACGTCGATGCCGACGAGGTCGATCAGCGCGCACGGCCCCATCGGCCAGCCGGCGCCGTTCTTCATGCCCGTGTCGAGATCCTCTGGGGTGACGCGCGCCTCGTCGAGCACGCGCACGCAGTCGTTCAGGAGCGGGATCAGGACACGGTTGACGACGAACCCGGGCGTGTCGTTGCAGCGGATCGGCGTCTTCCCGAGCTTCTCGGCGAACGCGAATGCCGTCTCGTAGGGCTCGTCGGCCGTGAGCTCGGTCCGGATCGCCTCGACGAGCGGCAAGAGCGGGGCCGGGTTGAAGAAGTGCATGCCCAGGACGCGCTCGCGCCGCGTGGTCGCCGCCGCGATCTCGGTGACCGAGAGGGCCGAGGTGTTCGTCGCGAGGATTGCGTCCTCGGCGGTGATGCGATCGAGCTCGGCGAAGAGCTCGCGCTTCGGCTCCAGCTCCTCGACGATCGCCTCGACGATCAGGTCGCAATCGGCCAGGTCCGCGACCTCGGTCGTGAGCGAGAGGCGGCCGACGGCGGCGTCGCGCGCGGCTTGGTCGAGCTGCCCCTTCTCGACCTTGCGCGTCAGGAAGTGCGCAATCCGGTCGCGCGCCTGCTCGGCCAGCTCCATCGAGACCTCGCGCCCAACCGTCTCGAAGCCGGCCTCGATCGCGAGCTGCGCGATCCCGGCGCCCATCGTGCCGAGCCCGACGACGCCGACCCTGCGAATCTCCCTGGCCACGGACGCGCGACTCTACTCGGGCTTGCGCGCGAGGAGCCACTGGAACCGCGCCTCGCCCTCAGGCTCGGTCAAGACCTCGATCTCGTCGCGGAGCAGCGCGAGACCGGCGTCCTCGATGAGCCGGCGGTTCTTCTCCGGCCGGACGCCGGCGAAGAACATCTCGACGCCGAGCCACTCGCCCGTCCAACCCGGGTTGTCGCTCCATCACGTCGCCGTGGACGAAGCTCGCGCTCGGGACTTGATCCCGGGCTCGCCGGAGCTGCTCGGCGGAGAGGTCGACGCCGGTGAGACGGCCGCGCTCGGCGAGGAGCCGTGTCGAGCGCACGCCTGCGCCGACACCGAGCTCGAGGACCGTCGGGGTTCGCCGGAAGTAGGACCAGCAACCCCTCGACTCGCTCGACCTGCGTCGACCCTTCGACTTCCCGCTGCCACTCGGCGAAGCGTTCCGCCATCGCGTCGTAGCCGTCCTCGACCAGCCTCCTCACGTCGTCGCGCATGCACCCAGTCTGACCGCGTGTCCGAGCCGGTCGTCACCTACATGCAGCAGCGGGTGGCTCAGCAGCTTCTGCGATAGCGGTGCGCGCGAGCTCGAGCTGCTCGTCGCTGAGCCGGATGTACGAATGGCGTCCGAGGCTGCGCGGGAACACGCCGGCCGCCTCCACCGGCGGCGCCTCGCGCAGGTCGGTGAGCGCGAGCGTCGGCCGG
>Ga0126307_10002590_pt1 | contig 12238 bp, 9 predicted proteins | sample Plot28_FD_89955 | JGI IMG/M metagenome (GOLD analysis project Ga0126307, IMG submission 89955) | Serpentine soil microbial communities from UC McLaughlin Reserve, CA, USA - Plot28 | ecosystem: Environmental > Terrestrial > Soil > Grasslands | place: USA: UC McLaughlin Reserve, Lake County...
CGACCTACGGTCCGAGTGGCTCTGCTCTGAAAGGATGCTTGGTTTGTCACCGCCTCGCATCCTCCATTGTCAAAATTCTAATTGGTCGCGGGCCGACAGCCACGGGAGTCCTGTCGGCCCTGTTAACCACATGCTCCGGGCGATACGTGGTCATATGCCCCCGAGTCACTCGCGATCGCAATTCCCGCTGATTTGCGCTCCCACATATCGCGAGTGGCTCTCGCCGAAAGAGGCCCAAATTTAGCTAATCTCCCTTCAAAGGCGAGGTTCTCAAAATTTCATTCCCCCCGCAGAGCCATTCGCGATCAGCATTTGCGCGGCCGAACACGCGAATGGCTCCGCTAGTGAAAGATAACGTTCCCTCCCACGGGCGGATCCTCCACTCCCAAACCTAAAGTCCTCAACTATCAGGCTCACGTTCTTCAAGTAAACGGTTGATACTCTCAACCCTCGTGGTTTCTGCAAAAGACATCTGCACCTGCTTCGCGAGCTTTATTTTCAACCGGAGTTGCGGAGAGGACCATGATTGGCGTCTGTAAACGGTGAGGAAGTGTCCGAGCACGGCGCACGAGTTCTAGACCATTCACGCCCGGAAGATCGTAATCAACAAGCAGCACATCGTAGTCAGCATCGCTCGCAATCTTTTCAAGTGCGGTATTCCCATCCGTACACGTGTCAACTTGCCAGCCTTGTATTTCGAGTGTTTCCTTGACGGCTTCGGCGACCGTCTGATTGTCCTCAACGTAAAGAGAAAGTAACTAAACACGAGTTTGCATTCTCCGGCCTTGTGAACTGTGGCACTGTGGCTACGCTCTCGTCGCTGAGAAGAAGAAAGGCAAATACGTCTACTATCACTGCACAGGCAACAAAGGAAAATGCCCCGAACCTTACGCCCGTGAAGAAGTGCTCGAAGCGTGCTTTGCCGATTTACTCAAAGGACTCGTCTTTGATGATTAGGTTATGGATTGGATCGTCGATGCTTTGCATCAGAGCCACGCAGACGAGAAACGATTTAGACGTGATGCGCTTGCTCGGTTACAAGACGAACAAAGCAAGAATCAGAATCGGCTTGATAAGCTCTACGACGATCGACTAGACGGATTTATCGAGCCTGATTTCTTTGAACGCAAGGCCAGAGAATGGCGACAAACTCAGAAGCGTTAGCCGATCAGATCGCCGAGTTTGAAAACGCTGCTCACGATTATGTGCATGATGGCGTTCGCTTATTAGAACTCGCAAAAAAGGCGTATCTTCTGTTCAAACAGCAATCTCCAAGCGAAAAACGCAAGTTGCTCAATTTTGTGTGTTCGAACTCGGTTTGGAAGGATCAGACACTCACTGTAACCTTCCGCCAACCCTTTGATCTTCTTGCGCTTACCAACACGACTTGGCAAAGAGAAAAGGCCGCCGGAACCTCGTCTAGCGACCTTCGTCCAATTTGGTAGCGCATACGGGACTCGAACCCGTGGTCTCTGCCTTGAGAGGGCAGCGTGTTAGCCGACTACACCAATGCGCCTCAGAGGACTGGGATTATAGGTGTGCGGCTGCCGCCTTAGCAAGTTGGAGGAAACCCGCGAGCCACTAAATGTTCGTGTCTTAGTGCCTTTGTAGTTCGCTCTTTTGCTATACTGCACCCGCCTGAACGCTAGCTGATTCCCCACGAACGCGTTATTCATTAGTCTATCTATGCCAAACTACGGAGTTGTTGGCGGCCACACAACGCGAGAACTTCACCCCTTTTCCTTTCTATACGGCAAACGGAGCGCACTATGAAGATCGTTGTGTTGCGGGAGACACAAGAGGGTGAGGCGCGCGTCGCGCTGATGCCGGAATCGATCAAGAAACTGATTTCACTGGGAACTTCCGTGCAGGTTGAGAGCTGCGCCGGGTTGAGTGCGGCGCGCACCGACGACGACTATCGCGCGACCGGCGCCGAAGTAACCTCCGATCGAGAAGCGCTGCTCGCGGACGCGGACGTGCTCGCAGCCGTCAATCGTCCTGCGGCAAACGACTTCGCCCGACTCAAAAAAGGAGCGGTCGTGATCGGTTTCTTGCGTCCACTCGACGAACCCGCCGCTCTGCTCCCCGCTATCGATCGCGGTATCACTACTTTTTCCGTCGAACTGATTCCACGAATCACGCGCGCGCAGGCGATGGATGCGCTCTCGTCGATGGCGACCGTCGCCGGATATAAAGCCGTGTTGATCGGCGCCGCGCACATTCCACGAATGTTTCCGTTGTTGATGACTGCCGCCGGCACTGTGCCGCCGGCACGCGTGTTGGTCCTGGGCGCAGGCGTGGCCGGATTACAGGCGATTGCAACCGCGCGACGCTTGGGCGCGGTGGTCGAAGGTTACGACGTGCGTGCCGCCGCTGGGCAGGATGTGAAATCACTCGGCGCCACGTTTCTGGAAGTCGATCTCGGCGGGATCAAAACTCAGGACGCTGGCGGGTATGCAGTTGAGCTGTCCGAAGAAGCCATAAATCGTGGGCGTGCCTTGATCGCCGAACACGCGAGGACAGCCGACGTGATCATCACGACAGCACAGGTCCCGGGCCGGCGTGCGCCGCTCCTGGTCACGAAAGAAGCTGTCGAGGGAATGAAGCGTGGCTCGATCATCGTCGATCTCGCCGGATCGACCGGAGGCAATTGCGCGCTGAGCCAGGCAGATGTGACGATCGAACGCGACGGAGTCACGATCATGGCGCCCACCAACCTGCCCGCGACAGTCCCGGTCCACGCCAGCCAGCTTTATTCACGCAACATCACCTCTTTTCTGTCGCCGCTGATTAAAGACGGACAGTTGCAGCTCGATATGAACGACGACATTCTTGGACCATCATGCGTTACGCACAATGGTGAAGTTGTCAATCAGCGCGTGGCGGCGGCATTGCAAGCGCAACCAGGCTAGGAGCAGACCGGATGTCGCATGAAACCTTAATCTCCGCGCTTTACGTTTTCGCGCTCGCGGCTTTCCTGGGCTACCAGGTGATCTCGCGAGTACCGCCGCTGCTTCACACGCCTTTGATGTCAGCTACAAACGCGATCTCCGGCATCTCGCTGGTAGGTTCCATCGTCACCGCCGGAGCGCAGTACAACACCATCAGCACGATCCTCGGTTTCATCGCGGTGGTTTGCTCGACTACGAACGTTGTCGGTGGTTTCGTGATCACTGATCGCATGTTGAAGATGTTCAAGCGGAAAGAACTTGTGAAGAAGGAATAGAGCTTGGTACTTAGCGCTTTGTGCTTGTGTGATTGGTTTTCGCGGTAACAAAGTACCAAGCACTAAGAACAAAGAACAAAACTGTGCAGACTTACTTCATCGAACTCAGCTACCTGCTCGCTTCAATCTTATTCATCCTCGGATTGAAGGGCCTGAGCCATCCTGAAAGCGCGAAGCGCGGGATGCATCTCGCCGAGTTTGGCATGTTGATGGCCATCATCGGCACGTTGATGCATCACGAGATTGTCACTTACACGTGGATTCTCGCGGGGCTCGCGGTTGGTTCGGTGGTCGGGCTCGCTATGGGTTTGTGGGTGCCAATGACCGCGATGCCGCAACGCACGGCGCTCTCACACGCGTTTGGCGCATTCGCCGCAGCGCTCGTCGGCATCTCGGAGTTCTACAGGTTCGGTGGCCATCTCGAAAACAAAGTCATGATGGGCGCGCTCGGCTTCGAAGTGATGCTCGGCGCACTGACAACCACAGGCAGCCTGCTCGCGTTTGCAAAGCTGCAAGGTCTGGTGCGCGGCACACCGATGACCTACAAGGGCCAGAACATCTTCAACATGGGCCTGCTTGCGGTGACGATCGGCATCTTTGTCTACCTGGTGTTCGTGCCTGGTTCGATGCCGCTGTTTTTCACAATGGTCGGGCTGGCGTTTGTCTTTGGACTGCTGCTGGTGATGCCGATCGGATCGGCTGACATGCCCGTCGTGATGTCGCTGCTGAATTCTTATGCTGGTCTGGCTTCAGCGGCGACCGGCTTCGTGCTTTCGAACAAAGTATTGATCATCGCCGGCACGCTCGACGGTTTTTCCGGCTTCATACTTTCGATCCTGATGTGCCGCGCGATGAATCGTTCGATGACGAACGTTTTGTTTGGCGCTTTCGGAAGCGCAGCCACCGCTACCAGCGGAGGCGAGCAAGAGGGATCGATGCGCGAGGTCGGTTTGGACGACATCGCCACGCAACTCGCTTACGCCAACAAAGTCGTATTTGTGCCTGGTTACGGGCTCGCCACCGCGCAGGCACAACACGCAGTGCGCGAGCTTGCGGACGTGCTCGAGAAGCGCGGCGTAACCGTCAAATACGGAATTCACCCGGTAGCCGGCCGCATGCCCGGACACATGAACGTGTTGCTCGCCGAAGCCAACGTTCCGTATTCGGCACTCTACGAACTCGAGCAGATCAATCCGGAATTTCCAACCACAGACGTCGCGGTTGTGATCGGAGCAAATGACGTAGTCAATCCAGATGCTCGCGACAATCCAACCAGCCCCATCGCCGGAATGCCTATTCTTGAAGTAGATCGCTCGAAATCAGTGGTGGTTTTGAAGCGCGGGCAGGGCAAAGGTTTCTCGGGCCTGGAGAACCCTTTGTTTTTCAAGCCGGTAACAGGCATGCTCTATGGCGATGCGAAGGACACGTTGACGCGGCTCGTACAAGCCGTGCAACACGCATAAGAGTTTCACCACAAAGACACAAAGGCACTAACTAATTAATCATTTAGTGTCTTTGTGCTTTTGTGGTTAATCGTTTTACCTAATGGAGAAGGCATGCGAAGATTCTTGACCGCACTCATGTTGGCGAGTTTGCTCGTCACCACGTTTCCTGCAACTTACGCTCAACGCGCCGTAGAAAAGTCTAAAAAGACTGCGGCAGCCGTAACAGCTCAACGCGCCGTCGATACGATCTCCGCCAATCAGATCAAAGACTATTTGACGTTCATCGCCTCCGACGAAATGGAGGGTCGCGATACGCCGTCGCGCGGTCTCGACACGACCGCGAAATTTTTGGCACTCAATCTTGCACGTTGGGGCTTCAAGCCGGCAGGCGACACCGGCAGTTTTTTCCAACGGATCGATCTCCGTCGCGATCGCGCTGATACCGGTCAAACAAAAGTTGAGATCAACGGACGCGCGCTGACAGCAGGAACCGATTACCTGCCCGCAGGTGGTTCGGGCGACGTCAGTGGGCAGCTCGTCTTCGCAGGCTCCGGTTGGTTTGTTAAATCGAAAGAGATCGATTCTTACAAGGGAGTCGATCCGACCGAAAAAATTGCCGTGGTTTTCGGAATCCCGAACGCGCCGCCACGCGGCGTCACGCGCGCGGATTTCGGAAAGCAGGGCGAAGATTTCATGAACCCAAACGACTACGCGCGCAGCAAAGGCGTGGTCGGACTGATCTACGTGCCTGACTTTCAGTACCTTGCAAACTGGCAACGCAATCGACAACGCATCATGGAGCGGGGCTCGACTATGGTGGCGAAGTTTCAAACGCAGGCCACGTCGCCGCTGCCGTCGATCGTGATCTCACCCGAAACAGCAAACTCGCTTTTCGCGGGCGAGCGGCAGTCGGCTGCGGGAATCTTCAATGCGTCTTATAGCGCCTCGGGCGCCACCCTGCCGGAACCGTTTCTGATGAGCCAGGCGAAGAAGATAACCATCAGTGTCGCCAGCAGCACTGAGATCGTGCCGACACAGAATGTCGTGGCAGTTTGGGAAGGCAGCGATCCGGTGTTGAAAAACGAGTACGTCGCGCTCGGCGCACACTACGATCACGTGGGTAGCGGCTGTCCATCGGTTGGCGGTGACACGATCTGTAATGGCGCAGACGACGATGGCTCAGGCACGACCGCTCTGCTCGGCATGGCTGAAGCGCTCGCGAAGGCGCCGGCACGACCGAAACGTTCGGTGTTGTTTGTCTGGCACTGCGGCGAGGAAAAGGGATTGTGGGGCTCGCGCTATTTCACCGACTTTCCCACCGTTCCACTGAATCAGATCGTGGCCCAGATCAATATCGATATGATCGGGCGCAGCAAGAAAGAGGGCGATACAAATACGCGCAACAGGGACCTGACCGCGCCGGATGCGATTTACTTGATCGGCTCGACAATGATGAGCACCGAATTGGGAGAGCTCGTCAACACGGTCAACAAGTCGTTCCTGAATATTACTTTTGATACGCGTTACGACGATCCGAAGGATCCCAATCGCTTCTTCTTCCGCAGCGATCATTACAACTACGCGCGCAAAGGAATCCCGATCATCTTCTTCTTTGATGGCGTGCACGAAGACTATCACCAACCCGGTGATACGGCGGACAAGATTGATTATCAGAAGATGGAGAAGGTCACGCGCACGATCTACATGACGTTATGGGAGATTGCGAACCGGCCGGTGCGGTTGAAAGTGGATAAGCCGTTGCCGGTGCAGATCTCAGGGATGGATTAAACCGAATTTCGTTCAGCGATTAACTTTCGATAGGCTTCGGCGCGTGAGAGACCTAACTCACGCGCCGCTTTCTTTAGTGCGGCGCGATGGTCCAGGCCGGCCTGCTCGAATTGATCGACAAGGACTGCGACGCTGGTCGACTGGTTTTTGGCCTCACCGATCACGTTCCGATCGATCAGCACTACAATCTCGCCTCGAGGTTCTTCATTCTGGTAATGCCTGCTGAGTTCGTTTAAAAGACCGCGCCGGATTTCTTCGTGGACTTTTGTGAGCTCGCGCGCGACCACCGCTTCGCGTTCGCCGAGTATTTCGTGAGCGTCTTGTAGCATTGCCGCCAGGCGGTGCGGTGCTTCGTAAAAGATCAACGTGCCCGGGACCGATTTCAACTCGCCGAGCCGTGCGCGTCGCGCGTTAGATCGCGGCGGCAGAAAACCCGCGAAGAAGAACTCATCCGTTGGAAGCCCTGCCGCAATCAGTGCCGAAATGAGTGCGCTTGGACCAGGCACGGGAACTACCCGTATTTCATTCTCAATTGCCGCACGCACCAGACGGAAACCGGGATCGCTGATGGACGGAGTGCCGGCATCGGAAACGACGGCGATGTCGCTTCCCTGCTTTAAAGAATCGATCAGTTGATTGGCGCGTTGCTGTTCGTTGTGTTCGTGATAGCTGATCGTCTTTGTCGTGATGCCGTAGTGTTGCAGCAGCTTGCGTGTGTGGCGCGTGTCTTCGCAGGCAATGAGATCGACGTCCTTCAAGACTTGCAGGGCGCGGTGAGTGATGTCAGCGAGATTGCCGATGGGAGTTGCGACCAGGTAGAGAGTGCCGAGCATGAGAAGCAATATACAAGATAAAGGCCCCGGCGTTAGAGCCGAGGCCTTTGGCAGGGTAGACCAGCGGGTTACAAGCGGAAGTCAAATGCAGGTTAGTTCCGAGGGAATGGAATTCGTCTCCACCAATCGTCGTTGTTGTTGCGGCGGTCGTCGCGGCGGTCGTTACGACGCCAATCGTCGTCGCGGCCGTAGCTACCGTTGTATCTGAAACCGTAGGCGTCGCTGATGTAACGAAGCTCCTGTTGAATCTGCGACCACTGTGACGCACGCCGGGCAACCCGGTCCAACTGATCAGCTTCCTGGATCACGCGTCGTGCTTCGTCGGCACTGCGATTCAGGTCGCGGCCATTGCCAACTCTTGATTTCAAATCGCCCACTGCATCGCGAAACTGATGGACCTGGTTGTTGATCTGATCTTCGCGGCGTGAGCCATTGGCGCGGCTACGATCGAGAGCACGATCTATATCGCGCTCGAAGTCTTTTGCTAAACGATCCAGACGGTGTACGGAGTCGCGGAGGCCGCGATCGTCGTAGCGTCCGTAACCGCCGCGATCGCGATCATCCGGATAGCGGCCCCACTGGGCGGATGCTGCGGACGGCAGAGCAAGCGCCAGGATCGCCGCAGCAAAAATTGAAAATTTCAATGTGTTTCGGTTCGTCATTTCTGTATTTCTCCTCAGGTTCACCTCGGGTCGACTTCAACGCGTGTACCCGATGTCGATGGCTCAGGTTTGGCAAGAGTCGTGCCTTTTCAGAAATGCCGCAAAAATAGAAGTGTTTTTATAAGGAGAGCGCGAAAAGGTGCAGGGAGTAACGGAAAACGTTTCAACTCTTAACCACAAAGGCACTAAGGCACAAATTCACTGTTTGTGCCTTTGTGGTTAGGTCAACGTTGATCGAGGAGGATGGCGAGGTGACGGCGCATATTGGACTGATGAAGAATGGTGTGTTTCCTCGAGAGGGACTTCCACGTTGGTGCGCCGGTGGGCGACTTCACCAGCAACAACTCTTCGTTCGCAGTTTTGATACCGAGGTGACGAATATTCGCTGACGCCAGACCACCTCCGCGTACTACACCATCGCGTGGCGTCCTGGGCCATCCCGCTTCCACGAACAAAGTCCGCACGCCGTTAGTAAACGTGATCAGGTGGCCAACCATTGTCGAAGACGGAGTGCCGAAACGATGGCCCTCCTGTTTCGAAATCTGAATACTCGCCCCGGCGCGGTTTGCTTCGCCAGCAAGAGACGTAAATTCAGCGAGCAGCCAATCGACGCCCGCCTGGCGCAACAGATCATTTGAATTCTTCAGTGAGAGATACTCGGCCACGTCCTTGCGCCCGGCCAGCCTCGCTCTGCGCTCAGCTTCCGACAACGCTGCTGCCCAAGCTTCGTCAAGTTCGCCCATATCAGCTTGCCGATGGTATCATGAGCGCCGAATCGTCCCCCCACGGATCCAGAGGCGGAACCTATCGAAAATGACCCCATCATATCGACTCTTAACTCGGCTATTGACACTGATTACAGCAATTGGTCTGTTTCTGCTGATCAGCGCAAATCCACTTGCGCAATCAAACAAATTACCTGCACCCGGCAGTTACGTCAGCGATTTCGCCGGCGTGCTCGATAGCCAAACCAAGACTCGGCTCGAAAGCCTGCTCCAAAAGCTGAAAGAAAAGAGCAACTTCGAACTGTATGTCACCACTGTAGAAAGCACCGGCACGCAGGAGATCTCGACGTTCTCGCAGCAGCTCGCGCGCGACTGGAACATCGCCGCGAAGACTAGTCGCACTAAGAGCCTGTTGCTCGTGGTTTCAGCCGGGAAGAAGACTTCGTTCATGCAATTCAGCCGTTCGGCGCAATCTGCACTGCCCGACGGCATATTGGGTGAGATAAGTTATCGAATGAGTGGGCCATTGAACGATGGTCGTTTTGCGGATGCGGTTGACAGCGGCGTACGCGTGTTGGCGAACGCACTCGCCGAGAAGATTGGTTTCAATGTTTCGGAACTTGAAACATCAGCCGTGGCGACCAACAGTCCTGAAGTCGCAGCCGAATCGCCGGAACCGGTTCTCGTCAGCTCCAAAAACCCGCGGAGCCGTCCCAGAGTTGTTAGTGCAACGTCGAAGGTAGTAGCTGAAGCGACGCCACCGTCGGACGTCCCACGCACAGAACCAACGCCGGCCGAAACGCCGGCCGCTGAACCAACGGCCAGCGAATCACCCACGACTGAGCCCGTCGCTACTGAGTCGCCCAACACAGAAGTTGCCACACCGCCGAAGACTGAAACTCCGAACACCGGACGCAGAAAAGCCGGAGCGAATGCCAAAACAAACGCTCCCGTCACAAAGAAGACTGCCGCTCAGACAGCGGAAGAAGAACTCGACGAGATAGACGAAGTCGAACTCACGCTGACCAAGCCGCTACCGGAACGCGCCGTTAAGCTAAAAGAATTTCTCGACACGCATTCCAATTCGAAAGCCAGACCACGTGCTATCGAACTGCTGATCAGCACGCATGCCGCACTTGGCGATCGGAAGTTGAAAAACGGCGATAGCGCCGGTGGTGTCGAACAATTGCTCCATGCTATCGACGAAGCAGACGTCAACATTTCGGAGCAACTGTTTTCCGGAGTAATCGCGCAGATCCCGACAAATCTCTACTTGCGCGGTGAACGCGAGGCGGCCTTCAAGGCGGCGCGGAACATCGAGGCCAAGTTTGGCACCGATCCGAAGCGCTTGCTTTCTGTTGCCGGTTTCTATCTCGGGATCGAGCGCGCGAATGAAACCGTGCGCCTGGCTGAGAGTGCCGTCAAGCTTGCGCCTGACCTCGCCGAAGCACATCGCATGCTCGCTGTTGGCCTGCACATTTCGTTGCGACTGGATGAAGCCATCGCGGAATACAAACGGACGCTCGAACTCGACCCAACCTCGAAAGTCTCGCGCGGCAGTCTCGCGGATCTCTATCGCGCTTCAGGCAAGACCGAGGAAGCACTTGCGCTCTACAACGAACAGCTCACAGCCGATCCAAAAGACAACGCCGCACGCGCGGGCAAAGTGATCTCGCTGCTCGAACTCAACCGCACCGACGAAGCGAACAGTGCTCTTGAAGCCGTGCTCACCAGCGAGCCGCGTAACCTGCCGTTGCTTGCCGGAACGGCCTACTGGTACACGGCGCACGACAATCACCAAAAGGCTTTTGACCTCGCGCGCAAAGCAATTGAGATCGAACCGCGTTACACGTGGGCGCAAATCGCATTGGCCCGTGCCTTCCTCGGTTTGCAGCGCCCACTGGATGCGGAACGCGCGCTGCGCTTCGCACGTCAGTATGGAAAGTTTCCGACGCTGAGTTACGAGCTCGCGAATGTTTTGTCGTCAATGGGATTCTATGACGAAGCGGTTGAGGTTCTGCGTGAGTCGTTCACGATGAAAGATGGTCAGATTCAAGCTTACCTGGCCGGACATGTGCCCGTAACTGAAGCGGGTTTTCTCGAACTACTTGCGCCCGAACGACGAGCCGGCATCTATCAGCCGACCCCGGCAGACAGCGCTACTAACGCCAGAACTATGAAGGCGCTGCTGGCGCTCAATACCGCCATCACGCCTGCCCGCGGCGAGAAGATCGACGAGACGGCCGCAGTCGCGGCTGCGAAAGAATTTGCGGCGGGCTCCGACAGCATGCACGCTTTTCGTAAGGTCTATGCCGCGAGTCGGCTGGTGCGCAATGGCATCAGTAACGAAACCGCGCTGGAATTCGTAGCGGGAGCGAGAAAAGCGACGGACGAAGCGCTGAAGCTTCCCGTCGCCACGATGGCAGTGCAAGCTGATGAGTTCCGCGACTTGCGTGCTCGCGCGATTTCAACCGGCAACGTTCCTGACGTCGCAACTGCTCCGGCTGAAGTGCTGGCAAATATTTTTAAAGGCCGGCTGGCAGATATCGAAGGCTGGGCACTGTTCAATGAGGAGAAATATTCCGAAGCCATTACGCACCTCAAACAGGCGGCTGAGATCTCGCCTCCGGAAACGCCGGCCTGGCGCACGGCGTTATGGCATTTGGGTGTGGCTCTCGAACAGTCAGGACAGAAAGAGCAGGCCCTCGAGGCGTACCTCAAAAGCTACCGCGGTGGACCGGCAGAGTCTGTTCGTCGCTCGATGATCGAACAACTTTATCGAAGTATCAACGGCTCGCTTGATGGACTCGAGGAACGCCTGGGAGGAACAGGAGCACTGAGCAGGAGCACGAGTGCGCCGGCTCCCACACCGGAAGTGACGACAACTCCTGCTCCACCAGTATTGACGTCCGAACCTGCTCCTGCAGAAACCCCTCAATCAGAAGCTTCGCCTACTCCTGCTCCTTCGCAATCGCCGCCTCAGGAAATGTCTGACGAGGCGCTGAGGGCCGCCGCGTCGCGTGTGCGGTCCAATATCAGAATCACGGGACGTGTTGTCGATGCAAATCAGGTTGGACTGGCCAATGCCACAGTGGTGCTGATTAGTCCGTCAGGAACGGTACTCGCCGCTACCACCGATAACAAGGGCAACTATTCATTCAAGGTGGCGCCGTCTCAGAAAACCTACAGACTCATACCGTCGATGGAAGGCTACACCTTCACTCCAATCGATCGCACACTGAACGGCTTGCTTGAGGATTTGAAAGAGATCGATTTCGTAGGGTCAAAACCATAATCCACAGATTACACAGATTGAATCTGCGTAATCTGTGGATTGCTTTTACTATTTGTTGTTGGTGTCTGAACCGGTGACGAGTTTTCCTTCCGCGTCGTACAGTTCAACCTTTCCATACTTCGCCAGTATCTCGCGTGCTTTCGCAGCATCACCTACAGCCACGACTTGCAAGTGGCCCAGATCGATGTACTTCTGCGCTGCCTTTTGCACGTCCTGCGCAGTGATGGCCGAAACCTTCTGCGGATACGTGTCCCAGTAATCCGC
>Ga0126307_10002592_pt1 | contig 12234 bp, 10 predicted proteins | sample Plot28_FD_89955 | JGI IMG/M metagenome (GOLD analysis project Ga0126307, IMG submission 89955) | Serpentine soil microbial communities from UC McLaughlin Reserve, CA, USA - Plot28 | ecosystem: Environmental > Terrestrial > Soil > Grasslands | place: USA: UC McLaughlin Reserve, Lake County...
CCAGCACGCGAACACCCTGCAATTGCAGCTGCGGCTCCTGTCCGCCGGCATCGTCTGCCGCCACGGCCGCTCTCAGGCCGTGGCTGCGCAGCAGGCCGACGATCAGTTCCGCCTCTGTGCGGCTGGTGACGACCGCCACCACCACAGTCGCGCCGTCCACGATCTCACCTCCTCCGCTCCTCCCACCGCCCCCGCGCCGCTCCGACCTTAGCCGTCGCGCCTTGGGCGGGCTCGTCGCACCCGTCGAGGGCCCTGGCCTGCTCCCTGGCCTCCTCCCTGGGTCGCCCGGTGGACCCCCGACCCGGACCAGTCGCCGGTTCCCACAGCGGGCGCACCTGGGACCTGCTCAGGCGCCGCCGGGCCCTGCGCCTGTCTCGGCGCCGGTGCCCAATCACCAGCGGCCGGAAGCTCCGATCGCAGCTCCGCGATGTGCCCGAGTGGACTGGCCGGCGCGCTGGCATGCGCGGCACGGCGCCGCTCAATCCACGTTCCCCACCACGAAACGTCCGAAGAGCGTTGACCTGCGCGTATACGCAGATCACGGGTGTAGCCCCGACCGGATTCGAACCGGCGCTACCGCCTTGAGAGGGCGGCGTCCTGGGCCTCTAGACGACGGGGCCGTGCTGTGGTGCTGCCGTTGGGGACCTTCCGGCGCTGGGGTACCAGGACTCGAACCTAGACTAACGGAGCCAGAATCCGTCGGGCTGCCAATTACCCCATACCCCAATGAGTGCGCCCACCTGCTCGGCGCACCGACCACGTAGTCTAGCCCATCGCGGGACGGGCGCCCAAGCGGGCACGGGCAGCGATCAGGCGCCGCAGCGTGCGGTCGCGGCCGAGCAGCTCCATCGACTCGAAGAGCGGCGGGGACACGGTCCGGCCGGTCACCGCGACCCGCACCGGCGCGTACGCGACCCGCGGTTTGAGGCCGAGCCCGTCGACGAGCGCGCCCTGCACGGCCTCCTGGATGTCCTCGGTCGTCCAGTCCGGCAGCGCTTCGAGCACGGTCGCCGCGGCCTCGAGCACGGGCGCGGCGTCGGGCCCAAGCGCCCGCTCGGCCGCCTCGGGCTCGATCGCGAACGACTCCTCGTCGACGAGCAGGAAGGCGAGCAGGTCGACCGCCTCGGTGAGCTTGGCGACGCGGCCCTGGACGAGTGGGGCCGCCGCCCGGACGACCGACAGCTGCGAGGGCCGGGGCGGGTCGCCGACGAGCCCGGCCCGGGCGAGGAACGGCAGCAGACTGGTGGCGAAGTCGGCCGGGTCCAGCTCGCGGATCTTGACGCCGTTGATGACCGTGAGCTTCTTGACGTCGAACCGCGCGGGGTTGCGGGAGATCTTCTCCAGGGTGAAGGCCCGGACCATCTCGTCCAGGGTGAACAGCTCGCGGTCGCCGCCCATCGACCAGCCGAGCAGCGCGAGGTAGTTGAGCACGCCCTCGGCCACGTACCCGTCCGAGCGCAGGTACGCCAGCGACGCCTCGGGCGTCTTCCGCTTGGACAGCTTCTGGTTGCCCTCGCCGAGCACGAACGGCAGGTGGCCGAACAGTGGCATCGGCCGATCGGCGACGCCGATCGAGCGCAGCGCGGCGTGCAGCGGGATCTGCCGCGGGGTGGAGGAGAGCAGATCCTCGCCGCGCAGCACGTGGGTGATGTCCATGACCGCGTCGTCGACCGGGTTGGTCAGCGGATAGAGCGGGAAGCCGTCGGCGCGGACGAGCACGAAGTCGGGAACGTTCTCGGGCTCGAAGCGGACCTGCCCTCGGATGAGGTCGTCGAAGACGATCGGCTCGTCCGGCATGCGGAAGCGCAGGACCGGCCTGCGGCCCTCGGCCCGAAAGGCGGCGACCTGCGCGGAGGTCAGCTCGCGGTCGTAGTTGTCGTACCCGGGCGTCTTGTCGCCGCGGGCGGCTCGCCGGGCGCGCACCTCCTCGTCGGTGCTGTAGCTCTCGTACGCGTGGCTGGCCTCCTGGAGGCGGCGCGCGACCTCGGCGTAGAGCTCGAGCCGCTCGGACTGCCGGTACGGCGCGTGCGGGCCGCCGACCTCGGGTCCCTCGTCCCAGTCGAGCCCGAGCCAGCGCAGCTCGTCGAGCACGCCGCGGTAGGACGCCTCGGTGCTGCGGGCGCGGTCGGTGTCCTCGATGCGCAGCACGTACGCGCCCCCGGTGTGCCGGGCGTACGCCCAGTTGAACAGGGCGCTGCGGACGTTGCCGACGTGCAGGTCGCCGGTCGGGGACGGCGGGAACCGGACCCGGACCGCGGACCCGGTTGCGCTCATCGCGACCGCACCGGGTTCGTGAGCATCCCGATGCCCTCGACCGTGATCGAGACGGTCTGGCCCGCCGTCATCGGACCGACGCCGGCCGGGGTGCCGGTGAGGACCATGTCGCCGGGCAGCAGCGTCATCACGTGCGAGACGTACGAGACCAGGGTGGCGACGTCGTGGATCAGCAGCGACGTGCGCGAGTCCTGCCGGACCTCATCGTCGAGCTCGGTGCGGATCGCGAGGTCGCCCGGGTCGAGGACCGTCTCGATCCACGGGCCGAGCGGGCAGAACGAGTCGTAGCCCTTGGCCCGCGTCCACTGCCCGTCCGCCCGTTGGATGTCCCGGGCGGTGACGTCGTTGGCGACGGTGTAGCCGAGCAGCGTGTCGAGAGCGCGCTCGCGCGGGACCTCGCGGGCGCCGAGCGCCCCGATGACGGCGGCCAGCTCCCCCTCGTAGTCGACCTGCCGCGACTCGACCGGCAGCCGGATCGCGTCGCCGGGGCCGATCACGGCGGTCGGCGGCTTGAGGAACAGCAGCGGCGCGGTGGGCGGCTCGCCGCCCATCTCCGCGACGTGCTCTGCGTAGTTCTTGCCGATGCCGACGATCTTGCTGGGGAGCAGCGGGGCGAGCAGCCGGACGTCGGGCAGCGCCCAGCGCTCGCCCGTCAGCTCGATCCGCCCGAACGGGTGCTCGGCGATCACCGCGACCGTGAGCGCCTCGGCCGGCGCGCCCGCCTCCCCCTCCACCTTGCCGAAGGCGACCTGTCCGGACGGGGTGGCGAAACGGGCGATGCGCACGATCGGGCAGGCTACCCGGGCGGCCGGCCCTGACGCTCCGCCACCAGGGTGGGCGGGTTCTGGGGAGTCGGCCGCCAGGAACCCCGTGCTCGTTCCACGACCTCCGCCACGACCGCTCGCAAGCGGCCAGTGGCCGGAGCCGGCGCGGTCGCTGGCGACCTCGACACGGCGCCGACGACCGCTGGAAGCGGCTGGCGGACAGCGTGCTGCGCCCGGTGTTCTCGGAGGGGTCCTGAGTGACGGCCGGGGACGGTGGCCGATACTGGTCGGGTGACGGCGGGCGACGGGCGGCGGGTGCGGCGGCGGGCGACGGTGCGGCTGGGCGTGCTGGCCGCGGTGCTGTTGCTCGCCGGGCTGCTGCCGTGGGTGACGGCGGGTCCGCTGTCGGCCAGGCTGGTGGCGCTGCCGCTCCTGCTGGCGGGCGCGCTGTTGGTGGTCCTGACCGCGCGGGTCGGCACCATGGTGCCGCAGTTGCGGCGGTCGGCGCCGCCGGTCGAGCGGCGCTGCGACGGCTGCGTCTGCGGCACGACCGGCGGCTGCGCCGCCCTGTCCGGCGGCTCCGGGGCTCCCGCGGCGGGCTGAGGTCCCGTCGTGCCTGGCCGGGGCCGGGTACGGGATCACCTCTGCGCGTGTCCTCCGAACGACACGCCGGCGGAAAGCGGCCGCTCCGACGGGCCGGCGCGCAAACGTGATCCACAGCGGGCCACCCGCCCGCCGGCACCGGGATCAGTCCGCGGCGGAGGCGAGCAGGCCGTACCGGATCGCGTCGGAGAGGGCGAGCCAGGACGCCTCGATGACGTTGGAGTGGACGCCGACGGTGGTCCACTCCCGCCGACCGTCGCCGGTCTCCAGGAGCACCCGGGTGACCGCATCCGTCCCGTGCCGCCCCTCCAGGATGCGGACCTTGTAGTCCGTCAGCTCCATCCCGGCCAGCTGCGGGTGGTACGCCTCCAGCGCGCTGCGCAGCGCCCGGTCCAGCGCGTTGACCGGGCCGTTGCCCTCCCCCGTTGCGACGATCCGCTCGCCCTTGGCATGCACCTTGACCGTGGCCTCGCTCACCACCCGGCCGTCCTCCCGGCGCTCGACGATCACGCGGTACGACTCCAGCCGGAAGGCGTCGTGCATCGGCTCGCCGAGCTCGTCGCGGGCCAGCAGCTCGAAGGACGCGTCGGCGGCCTCGAAGGACCAGCCGTCGGCCTCCAGCTCCTTGACCCGCTCGACGACGCGGCCGACCGCGTCGGGCCGGGCGGACAGGTCGACGCCGAGCTCGCGACCCTTGAGCTCGACCGATGCCCGCCCGGCCATCTCGGTGACGAGGATGCGCATGTCGTTGCCGACCAGTGCCGGGTCCACGTGGTTGTAGAGGTCCGGGCTGACCTTGATCGCGCTGGCGTGCAGCCCCGCCTTGTGGGCGAAGGCCGCCGTTCCCACGTACGCCTGCTGCGGGTTCGGAGCGCGGTTGGCGATCTCCGCGACCGCGTGCGCGACGCGCATCATCTCCGGCAGGCAGCCGTCCGGCAGCACGCGCCGGCCCATCTTCAGCTCGAGCCCGCCGATGACCGCGAACAGGTCGGCGTTGCCAGGTCGCTCCCCGTACCCGTTCGCGGTCCCCTGCACATGCGTGGCCCCGGCGTCGACGGCGGCCAGCGTGTTGGCCACCGCGCACCAGGTGTCGTTCTGGGCGTGCATCCCGACGCGGAAGCCGGTCCGCTCGATCACCTCCCGGACCACCCGGCCGACGCCCATCGGCAGCATGCCGCCGTTGGTGTCGCAGAGGACGCCGACGTCCGCGCCGGCGTCGAACGCCGCCGCCAGCACGCGCAGCCCGTAGTCCCGGTCGTGCGCGTACCCGTCGAAGAAGTGCTCGCAGTCGAGGAACACGCGCCGCCCCTCGGCGACCAGGAAGCCGACGGTGTCGGCGACCATCGCCAGGTTCTCCTCCGGGGTGGTCCGCAGCGCCTGGTGCACGTGCCGGAGGTCGGACTTGGCGACCAGGCAGACGACCGGGGTCCGGGCGTCCCGCAGCGCGAGGACCTGGGGGTCGGTGGCGGCGCGGGCGCCGGCCTTGCGGGTCGCGCCGAAGGCGACCAGCTGCGCGTGCCGCAGGTCGAGCTCGGTGCGGGCGCGGGCGAAGAACTCGGTGTCCTTCGGCAGCGCGCCCGGCCAGCCGCCCTCGACGAACCCGACGCCGAGCTCGTCCATCAGCCGCGCGACGGCGAGCTTGTCGGCCACCGAGAACGACATGCCCTCGCCTTGCGCGCCGTCGCGCAGTGTGGTGTCGAAGACGTGGAACGAGTCGTCTGGCACTGCGGTCTCCCCACAGAAGAAAAGACCTCCCGCGGATGCGGGAGGTCTGCGCGCTGGCGGGATGCGTCGCCGGCGCGCTAGGTGATAATGATCACCGAGAGGTGCTGCACGGCGGGAAGTGTAGGCACACGGCCGCCGGAACGGGAAGCGCGTCTCAGCATGCGGGATACCGAGTCAGGCGGGATACGGCGGTCGCCGCGGCGACCAGGCCGGTGAAGAGGCCGCCGTCCATGTCCTGCTCGGGATGCCACAGCACCCCGATCCGGAAGTGGGCGGCCGGCTCCTCGACCCCCTCGATCGTGCCGTCGTCCGCGTACGCGCTGACCGCCAGGGAGCCTGCGTCGGCGATGCCCTGGTGGTGGTAGCTCGGCACCTCGACCCGGTCGCCGAGCAGCCCGCCCAGCCGACTGCCAGGCACCGTGTCGACCGGGTGTCGCGAGTAGACACCCGGTGTGCCCTGGTGCCGCTCGTGCCCGACCACATCGGGCAGGTGCTGCACCAACCGTCCACCTGCGACAGCCACCATCAGTTGCATGCCGCGACAGATTCCGAGCACCGGCAGGTCCGCCTCCTCGGCCGCCCGCAGCAGCGCGACCTCCCCGGCGTCGCGCCGGGGGCGGATGCCCACGGTGCGGGGGTCCCGCTCGGCGCCGTAGAGGGCCGGGTCGAGATCGTTGCCGCCGGCGAGAACCAGCCCGTCGAGCGCGGCGACGACGTCGTCCACGCCCTCCGGCAGCGGCGGCACGACCAGCGCCCGTCCGCCGGCCGCGTGCACCGCCGTGACGTACACCTGCGGGACCAGCGTGCACTCGCGGTCCCACGCCCCCCAGCGGGCCTGCTCGACGTACGAGGTGATTCCGATCAGCGGCGGCACCGGACGAGGGTACGGGCAGCGGACTTCGAGCGGCTCAGGACCGGGGCCGACGCGATGGCGGCGATCGCGCTCAGCTGGCGGCGGCGCTGACCGCGGCGCCGAGCAGCGGCAGGCACGGCTCCAGGCCCTCGATGTCGACCGGCACCTCTCGGTGCGCCTCCCACGCCGCCCGGTCCAGCCGCAGCCGCTGCTCCACCGCCGCCTCGTCCCGGCGCTTGAGCCGGCGCACGCCGTCGTGGACGTACCCGAGCTTCCGGGACACCGCGAGCGAGGCCGGGTTGTCGGTGAAGGCGCCGGACGTCGCCTCCTCGGCGCCGAGCCCGGCGAAGGCGAGGTGCAGCACCGCGGCCCGCATCTCGGTGCCGATGCCGACGCCCTGGTGGCGCTGCCCGAGCCAGGAGCCCGTGCCGACCTCCCGGACCACGGCGAAGTCGCTGGCCTGCAGCTCCTGCACGCCGACGACCTCGCCCCCGTGCAGGACGACGAAGCCGAGCGCCCACCTGTCCGCGGACAGCTCCGCCCACGTCCGCCACGTCCACTGCAGCACCGAGCGGCCGCGGGGAACCGGGGCCTTGTCAGTCCATGGCACCACGAAGGGCATGCGCGCCGGGTCGTGGACGCCCTCGCCGGCGAGGGTGCCGAGCGTGGCGAGCTGCTCCAGGGACGGCAGCCGCAGCTCGAGCCGCGGCGTGCGCAGCACCAGACCGAAAAGCGGCCACAAGTCGGTCAGCACGCCCCCAGTGTCCCCGGACCGTCACCCCGTTTCTGGGGACGACCGGCCCGGACCCTACTCGGAGACGTACTCGTTCCACTCCTTGTAGCGGTCGACCTCGCCTCGGGTGGCTGCGGAGAAGATCTCCATGATCTCGCGGGTGACCGGCCCGGGCCGCCCGGCGCCGACCGTCCGGTCGTCGACCTGGGCGATCGGGACGATCTCGGCGGCGGTGCCGGTGAAGAACGCCTCGTCGGCGAGGTAGAGGTCGGTGCGCACCAGGGCGTGCTCGACCACCTCGTAGCCGACGTCGCGGGCGATCTGCATGACCGAGTCGCGGGTGACGCCGGCGAGCAGGCCCTCCTGGATCGGCGGGGTGACCAGCTGGCGGCCGTTGACGACGAAGATGTTCTCCCCGGTGCCCTGGACCACGTTGCCGACCGGGCTGAGCAGGATCGCCTCGTCGTAGCCGGCCTTGAGCGCGGCGACCTTGCTGAGCGAGGAGTTGACGTACTGGCCGGTGCCCTTGCCCTGCGGGGCGATCGAGTTCTGGTTGATGTGCTGCCAGCTCGAGGTCATCGCCCGGCAGCCGGTCTCCAGCGCCTCGGCGCCGAGGTAGAGCCCCCAGGGCCAGACCGCGATCGCCGTCTCCACGTGGCTGGGCAGCGGGTTGAGCCCCATCTCGCCGTAGCCGAGGTAGAGGATGGGGCGGATGTAGCACGACTCGACCTCGTTCACCCGGACCGTCTCCTTCACCGCGGCGACCATCTCGGCCGGGGTGAAGCCCGGGTCCATCAGGTAGATCTTCGCCGACCGGAAGAGCCGGTCGATGTGCTCGGTGAGCCGGAAGACCGCCGGCCCGCGGTGGGTCGCGTACGCCCTGATGCCCTCGAACACGCCCCAGCCGTAGTGCATGGTCGGGTTGAGGATGTGCACCTTCGCGTCGTCCCAGTCGACGAGCGTGCCGTTCATCCAGATCTTCTTCGTCGGCGTGATCGGCACGGCTCGACTCCTTCTTCCCGCGCTGGAACGAGGACGTCCTAGGATTCCACACCGCCGCGGCCCCGGCAGAGCCGACGGGACAGACGGCGGGTCAGACCGGGGTGTGCTGGCTGGTGAGCGCGGCGAGCCGGTCGCCGATCGCCTCGGTCTTGCCCGGGTCGGAGTGGTCCCGGGTGGCCAGGTCGAAGGCGACCGCGGCCTCCACCCGACGGGCCTGGTCGCCGCGGCCGAGGTGGTCGAGCAGCAGCGCGATGGACAGCACGGTCGCGGTCGGGTCCGCGCGCCCGGTGCCGGCGATGTCGGGCGCGCTGCCGTGCACCGGCTCGAACATGCTCGGGTTGGTCCGGCTGACGTCCAGGTTTCCGGACGCGGCCAGCCCGATGCCGCCGGTCACCGCGGCGCCGAGGTCGGTGAGGATGTCGCCGAAGAGGTTGTCGGTGACGACCACGTCGAAGCGACCCGGGTCGGTGACGAAGAACATCGCCGCCGCATCGACGTGCTGGTACGCCACCGACACCTCGGGATGCTCCCGGGAGACCTCCTCGACCTTCCGGGACCACAGCGAGCCGGAGTGGGTCAGCACGTTTGTCTTGTGCACCAGGGTGAGGTGCTTGCGCTCCCGGCTCGCCGCCCGGCGGAAGGCGTCGCGCACGACCCGCTCGACACCGAACGCGGTGTTCACGCTGACCTCGGTCGCGACCTCGTGCGGGGTGTCCTTGCGCAGCGCGCCGCCGGCGCCCGAGTACGGGCCCTCGGTGCCCTCCCGGACCACCACCATGTCGATCGTCGGGCCGCCGGCGAGCGGGCTGCGCACGCCCGGGAAGAGCCGGACCGGGCGGAGGTTCACGTGGTGGTCGAGCTCGAAGCGCAGCCGCAGCAGCAGGCCCCGCTCGAGCACGCCGGGCGGCACGCTGGGGTCGCCGACCGCGCCGAGCAGGATGCCGTCGTGACCGCGGAGCTCGGCGATGACCGAGTCGGGCACGAGCTCGCCGGTGCGGTGCCAGCGCGCGGCGCCGAGGTCGTACGTCGTGGTCTGCACCTCGGAGACCACCTCGCGCAGGACCTTCAGGCCCTCCGCCACCACCTCCGGCCCGATGCCGTCCCCGGGGATCACCGCGAGCCTCATGGGCTCGGAGGGTAGACGACGCGCCGGAGCCAAGAGCTGCCGCGGGTCGCCCGGCACGCAGGTCAGCCGCGCGGCAGGGCCTACTCGGCCGGGACGGTGGCGCTGCGCACCGCGGTGGCGCCGATGGCCTGGCCGATCGCCGTGAGCACCTCGGCCGGCACCCCGTTGTCCACGGCGAGGACCATCAGCGCCTCGCCGCCGCGGCGGTTGCGGCTGACCTGGGCGCCGGCGATGTTGATGCCGGCGTCACCCAGCCGGGCGCCGACCGCGCCGACCACACCCGGCCGGTCGTGGTAGCGGAAGAAGAGCAGGTGACCCTCGAGCCGCAGGTCGACGTCGTAGCCGTCGACCTCGGTGAGCTTCTCGACCTGCTTGGGACCGGTGAGCGTGCCGGACACGCTGACCTGCTCGCCGGTCGGCAGCACGCCGCGCACGGTCACCAGGTTGCGGTAGTCCTCCGAGTCCGCGTACGTGGCGAGGCCGACGTCCACGCCGCGGTCCTTGGCGAGCAGCGGCGCGTTGACGAAGGTGACCTGCTCGGACACCACATCGGCGAAGACGCCCTTGAGCGCCGCGAGCTGCAGGACGCTCACGTCGTACGCGGAGATCTCGCCGCGCACCTCGACGGTGATGCTCTGCGCGACGCCCCCGGCGAGGGCGGTGAAGACCCTGCCGAGCTTCTCGGCCAGCGGCAGGCCCGGCCGCACCTCCTCGGCGACCACGCCGCCGGCCTGGACGTTGACCGCGTCGGGCACGAACTCGCCCTGCAACGCCAGGCGGACCGAGCGGGCGACCGCCAGGCCGGCCTTGTCCTGAGCCTCCACGGTCGAGGCGCCGAGGTGAGGGGTGACGACCACGTTCGGCAGCGCGAACAGCGGGCTGTCGGTCGGCGGCTCGGTCGCGAAGACGTCCAGGCCGGCGCCGCCCACCTGGCCGGAGCGGAGCGCGTCGGCGAGCGCCTGCTCGTCGACGAGCCCGCCGCGGGCGGCGTTCACGATCCGGATGCCGGGCTTGGCGAGGGCCAGCTCGCGGGCGCCGATCAGGCCGACGGTCTCCGGTGTCTTCGGCAGGTGGATGGTGACGAAGTCGCTCTCCGCGAGCAGCTCGTCGAGGTCGACCAGCCGGACCCCGAGCTGGGCGGCCCGCGCCGGCTGCACGTACGGGTCGTACGCCAGCAGGCGGGTGCCGAAGGCCGACAGCCGCTGGGCGACGAGCACGCCGATGCGGCCGAGACCGACGACGCCGACGGTCTTGTCGGCGACCTCGACGCCGGTGAACTTGGATCGCTTCCACTCGCCCGACTTGAGCGACGCGTCCGCGGCCGGGACGTGCCGGGCCACGGCGAGCAGCAGCGCGACCGCGTGCTCGGCGGCGCTGACGATGTTGGCGGTCGGCGCGTTGACGACCAGCACGCCGCGGGCGGTCGCGGCGGCAACGTCGACGTTGTCCAGCCCGATGCCGGCGCGGGCGACAACCGACAGGCGGTTGGCGCCGGCGAGAGCCTCGGCATCGATCCGCGTGGCGCTGCGGACGAGGACGGCGTCGACGTCGGCCAGGGCCGGCAGCAGCGCGGTCCGATCGGCGCCGTCGACATGCCGGACCTCGAAGTCCGCCGACAGCACCCGGATCGCGGACGGGGCGAGCTCCTCGGCGACGAGGACGACCGGACGGCGGTCGGGCTGGGCCATGCTGCTCCTCACAGGTGCTTATTCAGGCCGAGGGCCGGCCCCGCGCCGGCGCGCACCCATGCTAACGAGCCCCGCTCCTGGTGACCTTCGCCGCCAGCCGGCGACGGAATGGCAGCCCGGTGTTCGGGGGCCGCCCCCGGATGACTCAATGACCGGGTGGGGGCCCGCCGAGGTCCTCGTTGAGCGGATGCCGCTCCAGCCGCATCGGGCGCGTCCAGGCCCAGATCAGGAAGAGCACGCCCAGCACCAGCATCGACAGCCCGAGCCAGAGGTTGATGCGGATTCCGTTTGCCTTGGCGATCTCCTCGGGACTGTCGAAGATCCCGACGATGGTCAGCAGGATCCCGTAGAGGACGAACAGCCCGCCGATGAGCGTGCGCAGGTCGAACAGCGTGGGTGCCGTGATGACCTCGGTGCTGTCGTCGTCGGGTCCACTGCGGTCGGTGTGGCTCACGGAAGCCTCCCCCTACAGGAAGATCAGGCTGAGGACGAGAGTGATGGCGAGCGCGCCGAAGCCGAGCAGCGTGGGCGACTGCCACCACGGCGGCTTCGGGCCGGGCGGCGGCGCGTCCGGATTGGGCACGCCCGCGACCAGCCCGGCCAGCTCCCGCTCGGGTTTGGGCTGGGTGGCCAGAGAGACCGCGACGGTCACGACCGCGTCCGCGACGAAGGCGATGATCGCGCCGTAGAAGTTCTGCGCCTGGGTGGACTCGATCGTCACCCACGGGTCCCAGACGTGCCAGCCGCCGATGTCCAGGCCGGTGAACGCGAAGTGGGCGATCAGCGCGCCCAGGGTGCCGGCGACCAGGCCCCAGAACCCGCCCCACGGCGTGGTTCGCCGCCAGAACATGCCGATGATGAACGTCGCGAACAGCGGCGCGTTGAAGATCGAGAACAGCAGCTGGATGTAGTTCATGATGTTCGCGTAGCCGGCCGCGATGAACGCGGTGGCGATGCCGATCAGCACGCCGGCCACGGTGGCGACGCGGCCCACCCGCAGGTAGTACGAGTCGGGCCGGCCCCGCCGGAAGTAGGGCCGCCAGATGTCGTAGGTGAAGACCGTGTTGAAGGCGCTCACGTTCGCCGCCATGCCGGCCATGAACGCCGCGAGCAGACCGGTGAGCGCGATGCCGAGCACGCCGTTCGGCAGCAGCAGGTCCATCAGCCGCGGGATCGCGTCGTTGTAGGTCGGCTGCTCGCCGCCGGTCTGGGTGATGTCCGCGCCGCCCTCGCCGATGTTGGGCACCAGCACCAGCGCGATGAGGCCGGGGATGATCGTCAGCGCCGGGATGAAGATCTTCGGGTAGGCCCCGATCAGCGGCGTTCGCTGCGCGGCGGAGAGGTCCTTCGCGGCCAGCGCGCGCTGCACCTCGGCGAAGTTCGTGGTCCAGTAGCCGTAGGACAGCACGAAGCCGCGGCCGAAGCTGATGCCGATCCAGTCGCCCAGCGGGCTCTTGCGATGGCCA
>Ga0126307_10002593_pt1 | contig 12233 bp, 13 predicted proteins | sample Plot28_FD_89955 | JGI IMG/M metagenome (GOLD analysis project Ga0126307, IMG submission 89955) | Serpentine soil microbial communities from UC McLaughlin Reserve, CA, USA - Plot28 | ecosystem: Environmental > Terrestrial > Soil > Grasslands | place: USA: UC McLaughlin Reserve, Lake County...
CGCCCATCGCCTGAGGGCGCTCGCCCTCAAGGACTCATGCGTACTACATCTCGCCGGGACCCGCATGAGTGCCGACCGGGGGTGGGTGCACGGTCGGCGCGGCCGCGACCTGCATGGGCGTCCCGAAGCTCAGCAGCCGGCCCCCGAACGCGACGGCGCACAGACCGAACCACGACAGGGCGATCGCCAACCCGGCAAGCGCGTCCGAGAAGAAGTGCACGCCCAACAGCACCCGCGTACATCCGACCGCGACGCCGATCGCCAGTGCGGCGCCGGTGAGCGCCGCACGGGCCCTCGGGGAGCTGCCGATCGCGAGGACGAGCGCCACCGCCAGGTAGGTGGCCGTGGCGGCCGTCGTGTGACCGCTCGGAAAAGACGTGCCCGTGAAGTCCACACGCGGACGCAACTCGGGGCGGGCGCGGTCGATGACGACCTTGATCGTGTTCGAGATCATCATCTGCCCCAGTACGACGATCAGCACGAACAGCGAGACGGCCCATCGACGCCACCGCAAGAGCCCGAAGGCGCCGAGGGCGATCGCGACCACGACGATCGTCTCGGTATCTCCGAGGTGCGTAAGCGTCTCGAGCACCCCGTCCGTGAAGGCCGTCGCCCGCGCCTCGGCCCAACGTTCGACTGCGAGGCCCACGGTGACGACCCCGAGATCCCGCCGGATCATCCAGGCGAAGAGACCGACCACCGCGCCCGCCACCACGAAGCCGATGAGGGCAACGGTGAGCACGAGCCCGGTAGCGGTCGCGGGATCCAACCGCGATCGCAGGAAGCTCCGCGGCCTCGGATGGCTGCCGACCTTCGCCCCGATCGCCTCGGACGCACGCAGCGCCGGGTCCGCCTTGGGCCAGTGGCCCACGACGAGGTAGCCGGTGAGGCCCACGACGATGCTGAGCGCCGCGACCACGAACAGCACCACGCTGTCGAAACCTCCTTCGGGACCGTGATCGAGGTTTCCCCGGGCGCGGTCCGTGGGAAACACCACCCGGACACGGAAAGGGGACCCTTGGAACCGGTACGAGCCGGCAGCCTGCCATATCGACTCGCCCGACGCTCACGGACGCGCCGCCCGGTCGTCGCTGGCATCGCGGTTGGGGTCAGCGGCTACGTGGTGATGACCACGATCCTGGTCGCGCTCGGCCTTCTGTTGACGAAGGTCCTGCTCGACGGGCCGGTCGGACGGTGGGACCACGCGCTCGACCGCTGGTTCTTCGTCAACCGCGAGGCCACGCTCGACTCGATCACCCAGTGGGGTTCCAGGCTCGGCGACACCATGGCCGTGGTCGGCATCGCGGCGGTTGCCGTCCTGGTCCTGGCGATCGGGCGCCATTGGGCGCACATCTCGTTCCTGGTCGGGGCACTGGTGATCGAGGTGACGACCTTCGTGACGACCACGTTCGTCATCGACCGCGAGCGCCCGGCCGTGCCGCACCTGGACCCTGGACCCCCGACATCGAGCTACCCCTCGGGACACGTGGCGGCTTCGATCGTCCTGTACGTGGGCCTCGCGCTCATCATCACCTCGCTCGTCCGTTCGAAGCTCGTCCGAGCCGTCGTGTGGATCCTGGCCATCGCCCTCCCGATCTTCGTCGCGCTCTCGCGCCTGTACCGAGGCATGCACCATCCGACCGACGTGATCGGGAGCGTGATCGGGGCATTCGGCTGTCTAGCGTTCGCGTTCCTCGCGACGAGGACCGGCGTGGCCGTCGCCGAGGCGAACGACCGCGGGGCGAGCGTCGACTCCGGCCCGCAGACCCTCGACGGCGAGCGGCCCGCCACCGCTCCCGCCCCTGCTGCCCGGGCCCGCCCCGGCGACATCGAGGTGTCGCCGTGACCGCCGTGGGGGTGGTGGCACACGCCGAGAAGCGGCTGGGCGGAGGCCTCTCCGAGCTTCGCAAGACCTTGGCCGAGTACGGCATCAGCGACCCGCCCTGGCACGAGGTGTCGAAGAGCAAGCACGTGCCGGACCGCGTCGGAGAGCTGATCGATCAGGGCATCGACCTGCTCTTCGTCTGGGGCGGCGACGGCACCGTGCAGCGCGCGATCGATGCCGTCGTCGGAAAGCCCGTGACCCTCGCGATCCTTCCGGCCGGCACGGCCAACCTGCTCGCCACGAACCTCGGCCTGCCCGAGGATCTCGAGGCCTGCGTCCGGATCGGCCTCGACGGCGCCCGCCGCGGGCTGGACGTCGGGAAGGTGAACGGAGAGCACTTCGGCGTCATGGCCGGTGCCGGGCTCGATGCGATGATGATCCGGGCGGCCGATGCGGGATTGAAGGATCGGGTCGGGCGCATCGCCTACGTGTGGACCGGCGCGAAGAACGTGCAGCTCGACCCCGTGGGGATGACGATCGATGTCGACGGAGCTCGCTGGTTCGAGGGGGAGGCGAGCTGTGTCTTGGTGGGGAACGCCGGGGACGTGTTCGCAGGCCTGTCGGTGTTCCCCGACGCGGTGCTGGACGATGGGTATCTCGACCTCGGCGTCGTGACGGCCGACGGTGCGTGGGAGTGGGCACGAACCCTCGGTCGCGGGGTCGTCGGCGACCTCAGTGCGTCGCCGTTCGTCAACACGACCACCGGGCGATCGTTCGAGGTCCGCCTCGCCTCCCCGATGCCGTATCAGCTCGATGGAGGCGATCGGAAGGCGAGCACGAAGCTGAAGATCAAGGTGAAGCCGTCGGCGATCACCCTCTGTGTTCCCGAAGGAGAGTCCTCATGAGCACCGCGAACTATGTCCCGGAGACCTGGAACCTGACCGGATCAGACGCCAAGGAGACACTCACCGGGGTCGGTTCACGCCGGTTGCTGCAGGACGCGTTCCAGCGCCTGCGGGCCTCGGACGGATTCAGTCACGCACGTTCGATGGCGTTCGCGACCGCGCTGATCCTCGTCCAGGGGGTCATCGCCCTGGTGGGCCTGGCGAGCGCGCTCGACGAGGGCAGGCTGAGCGAGGCCATCGTAGGCATGCTCAAGGACGTCTTGCCCGGACCCGCGGGAACGGTGCTGACCGACGCCGTCAGGCAGGCGCACGAGGCGGGTGCACAGAACCGTTCCCTCGCGCTCACGTTGGGGGTGATCGGTGCGCTCATCACGGGAACAACGCTCCTGGGACAGATCGAACGATCGATGAACCGCATGTACGGCACCGAGAGCGATCGGCCCACGCTGCGCAAGTACGCGCGGGCGTTCGTCCTGACGATCAGCGCCGGCGTGCTGGCGGTCGCCGCGTTCGTGGCCACGACCCTCGGGCGCGGAGTCGCCGACGTGTGGGAGGGCCCCGCCGCCCGGGACATCTGGAACATCGTCAGATGGCCGCTGGCGTTCGCTCTGCTGGTCGGCGCGACCATCTGCATCTTCCGGTGGAGCCCGCGCCGTCACCAACCCTCGTGGTCCTGGCTCGCGTTGGGCGCGCTCCTGTCCGTGACGCTCGTGCTCATCGTCACGATCGCGCTCGGCGCCGCCTTCAGCCTGAGCTCGAACCTCGGTCAGACCTACGGTCCACTCGCCGGGTTCGTCGCGCTGTTGCTCTGGGCCCTCCTGACCTCCATCGCGCTGCTCTACGGAGTCGCGGTCGCGGCCCAGTTGGAGGCGATCCGCGCGGGTGCGCCGGCGCCTCGCAGACCCCCCGAATCGGACCGGGTCACGCCCGAGCCAAGGCGATCGGAGGCGCCTGCCCGAACGGCCCCGGCCGGCGCGGCCTCGTGACGAAGCTCGACGTGAGCAGGCCCCCGCGCGCGTCCGAGGATCGGACAGCCGATGTCCGTCGCACGCTCGAGGGCGTCATCGGAGTACCCGCCACGGAGGGGAACCAGGTCGACGTGCTCGTCAACGGCGACCAGATCTTCCCCGCGATGCTCGAGGCGATCGGTGACGCGACGCGCACGATCGATCTGCTGACCTTCGTCTACTGGCGCGGCGGGATCGGCACGAGGTTCGCCGAGGCGCTCGCGGACAAGGCGGGCTCGGGTGTTCGTGTACGGGTCTTGCTGGACGCGTGGGGCGCATCCTCGATCGATCCTGACCTGGTCTCCAAGATGGAGGACGCCGGCGTGCGCCTCCGATGGTTCCGACCACTGCACCGGTTGCAGCCGACGAAGGTCAACCATCGGACACACCGAAAGGTCATGATCGTCGACGAGGCGACCGGGTTCACGGGAGGTGTCGGGATCGCCGACGAGTGGTGTGGCGACGCCCGGAACGAGGACGAATGGCGGGACACCCACTTCCGCGTGCGCGGTCCCGCCGTCGATGGACTCCGCGCCGCGTTCCTCGACAACTGGCTGGAGACCGACCCGGAGGTGTTCGACGCGTCGATCGACCGGTTCCCCGATCAACCCCAGCCGGGCCCGGCGGTGATCCAGTGCGTCCGCGGAGCCTCGGAGGTGGGTTGGAGCGACATCTCGACCCTGCTCCTCACTCTGCTGCAGCTCGCCCGGGATCGGATCCGGATCACCACCGCGTACTTCGTCCCGGACGACGAGCTGATCGAGTGCCTGAACGCGGCGAGCGACCGAGGCGTGACGGTGGAGATCCTGCTCCCGGGACCGCACGGCGACAAGCGGTTCGTCCAGCTGGCGGGGCAGGCGGTTTACGAGGAGCTCCTGGAGCACGGCGTCCGCATCTGGCACTACCACCCCACGATGCTGCACGCGAAGATCATGACGGTGGACGGCCTCGTGGCAAACGTCGGCTCGGCGAACTTCAACGCGCGCTCCACCGAGCTCGACGAGGAGATCAACCTGGTGGCGCTCGACCCCGACCTCGTCGGGCTGCTCGATCGGCAGTTCGATGCGGACCTCGAGCGGAGCGAACAGATCCAGCCGGGCCGTTGGGAGGATCGCTCGATCGGCCGACGGGTCCTCGAAGGCATCACCAAGCCGATCCGGCACAAGATGTAAGCGGATCGCAACCTCCCAACCTTCCGAACCTCGCCGTCACCCCGCTGCTCGTCTCGTTCGCTCATCCTCGGGCCTTTCTCGTCGGACTCGACGCGGATACCCGAGGACGGTGCCCACTCCCGAAGGGCACTGACGCTTGCCCGATGTCGAAGCTGGGTAGTCAGAGTTCGCGAACACGAAGGCATCAGCCTCGGAGGTGAGTACGGATGCAGGTGGCGGACAGGCTCCTCCGGCGTGCGGACAAGCAGCACCAGCAGCGTGCATGGATCGCCTTCCCGTACGCGGTGATAAAGAAGTTCGGCGACGACCAGGCGGGGAATCTCGCCGCGCTCATCGCGTACTACGGATTCCTGTCGTTGTTCCCGCTCATGATGGTCCTCGTCACCCTGCTCGGCCTGCTCCTGCGGAACAACCCCGAGTTGCAGGACGCCATCCGAACCTCTGCCCTCGCCAACTTCCCCGTTCTCGGAGGGCAGATCCGCAACAACATCCACTCGCTCCGCGGGAGCGGTCTCGCCCTCGGGATCGGCCTGGGGTTGGCGCTGTGGGCAGGGCTCGGAGTGATGAAGGTGCTGCAGACAGCGATGAATGCGGTGTGGAACGTGCCCTATCGACACCGGCCGAACTTCTGGGTGTCGCTTCTTCGGGCGATCATCATGTTGCTCGTGTTCGGCGTGATCACGATCGCCTCGGCGGCGGCGGGAAGCGTCGGCGGCGGCAGTGACTCCTGGCTGCTCGGGATCCTCGGCATCGCCATGTCCGTCGTGCTGAACCTCGTCTTGTTCCTTCTCGCGTTCCGCATCCTGACGAGCGAGGACCTGACGTGGGGAGATGTGTTCCCCGGCGCATTGGTTGCCGCGTTGGCATGGACGACGCTCCAGGCCATCGGCGGGTATATCGTGAGCCATCAGCTGCAAGGCGCCAGCAACACGTACGGGACGTTCGCGATCGTGATCGGCCTTCTCGCGTGGATCTACCTCGGCGCGCAGGTGACGCTCGTCGCGGCCGAGGTGAACGTCGTGAGGAAGCGACGGCTGTGGCCACGGGCCATCGTCCAGCCACCCCTCACCGAAGCTGACGAACGGGCCCTCAAGAGCTACGCGGAACAGGAGGAGCGAAGGCCGGAGGAAGACGTCAACGTCCGGATCGAGGAATCCGTGCAATGGCGTAACAACAGGCGTCCTTCTTGATGGAGGGAGGAGTCATCGTTGCCATCCCCATCGCCACCACTCACTCGCCCAAGCGTGGGCACCGGGCCGAGTGGCTATCGGGCTCTCGATGACGCTAGGCTGAGAGGGCCGCAGGCAAGGGGGTGACGATGAGGAAGCTCTTGATCGGGCTGCTGATCCTGGGCGGGGTGATCGCCGCCATCGCCGTCATCAGGAGGCGCTCGGGATCGGGCGTCGACGAATGGGACTCGTTCGCCGCCGATGACGTGTACGCGCAGGCGTCCATGACCACCGCGAAGGCGACCGACGCTACGAAGGGCGCCACCGCGGAGGCCGCCGACGCCGCCAAGGACGCCACCGCGAAGGCCGCCGGCGCCGCCAAGGATGCCACCGCGAAGGCCAGCGACGCTGCGAAGGCCGCCACCGCGAAAGCCGCCGACGCTGCGAAGGAAGCCGCCACAACAGCCACGAAGGCTGCGAAGGACGCCGCCTCGAAGGCAACCGACGCTGCGAAGAACGCGGCCGCGAAGGCCACCGACGCTGCGAAGGACGCCTGAACACGTCGACCCGAAGGAGGCCCGCATGTCCCATCAGTCCACCCGCCGGGTGGGCCCGGTCTACACGATCAGCCGTGCGCTGATCCTGTTCGTGTACGGCTTCGCGATCGCGTGCATCGTCATCCTCGCGATGGCGTTCTTCCTGCAGCTCTTCAACGCGAACACGACCGCTCCATTCGTCGATTGGGTCTACCGGGCGGCTAGGCGGATCATGCAGCCGTTCCGCGGGATCTTTCCCTCCGTCGAAGGAGAACAGGGCTCGGTCTTCGACGTCTCCATGCTGTTCGCCATGTTCATGTACGGGCTCCTCGCGCTGGGTGCGCATGGGCTGATCGCCTGGATCGACCGGAAGATCGCAGCTGCACGCTACGAGTCGATGTGGGAACCCGCCGCCATGCCGCCCTCGAGCTCGCGTGTCGTGACGATCCCGACCACGGCTCCGGCCGCGTCCTCACCCGTTCCCGCCGCCACGTCGCCGCCGCCGAAGCCGCCTCCGTCGGGGTAGGGACCGACGCGGAACGCATCGGCCACATCGCCGACGAACGGCGATCTCGGCGAGTTGCTCCGGCGTGCCGCCCGCGAGCAGACCGACCATCGCCGCAGGGCGCTGGAGCGAGCATCGAGGGCCTCGCGGTTCTGGCCGGAGGAGGCGGGTGAGGTCGCGGGTTCCGGGCGCCCGCTCACGGAGCTGCGTGGCGTCGGGCCGTGGATCGCCGCGCTGATCGAGGCGTGGCTCGAGGATCCTCCTGCGACCGAGCCCGACGAGACGCGCCGCGGGTTCCTCACGTATTCGGAGGTCCGTCGGACGCTCGACGCCGACCCCTCGTGGGAGGCGACCCCGTGCGCCGATCTCCAGATTCACACCACGTGGAGCGACGGCACCTTGCCCCTCGAGGACATGGTCGAGGCCGCGAGGTCCCTGGGGCGGTCGTTCGTGGCCGTCACCGACCATTCACAGGCACTCACGATCGCGAAGGGCATGAGTCCCGCCGAGCTCGCGGAACAGGCGCACGCGATCGACCGGTTGAACCGCGGGTTCGAGGAGGACGGTGACGCGTTCGGCGTGCTCCGATCGATGGAGGTCGATCTGTTCCCCGACGGCACGCTCGACATGGATGAGGGATCGCTCACGGGCCTCGACCTGGTGCTGGGGGCGTTCCACTCCGAGCTGCGGTCGAAGGAGGACCAGACCGAGCGCTACCTCGCCGCCCTCAACCAGCCGCGCCTGCACGTGCTCGCGCACCCGAAGGCCCGGATGTACGGCCGGCGGGTCGGCCTCGTCGCCGACTGGCCCCGGGTGTTCGCCGAGGCCGCGAGGTTGGGGAAGGCGTTGGAGCTCGACGCGACGGTGTGGCGCCAGGATCTGAACGTCGAGCTCGCCACCCTCGCGCGCGAGGAGGGCGTCGAGTGGTTCACGATCGGGAGCGACGCCCACGCGGCGCGAGAGCTCGAACTCCTCCCGTTCGGGATGGCGATCGCCGCGCTCGCCGGGATCCCGCGTGAGCGCATCCTCAACTACCGGTCGTTGGAATCCGTCCGCGGTTGGGCACATCGGTCACGAGGCTGATCCACGGCGCTTGCCTTCGGTCAGGCGGCCACGGCGCACGCGGTCAGACGTCGAGCGAGTGCGGGGCCCGTTGGGTGGGCAGGAGCAGGGCCGCTCCGAGCCCAACGACACCGATGATCGACAGGGCGATCATCGAGGCGGCGTAGGATCGGTTCGTGAGGCCCGAGACGAGGATGGTGCCGGCGACCGCGGTGCCGAGTGACGAGCCCAGGTTGGAGACGCTGCGCGACAGGCCGGAGATCTCGCCCTGCTGTTCCTCGGGGAAGGCGGACTGCACGACGTTGACGGAGGGAGTCAGCATCACGCCGACGCCGAGGCCGATGAGCAAGAGGCCTGGCGCGAACGCCCAGGCGCTCGGCGAGCCATTCACGAGGGCAAGTAGAACCAAGACCCCGAAGATTGTCGTGACGAAGCCCGTGACGATGAGCGTCCGCTGCGCGTACTTCTTGGCAAGCCGTTCGGCTGCGAGCGACGACAGCAAGATCCCTCCGGTGGCGGCCGTGAAGATCACGCCGGTCTGGATGGCGTTGTAGCCGCGAACGACCTGCAGATACGCGGAGACGACGAACGCGGTGCCGATGAGCAGGAGCCATTGCACGTTTTGGGTGACCAGCCCGAGGTTCGATGTTCGATTGCGGAACAGTCCGGTCGACAGCAGGGGCTCTTCGTGTCGGCGTTCGCGGGCCCGGATGTGGAGGAAGAACATGGCGAGGAAGATCGCGCCGGCGGTCGCCAGTACCGCCATGAGTGCGAGGTCGTTGTCGGCGGCGAGGACCCCCATCACCACCAGGATGAGGCCGGCGGCCGACAGGATCGCGCCGAGTGTGTCGAAGGGCCGGGTCGGATCGGGCGCGACGGGATCGACGATGTCGCGACTCAGCCAGAGGATCACGGCGACGACGATCGCCTGGAAGACGAATGCGGCCCGCCAGCTGATGGCGGTGGTGATGAGCCCGCCGATCAACGGCCCCGCGGCGGCGCCGATGCCGCCCATCCCGGTGATGACCCCGAAGGCCCGGGCTCGCGACGTGAGATCGGTGAAGAGCAGCGTGGTGAGGATGTACACGGGTGGGATCAGCAACGCGGTCCCGACACCTTCGAAGATCGAGTTGCCGAGGATGAGGATGCCGAGACCGGGAGAGACTGCGCTCATCAGCGCGCCGATCCCATAGAGGGTGAGGCCGATGGTGAAGCAGCGCTTGCGGCCCCATCGGTCGGTGAGCTTGCCGCCGGGGATCATGAGGGCGGCCATCACCAACAGGAACAGGGTGATCGCGACCTGTACGCCCTGCACGGTCGTGTCGAGGTCTGCGCTGATGTCGGTGATCATGACGTTCATGTTCGAGCCGGCGAAGCTGCAGATGAACTGTGCGAGCGCGAGCGGAACGAGGATCTTCCGCAACGCGCGAGAGGGCCGTCCGGTGCTGACCTCTTCACCCATGGATCCCCCTAGCGATCGGCCACCCCTCTTCTAGCACAGGACCCGTGCCGTGGTGCTCTCCGCGTGTGGAGCGGATCGCAGTGCCATCGCTCGCCGACCCCACGACCCATCGGCGGGTCGCGACATGGAAGTCGGTATCGGCCTCGCCGCGGGCGCCGCGATCAGCAGGTGACGTGCAGGATCGCGTTCGTGTCCTCGGGGTCATCCTCCAGCACCTGGATGGCCTCGGGGGTCGGGACGGTCACCAGCGTCACATCCCGGCGAGCGGCCTCGGCCGTGACCTCGTCCATCACGGGCAGAGCCCCGCCTGCTCCCGTGCCCACCACGAGGCGCCGGCAGTCCCAGGGGATGTCCTCCTCGACGGATAGCGGTGTGTGTCCGAACGCATCGCGGAACGGCTTCGACGGCCTCTTCTTCCTCTTGCGGACCCGTCCACGAGCGATCACGACGTCGTGCTCGTACTCCACTCCGTCGATCCGGATCGAGCCGAACGTATACCCGTCGATGCGCATGAGCCGAAGTCAGCGATCCAGTAGCGGCTCGAGCCACTCCGGCACGACCCGCCCCTCGAGCCGCACGAACGGGGCTTCGAGGTCGGGTATCCGCTCGAGGGTGGCGCCTGCCTGATCGACCGGGATGGAGGCGATGCGTTGCTCCGCCTCGATCTGCATCGGAACGAGACGCACGTCACCCGCGGTGCAGACGCCCGTCGCCTCCCGCCGACCCAGGGCGAAGGCCATCGCCGCGTCGATCGTCGACTGGTCTTCCAGCGGCTCGTACCACGTGGCGAACCGGTGCTCTTCGCCAGCCCTCCAGAGGTTGCGGGCGACGGCCTTGATCAACATGAGGCCGGCATCCTGCGCACGGACCTCCTCGACGAGCGCCTCGAAGGCGTGCAGGAACTCCGGATGGCGAGTGAGGCGGTAGTTGTACGGTGTGAGGACCGTGTCGAAACGGAATCGTCGCAGCGCCTCCAGATGCACCGCGGGCGCCTTCATCCCGTGCCCGGTGATGCCGATGGCGCCGACGAGCCCTTCCTCGCGAGCGCGGATCGTACCCTCGAGCGCTCCGCCGGACCCCGTTCGCCGGTCGAGATCGTCGAAGGCCCCGACGGAGTGGAGCTGAACGAGGTCCACTCGAGTGACCTGCAGCCGTTCGATCGAGCGGCGGATGCTGTCGTACGCCTCGGTTGCGGTCGGGTCTCCCGTCTTGGTCGCGAGGAAGATCCGATCGCGGATCCTCGGCATCCACGTTCCGAGCCTCAGCTCGGAGTCGCCGTAGTCGGCCGCCGTGTCGAAGTGATTGATGCCCGAGTCCAGCGCAAGCTGGATCGAGCGATCGGCGACCTCCTGCGTGACCTGGGAGAGGGCCGCCCCGCCGTAGATCAGCACGCTGCTCATGTGCCCGAGGCGCCCGAGTCTCCGCTGTTCCATCGGCGCTGAACCTCCCGGTCGACCGTTCCACCCTATCGAAGTGAACCCGGGCAAGCAGACTCCTGCAGGCCGGGAAGGCCATCTTGCCGATCTGTCGGTAGGCTCCGTTCCGTTGTTGCTCGGCGGCGAGCCGGTTGATGGCAGCGCGGACCCCCCAGGACGGGGCCGGAGGTGCGGGAGGTCGATATGCGGATCGCATCGGGCATCCACCGCATCGGAGATCACAGCATCATCAATGCCTATCTGATCGAGGAGGCGAACGAGGTCACCCTCGTCGACGCGGGGATAGCCGGCCTGTACCGGGACCTGCCGAAGGAGCTCGCGTCGATGGGCAGAACGATCGAGGACGTGCGTGCCCTGGTCCTGACCCACGGCCACAGCGACCACGTCGGCTTCGCCGAGCGGCTCCGCACCGAGCGACACGTCCCGGTCTCGGTGCACGAGGCCGACGCGGCGCTCGCTCGCGGCGAGGTGCCGAACCCGTCGAAGGGTTTCGGTCCGACCAAGGTCGGTCCGCTGCTCGGGTTCCTCTGGTTCTCGCTGCTGCGTGGCGGCCTTCGAACCCGCCACCTCGGTGAGGTGTCGACGTTCGGTGACGGCGCGACCCTCGACGTCCCAGGGAGCCCGGTCGTCACCCTCACGCCCGGCCACACGCCGGGAAGCGCTGTGCTCCACTTCCGGTCGCTCGGCGCGCTCTTGATCGGCGATGCGTTCGCGACCTACGCGGTGACGACCGGGGCCCGGGGTCCGGGCATCGCCCCATTCACCGCCGACGCCGCACAGGCGGTCGAGTCGCTGGCGCGGATCGAGGAGATGTCCTCGGAGCTCGTGCTCCCGGGACACGGCGATCCCTGGACCGGAGGCGTCCGGGAAGCCATCCGGCTGGTCCGCGAGTCTGTTGCGTCGAACGTCCAGGGCTGACGCCGGTCAGCCACGTGCAGCGGGGCGCCGTGGCCGAAGGGACTTGCGCACCACCGGCCGGGTGGGCTTTCGTCGGGCCACTTCCCGGAATCCGGCGCGGTCGTACATGGACTTCGCGCCGAAGAACATGTCATCCGGGTGAATGCGTTGGTCCTTGTCCACTGGATATGCATCCAGGTGGCGGGCGCCGCATGACCGCGCATGGTCCACGGCCGCCTTCCGCGTTCGCTGCACCC
>Ga0126307_10002594_pt1 | contig 12233 bp, 9 predicted proteins | sample Plot28_FD_89955 | JGI IMG/M metagenome (GOLD analysis project Ga0126307, IMG submission 89955) | Serpentine soil microbial communities from UC McLaughlin Reserve, CA, USA - Plot28 | ecosystem: Environmental > Terrestrial > Soil > Grasslands | place: USA: UC McLaughlin Reserve, Lake County...
AGCTCTTGCGGGTTCGAGTAACCCGGTCGGACAGCATGCGCCGTCGCCGTTTCCTGCCACTGCTCGAGGGCGGAGATGACGTGCGGCCCGATGGCGATCGGTCTGCGACTGCTCTGGGTCTTAGGTTCACGGAGGAACAAGGCCCCACCCACCTCCGTCAGATTTCGTCGGATGTGGATGCGTTGGCGGTCAAGCTCGACGTCCGGCCAAGTAAGACCGAGGGCTTCTCCACGGCGGACGCCAGTCGTCGCGTAGAGAAGCCACAGTGGGTACAGGGGGTCATCGCGCATCGCTTCTCGGAGTCGCCGCACCTCCTCTGGACGGAGGGCCTTTGCCGTCGGCGTATAGGTGTACTTCGGTGCACGGGCCCGATCGGCCGGGTTGCTCGCCAGATAGCCGAGCCGAACGGCGTCGGCGAGGGCCTGGCGAAGGATCATGTGGATGTAGCGCACGGTCCTCGGTGAGAGCCCGCCCGGTGTGCCATCACGCCGACCCCTGTCGAGCAAGTCACCGTAGAGTCGGTTCAACATGGCGGGTTGAAGCTGCTGCAGCGGAATGTCTCCCAGGCGCGGAACAATGTGAAGCTCGACGTTCTGTCGATAGGAATGGAATGTCCCCGGACTCAGATTGCGGCGCTCCAAGAGTGGGAGCCACTCGCGAACGAGGAGCAGCACGAACGCGATCTGCACCTGATCGTCGTGAGCCGGAATCTCAGCAGCTTCCAGCACGTCCACCCGAGGCTGGGCGATGACGGGACGTGGTCCGTCCCGCTCTCCCTGCCCGCTGCCGGTCCGTACCGGGCGTACGCCGACTTTGCGCCCGCCGGCCGCCAGGACGGCCTGACGCTTGGGCTCGACCTGACGGCAACCGGCGACGTCGAGTCTCGGTCCTTTCCGCGGGCCACCATGGCCGCAGAGGTCGACGGCTATCGGGTCGACCTCGACGGCCAGCTCGTGGCTGGGCGGGAGACGCAGCTCGCCTTCCGCATCGAGCGGGGTGGTGCACCGGTGACCGACCTCGATCCCTACCTCGGCGCCTACGGCCACCTCGTGGCCATTCGGGCGGGCGACCTGGCCTACCTCCATGTGCACCCCACCGGCGAGCCGGGTGACGGTCGCACGGAAGCGGGTCCGGAGGTGCGTTTCGCCGTCCACGTGCCGTCAGCCGGCGACTACCGCCTGTTCCTCGACTTCTCGCACGGTGGGGAGGTGCGGACCGCCAGCTACACGGCCCCGGCTGAGGAGGTGTCGCCAAGCACTGAAGCTCCCGAGCGGGAATCTGGAGACGAGCACAACGGCCACTGATCACACGGGTCCCGGCTTCGCGAAGGAGGAACGACATGCCGACGATGTCAAAGGCGGAATCGGCCCTCTGTCGGAGCGGGCCGTGGCGGCTCCTGGCCGGTCGGGCGATCCTGCCTTGGGCACTTCAGGGCAGGACGCGACCGGCGACGTGCTCGAGGTCGGGGGCGGCAGCGGGGCGATGGCGGCACAGCTCGCAGCTCGCTATCCCGACACCCGTCTGACCATGACCGACTTCGATGAAGCGATGGTGCGGGCGGCCGGGGAGCGGCTGGCGCCGTTCGGCGACAGGGTCGTCGCGCAGCGGGCCGACGCGACCGCCTTGCCGTTCGAGGCGGGCAGCTTCGACACGGTGCTGTCGTTCATCATGTTGCACCACGTGATCGAGTGGGAGCAGGCCCTCACCGAGGCGGCGCGAGTGCTACGGCCTAACGGCTTCCTGCTCGGTTACGACCTGTTGGCGACGGGCCCTGCGCGGCTCATCCACCGCCTCGACGGCTCGAGGAACCGGCTCATGCAGTTGGGCGAGCTGCAGTCGGTCATGGACCGGCAGCCCGTCGACCACGTCGCCGTACGCCCGGGGCTCGGGCGTCTGGTGGTTCGCTTCAGTGCGGTGCGGCGGTAGCGGACGTGAGCAAGTCGACACTACGAGCGGCGGCAGCACCACCCGGACCGCCTCCCTCACAGGCCAGGCGATCCATCGGCGGACCGACGGTAGGGTCGCCCTGACGGACGGCACGGACCCGGGGGGCGCCAGATGGACCAGCCGACCACGTCACCGACAGCGGACGTCATGCCGACCGATCCGACGGGGCTGCCACAAGGCGCTGCACCCGCCGTCGTGGACTTGGCCGATGGCGACCGGTACGAGATCCTCATCGGGCCCGTGGCCAAGCGGCTCGGCGACTCCACCGTGCGGTTGCTCTCCTACAACGGCTCCGTCCCCGGCCCGACGCTGCGCGTGCCCCAGGGGGCGGAGATCGAGGTGGAGGTCACCAACGACGGGGACATGGCCGACACTGTCCACTGGCACGGGCTCCGGCTCGACAACCGGTACGACGGGACCCACCAGGTGCAGCACCCGATCCCCGTCGGCGGCACCTTCGCCTACCGGTTGCGCTTCCCCGATCCCGGCCTGTACTGGTACCACCCGCACATCCGCGAGGACTATGGCCAGGAGCTCGGTCTCTACGGCACCATCGTCGTCGTCCCGACCGAGCCGGACTACTGGCCGCCGGCCCACCGGGAGCTGGTGCTCACCCTCGACGACATCCTGCTCGAGCACGGCGCCGTAGCTCCGTTCAGACGCATGGAGTCGACCTTCACGGCGATGGGCCGCTTCGGCAACGTCTTCCTCGTCAACGGCGAGCCGCAGCAGTCGTTCAGCGCCTCGCGAGGCGAGGTGGTGCGGCTGTACCTGGTCGACACGGCCAACACCCGCGTCTTCAACGTGGCGATCCCCGGCGCCCGGATGAAGCTTCTCGGGGGTGACAGCGGGCGCTACGAGCACGAGGCTTTCGTCGGGCACGTCGTGCTCGCGCCGTCGGAGCGGGCGGTCGTCGACGTGGCGTTCGAGCAGCCGGGTCACCTCCGGCTCGAGCACCGCACGCCCGACCGCGTCTACGAGCTTGCCAGCATCGACGTCCGCGAGGACGTCGCCGAGCCCCAGGTCATCGAGCGCTTCGACGAGCTACGCACCAGTTCCGATCTGGTCGCCGAGCGCGAGCGGGTGAGACGGTTCCTGCACGTGGAGCCGGACCGAGTGCTCGCCCTCGTTGCCGAGATGGACATGGGCGAGCCGGAGCCCGGGACGGCGGGTGTCTACGCCTGTCCGATGCACCCCGACGTGCGACGCGACCAGCCGGGGAGCTGTCCACGCTGTGGGATGAAGCTCGTCGCCACGGTCGCAGAGCCAGCGGTCTACACGTGCCCCATGCACCCGGACATCCGCAGCGATCAGCCGGGGCGTTGCCCGCACTGTGGGATGAAACTGGTACCGGCGAGCGCCGTGCCGTCCGACTCCGGGCATGGCGCCGGCCACGGCCACGGCACCGGCCATGGGGACGGTGCCCAGGCCGACGAGGCACCCGCCGGGATCGAATGGGAAGACGACATGGTCGAGACGAACCGCATGACCACGCCGGCGAACATGCGCTGGCTGCTGATCGACCGTGCGACCGGGGCCCGCGGTCAGGACATCGATTGGCGCTTTCGCGTCGGCGACGAGGTGAAGGTCCGCCTCGTCAACGAGATGGATTCGGACCACCCCATGCACCACCCGTTCCACATCCACGGGGCGGGGCGGTTCCTGGTCCTCTCCCGTGACGGCGTCGCTGAGCAGAACCTGGTCTGGAAGGACACCGTCCTGGTCACGACCGGCCAGACGGTGGACATCCTCCTGGAGGTGACCAACCCTGGGCTGTGGATGGCGCATTGCCACATCGCCGAGCACCACGAGGGCGGGATGATGTTCAGCTTCACCGTGGATCCGTGAGCGAGTACGGGGTGCGTCAACCCTCCCAATCGTCTGGTCGGATCCCCGCGAGGTGGGCGAGCACGACGTCCCGATCGAGACCGTGGCCATGTTCGTCCCGGGCATGGGCGACGACGGCGTCGGCGACGTCGCCCGGAACCTCCCCGCTCAGGTCGAGCCCACAGCGGGGGCACGTCTGCGTGTAGGTCATGGCCCACAGTGAACTCCCCGAGGAGGGGCACGTATGACGGACGCCGAGACGAAGCAGATCGCCTTCGTCCTCTATCCAGGACTGACCCCGCTCGACCTCGTCGGTCCACTGCAAGCTCTGGCCGCGCTCCCGCGTGTCGATCCGACGTTCGACGTCGTGGTCGTCGCCGAGACGAGGGAGGTCCTCCAAAGCGACTCCGTCATCGGGCTCGCCGCCAGCCACACCTTCGCCGAGGCCCCGTCGCCGTTCGCCATCGTCGTTCCCGGCGGCGGTGAGCCGACCCTTCAGGCTTGTGGGCATCCGCCGCTCATCGAGTACGTGACTCGAACCGCAGGGGAGGCCGAAGTCATCATGTCGGTCTGCACCGGCGCCCTCATCCTCGCGTCGGCCGGTCTCCTCGACGGCCGGCCGGCAGCGACTCACTGGGCTTACGTCGACGTCCTCGAACACCTCGGTGCCAAGCCAGTCCGAGAGCGCTGGGTCGAGGATGGCAAGTACCTGACGACAGCAGGCGTCTCCGCCGGCATCGACGGTGGCTTGCACCTCGCTCAGCGGCTGGTCGGCGACGACGTCGCCAAGCTGATCCAGCTGGGGATGCAGTACGAGCCGCAGCCACCGCTGGGACCCACCGACTGGGATCCCGCCACCATCGACGCCGTGCGGCCCATCTGGCGGCCACGCCTGCCCGAGCTTCTGGCTGCCCACCCATACCTCGACCGAGGACCGGCATCTCGTGACTGAGGCTGCGGGGGTCGACGAGGTCTCCATCACCATCCACGCTCCCTGCGAGCGCCTCTGGGACATGGTCACCGACGTGACGCAGATGGGCCGCTGGAGCCCCGAGTGCCGGAGGTGCACCTGGATCGACGACGCCGCCGGTCCTCGCGTGGGGGCTCGGTTCAGGGGTCACAACAAGCGGGGTGTGCTGCGGTGGTCGAGCGTCGCCACCGTGGTTGTGGCGGATCGACCGGAGCACTTCGCCTTCGAGGTCCACCCTTCGGGGATGCGCTGGGGCTACCGGTTCGAGCCGGAAGGTGAGAGCACCCAGGTGACGGAGTATCGGGAGAGAGTCCGAGGCACCCCGTGGTGGAACCGCCTGGTCTACGCAGTGGGGCTCATGGGCCGCGACCCAGATGGAGTTGTACGGGCGGGGATGGCCGAGACACTGAACCGCCTGAAGGGTGCCGCAGAGGGCTCATAGGCACATGGATCAAGCGGTACTGGACTGTTGCGAGCGGCTACGTGTATCGAGCTGGACTACCTGCAAGTGAGCGCTGACGGGAGCCGGTCTCCCAGCTCACACCTCCGTCGATCGCAGTACCCTGACGGCGTGTGCGTCACCTGCGTGGCCCAGGGAGCCGCATACCTGGTGCCGGCCTACGCAGTCGTCAAGACCAGGACATGGCGGCGCAATCGGCGGCGGTCTCACGGGTTGCCGACCGACTCCCGGCTGCCTGCGTCGCCGACCGAACAGGGCCATTGCGCTGACGAGGCGCCGCCGCTGCGACCTACCCACGGCGTTCCGACGTAGCAGTTGTCGGTCATCCCCCCGCGCCTCGAGTCAGGCGCAGGGCAGGATGTCGCCGTCGAACGGGCGGTAGACGGCAGTGAAGCCCACCTCCGGTAGTCGGAACTCGATCCGGTCCCGAGCGGTCAGCTCAACCTCCCCCACCAGCTCCTGGCCTCCAACTACTGCCACGAGCAGTTCGGAGTTGCCGGGCCGCTCGGCGCCCCCCGTGCCACCGGGCCAGGGATCCGGAGTGGTGTGCCAGCTCTGGCCGTTGAAGCGGCCGAGGAACGGTCGGCGTTGCTCTGCCTGGATGGCGACGTGCCAGCCTGAGGGGGTGGCGAGCCGTGAGGACCTTCCGCCGCACGAGAAGCTGATCTACCCGGCGCTGCGTACACCTCTCCCGAGGTAGCGGTGCTCGAGTCGGGACCTGGCCCGGTCGAGAGTCGGGTCGAACAGCGGGGATCGCTCGACGGACCCGGGCACGACCAACCTCGTGGAGGAGGGCCGCACCGTGTCGTCGGGTCCGGGTGGCCGAGCTGCCCCATGGCTAGCCCCGGCCGACGGCGAGCAGGCGAAACGCCGGCGAAGCGTGAGCGCGCGCGTGAGCGGCGCCGCTCACGTCCGTGAGTGGGCGGAGAAAGGGTCTCGTAGGTCAGCGCGAGCTCAGGTCACCGATGTCGAGCTAAGCGGCGCGGCACGAGGGAGGGCGGTCTTGCTCGCGCCTGGCGCGCGGGCGAAGACAACAGCGTGGTGACGGACGCCGGACGCGCCCCTGGCAGCTCTGCACTGTCGGCTCTGCCGACCGCTTCAGGGGCTCGGTCCGGTCCAGGGGCACGAGTCGACGTGCCCGCGATCCGGCGATCGAGCGCAGGCTGTACCGGACGACGTCAAACGTCCTCTGACAGAGTTGCGGTGACGGACGGTCCTGGGCATTGGATCAAGCTGAGGGTCGGAACGCGATGAACGAAACTCCCCGACGGTGCCAGGAGCCCGAAGTGACCCATGTCGAACGGGGGTATCTGCTGATCGCCGACATCGGCGGCTACACCCGTTACCTCCAGGCGGTGGAGCTTGAGCATGCTCACGACGTGCTGGCTGATCTCATCGGCGTCGTGGCTGACACCCTCGGTGCAACGTTGACGGTGGACAAGCTCGAGGGTGACGCCGTGTTCGCCCATCGATCGGGCGACATGTCGGCCGATCAACTCGTGGAGCTCGTCAAGGCCACATACTTCGGATTCAAGCGGCGCCAACGAGACATCGGCCACAACACCATCTGTTCGTGTCGCGCCTGCACGACCATCCCCGACCTCGACCTGAAGTTCGTCGTACACCATGGCGAGTTCGTCGAGCGCAAGATGGCCCGCTCGCGCGAGCTCGTTGGCCCTGATGTCGTCCTGGTACACAGGCTGCTGAAGAACAGCGTCACGAAGAGCACGGGGCGACGTGCGTATGCGTTGCTCACCAAGGCTTGCGTCGGTGGTGTCGACCTCGACTCAGAAGCGGCCGGGCTGATCGTGCACGGCGAGGCGGCGACCGACGTCGAGAAGGTCGAGGGCTGGGTGCTCGACCTCGAAGGCGCTTGGCGAGAGGACCAGGACCGCACCGCGGTCTACGTCGAGCCTGGCTCGACACGCCTCGTGTTCGACATCGACCTCCACGCGTCGCCGACAATCGTGTGGAACTGGGTCAACTCCGCCGAACACCAGCGCGTATGGCAGCTCAGCGCCGACAGCATCGACATGCGCCACCCGAAAGGAGTGTGGGGCGTCGGCACGACGAGCCACTGCGTTCACGGCAAGGTAGCGATGGTCCACAAGGTCGTGGACTCGAAGCCCTTCACGTACTTCACGCTTCGGACAACGCTGCCGTTCGGACGGACGGAGGCCACCTGGGAGCTCACGCCGTGGCCCGACACGGAGATGACACACCTCCAGATCCGCATGCGCCCGGAACACCGCCTCCGAACGCGACTCGCAACGCGGCTCATCGCTCCGCGCTTGGGCCGGATGATGGGCAGGGATCTTGCCAACCTTGCTCGCCTGCTTGCCGCCGAGAACGAGCTCGGGAGCTCACCGGGCGCTCCGCCGATGCAGAGCGATCCTTCTAGTCCTGAGCGTGCATGGTGACTGGGGCGACGACCGGTTGTCGGAATCACCGGTCCGCTGGCGGCAGCAGCCGCACCGGACGCACTGCCGGCCTGAGTACCCGAAGACTGGCTGCTTGACTCGCCTCCAGCGGCTCCTGCCGCTACCAGCTCAAGGTGGAAGGGGATGCCCGCAACGTCGGTTACCTCGCCGACGCGACCCTTCGGCATTGCGTGTTACAGCTGACGATGACGATGCCGGTCGTAGTCCCGCCCCGGGGGCTCCCGTAGCCGGCGTCCTGGGGCGGTCGTTGGCAGCTCCACCAAGCGACGTCATCGACGACCGAGGGCTAGACAGGGCCGATGGCCGGTGAGATCAGGGACCTGTCGGGCGCGCGCTTCGAGCAGGTGAACCTGGCCGGGAGCCGGGTCCACGGCGCGTTCCTGATCAACACCAAGGTGACCGGGGCGTGGGTGCACTCACTCGACGTGTCGGGCGAGGTCCAGTCTCTGGTCGTCAACGGCGTCGAGGTAGCTGGGTACGTCAAGGCGGAGCTCGAGCGGCGCCATCCCGAGCTCGGGTACCTCGAGTCGAAGGACGTTCCTGGTCTGCAGCGCGCCTGGGCCACGCTCCAGGAGATCGCCGCGGCGACCCTTGACGCCGCCCGAGCCCTCCCACCGGGCGCGCTCGACGAGTCGGTCGACGACGAGTTCTCGTACCTACAGACCCTGCGCCATCTCGTGTTCGCCACCGACCGGTGGATCACCGGCCCGGTGCTCGGCGAGGTAGACCACTTCCACCGGCTCGGCTATCCCTACGACAGCGCTCCCCCCGAGGAGCGCGCGCCGCTCGATCTGGACGCGCACCCGACGCTCGACGTCGTGCTCAAGGTGCGAGCCGAGCGCGTGGGCTTCGTCGACGCTCTTGTGCGCGAGGCCACCGACGAGTCGTTGGCGAGGATCGTCGACAGCCCCAATGGAGGCACGACCACCGTGGGCGACTGCATCCGGGTCGTGTTCATCGAGGAGTGGTGGCACCACCGCTATGCAGACCGGGACCTTGCCGCGCTGGCCAGCAGGGGCGACGGTCCGTGACAAAGGCATCCGCGACCACGTCGGACACCTCGGGGTTCCCGGGTGTTCGCAGGAGGTTCGACCCGGCGAGGCGGACGCATGGCTTCGATTCGTCTCTGCACGACAAGGGTGCCAACGAAATGCACTAGCAGCGAGGCGTGTGGCACCGTCCCGGCGTTCAGGGATGGCAGACCGCGGCGAGGTGCACAACAATTGAAACGATGAACGACGACATCGTCTACGGCCGCAGGACGCCTCACTCGGCGGATCTACTCGCGTGACCACCCCGGAACCGGGCGCGCTCGCGCCAAACCACCACGGTGCCCATCCGGGGTTCTCGGGGGTCACTGGCTTCCTGGCTGGGCTCACCATGGTGCTGGGGCGTAGGCGCGTCGCCCGGCTCGCCTGCGACCTGGCGGGCGTATCGGCGGACGATCACGTGGTCGACGTTGGGTGCGGTCCAGGAGCCGGCGCTCGCGAGGCGGCGCGGCGGGGCGCCGAGGTCACCGGGATCGACCCGGCGTCAGTGATGCTGGGGATTGCGCGGCGGCTCACATTCGGCGATTGGTCGGTCACGTGGGCCGAGGGGGTGGCTGAAGATCTGCCTCTGTCTGATGAAGCAGCCACCGTGGTGTGGTCGCTGGCCACCGTGCACCACTGGCCGCTACTTGATGCGGGACTCGCCGAGGTTCGACGAGTGCTCGAGCCTGGAGGCCGGTTCCTGGTCATCGAGCGGAAGACCCGCCCGGGGGCGAAGGGCCTGGCCAGCCATGGCTGGGTCACCGATCAGGCCGAGACCTTTGCCGAGCGCTGCCGCCACGAGGGTTTCGCGGACGTCACGGTGGCGCGTCACAAGCCGGGCTGGATCCCCCAGCTGGCGGTCTCGTCGACCCGGCCCTGACTGGCCTGCGCCAGAGGTTGGATGTGGAGGTCGGCTGACGGGGCGTGCAACCTCTGCTGCGTGCGTCTCAGGGGTGTCTCCGAGGTGCCGGTTGTGGTCTCAGCCCCAGCGACGAAGGCGACGACCACGTAGCGGCGTGGCGGTCGAAGTTCTGGCGTCGGCGGTCGTAGATGGTGGTCGTGCGCCAGTCGGCGTGGCGTGCGGCGATCTGGACGTCTCGTAGCGGGACGCCGGCGTCGAGGGCGGCCATGATGAACGAGGCGCGGAGCATGTGCCCGCGAGTCGCAGCCAACACCTCGATGCCGTTGTCGACCGCCCACTGGAAGTAGCCGCGCAAGTCATGGCGGTAGGCCTCGAGCGTTCGCCCGCTGTAGCCGAGCAAGGAACGCTGCGGCGGCGAGTTTCGGCCTCGCCGAGCTCGGGCCCCGTCGCGGGCAGCTCGATCGTGGTCCTTGTTGACTCGATCGTCGTCATGGCCGACCTCCTTGTGTCGGGAGGCCAGCCAAACCGTCGCGCCGAGCTGGCGTTAGAGGGCAGCCGTCGGACAGGAGCTGGTCCGACGCTTGACCCTCACCTATGGACAGGGTTCATGCTGCGTTGCGTGGATGACCTCATGCCGATCGGGGAGTTCTCGGAGCGCTCTGGCCTTTCCCCAAAACGCCTCAGGAGCTACGCGGCCGGTGGACTCCTCGTTCCCGCGGCGATCGATTCGGCATCCGGCTACCGGTACTACTCGCCGGGTCAGCTGCGCGAAGCCCGACTGATCGACGCGTTGCGAGAGGCGGGCATGCCGCTCGCCGACATCGGATCGTTCCTTCGCGATCCCTCGGTCGAGCACCTCGATGCCTGGGTTCGACGAGTGGCGAGCGATGCAACGCAGCGGCAGGAGGCCCTCGGTCTCGCACGGCGTCTGCTGGCGATCGAGGCAACGGCGTCCACATCCGTTCACGATGAGAGCTCTGGAAAGGGACCGATGACGAAGCTGCGAGTCGCGAGCCGCATGGACATTGGCCGCGTGCGCGACAACAACGAGGACGCCGTCGTGTGTGGCGACCGCCTCGCGGCAGTTGCGGACGGCATGGGGGGTCATGCTGGAGGCGAGGTCGCATCGACGATCGCCGCCGCGCTGGTGCAGGCCTCCTTCACCGGCCGATCGCTCGATGAACTCCAAGCGGCGGTCCGAGCAGCAAACAGAGCGATCTGGGAGCGCGCCCGCGGGAACGCCGACCTGGAAGGCATGGGCACGACGCTCTGTGCGGCCGGGTTGACCGAAGATGGCAACTTCGCCGTCGTCAACGTGGGCGACAGCCGTGCGTACCTGTTGCGCGACGGCTCATTGAGACAGTTGACCGAGGATCACAGCCTTACCCGGGAACTCGTCCGGCGAGGCGAGCTAAGCGAGCAAGACGCGCTCGAACATCCTCACCGCGGTGTGCTCACCCGAGCACTCGGCGTCGGGCCCGATGTTGAGCCCGACAGCGCCACCTACCCTGCTGTCGCAGGCGATCGAGTGCTCGTCTGCAGCGATGGCCTCTTCAATGAGGTGCCCGATGACGAGATCACTTCCTTGCTGGCCACGACCGCTGACGTTCAACCGACTGCCGACGGACTTGTCGAGTTGGCTCTGTCCCGGGGTGGTCACGACAACGTCTCCGTCGTGGTCGCGGAGGTCTGCCCCTGAGTTCGGTGCCAACTACCGGCGATCTGGGGCAGTTCAGCTCGGAGCGATACCGTTCGGTTCTCTAGCCTCAGAACTCCAGTCCCCCTAGCGCGGCCGCCGGACTACGACGAGAGTTCAGCCCGGCGCGACCACCAGGCCTCGGCGGCGGCCATTGCGCTCTCGGCCTCGCGGATGCCGTCGCCCACGAGCCCTGCGGTGGCAGCCCAGTGCAGGGGTACAAGGGCTAGAGCCCCGGGGAGCCAACGGTGCTCGTCGCGAGTCAGCGGTTCCGGAGCCGTGCCTTCGTAGGCGTCGAGCAGTCGTCGCGGCTCGAGCACTTCGCCGCTCTGTGCGACGTGGTGCACGCTGGCCGCGATGTCGTACAGCCGTTCCCTGACCCTCGCAAAGTCCAGGTCGAAGGTGGCCCATGAGCCGTCTGACAGTTCTCCCGCGTTGCCCAATTTGTAGTCCCCATGAATCGGGGTGCATGGCAGTTCGACCTCCTTCCGGAGCTTGGAGAGCTCGCCAGTCAGTTGGCGCATCCGATGCACGACCGGCTCGCTACGGGGTCCGAGCCTGCGGCGTGTGAAGCCGACCGAGTAACGCAGTTGGCCGAAGGTCCTGTGGTCGTCGAGGGGTTCGGGCGGCCTGGGCTCCCAGACTGCTTCGAGCGCAGTGTGAAGGCGTCCGAGCTCCTCGAAGAGGCGGACGTAGGAGTCCTCGTCCGCCCGTGGCCGGACGTGCTCGATGAACTCCTCAAGCTCAGCCCAACGATCAGCGACCCTCAGGAGGTCATAGCCGGACATCGGGACCGGCCGAGCGACGCAGACTTGCGTCCGCTGGAGCCGCTCCCGCAAGCGCCGCAGTCCCGCTACCCGCCTGCGGCGGACCCAGGGCCGATGAATCCGGAGGACAACCGGCGGCTCAGCGTCTATCCGCACGTTGAGGTCGAGCCCACCGCCGATGTCTGCCCATCCGGCCTCGCCTGCGACGCGGTCGATCAGGGCCGAGACGGCC
>Ga0126307_10002595_pt1 | contig 12232 bp, 10 predicted proteins | sample Plot28_FD_89955 | JGI IMG/M metagenome (GOLD analysis project Ga0126307, IMG submission 89955) | Serpentine soil microbial communities from UC McLaughlin Reserve, CA, USA - Plot28 | ecosystem: Environmental > Terrestrial > Soil > Grasslands | place: USA: UC McLaughlin Reserve, Lake County...
GAAGATGTCCTGAGTGCCGTTGCCGTGGTGTACGTCCCAGTCCAGTATCGCGACCCGGTCGAGATCCTTCGCCAAGGCGTGCGCGGCGGCGACGGCCACGTGGTTGGTGAGGCAGAACCCCATCCCGTAGTCCCTCCCCGCATGATGGCCGGGGGGACGGACGACGGCGAAGGCCACCTCGCCACCGAGAGCGCTCTCGACGGCGGAGCAGGCGGCCCCGCTCGCGAGCGAGGCCGCCTCCCAGGAACCGTCACCGACGGCGGTGTCCAGGCTGAGATGGCCCCCGCCAGCCTCCGACATCTCCCGTAGCCGATCCAGGTAAGCCGGGTCGTGGACCGCACCGAGCGCTGCATCGTCCGCGGGAGTACAGGGAAGCCACTGCACGGGCACGCCGTTCTCTTCAGCCCTTTCGACCCCCTCCAGGGCGGCGGGGAACCTCTCGGGCGATTCCACGCCGGCGAGGTCGTTGACGTGACGGCCCGAAGCCGGGTCACTAAAGACGCGCAAACCTCTCACGCTCCCGAGTCGCGATTCAAACTCCACGCCTATTATCAAGCGGGCGACCTGCCTCCGGCAAGCCGGGATTAGGCCGCCGCGCAGCGCGGAAGAACCAATCGGTCTATCCCGCAGGCGGTAGGTATGCGCTGGAGCACTCGCGTACCTATTGGTACAATAGTGGTCGCTGTCCAGAGTAGGACAGCAAACGAGGCTTGCAATCGAATGCGGACCAGGCCCTCAACCACGCCTACTACCAGCCGGTTTAGCACCCGGTGTTAGTGTTGGGTGCCATAAAATGGGCTGCGGTTGGTGCAAAGAAACGGGCGGCGATCCGGAAGGACGTTGACAAAGCCCTTCCGGAGACATGTAATGATCCGCAAGGGTGGTCGTCTGGACCGCCGCGACGGGCCGGGGTGGTCTGCCGGTCTCTGGAGCGTACGACGACTTTGGGGTTTATGGAGGATCACAACAGGCTTCTGCATCCCGCCGACTCAGGAAGCGGCCTGGAAAATGATGCCTTGCCAGGCCGTGGTGTTCTGGCCACGATCTGCGTCCTGGTCGCGCTCTGCCTGTTGCTGTGCGCCGGGAAAGCGGCAGGGGCGGAGCAGCCGTGGAGAGCTCCCGAACACGGCGCTCGCGCGACCTCTCCCCCGCCGGCGAGCCGCGTGCCCGAGAGAGCGCCTACCGCCGACCGCCGGGTTTCCGCGGTACGGCCGAGCCCGGCACGCAGGGAGTTGGCGAACCCGGGTCCCGCATCGCGGTCCGCACACCAAAGACCTCTCCGCCAGCGTTCTGCCCGCGAGCGGCCGGCTGGCCACAGGCTGGCGGGCGCACCGAACGCCGACCGTCGGGCGCTTGTTGCGCGGTCGAGGCCGGTGAGCGGGAGGCGGGTGGATCGGAGGCCTCTGTCACGGTCCTTGCCCCAGCGTCCCGAAGAGCGGGGCGCCCGCGCCGTCCGGCGGTCTCTTGGAAGGCCGGCGGAACATCCCGGCAGGCGCATCTCCATGCTCGAGAGACCCGCACGCGAGCCGCGGGGGCCCGGTCCTCGCAGGCCCGTCGGGCAGGACACCGTACGTCCTCACCGGCAGCCGGTGGAACCGCGCCCCACCCGCGCGAGGCCGACGCCACAGACGGTACCGGCCTCGTCTCCCAGAGATAGCGCAGGCCGGCCCGAAAACGCGGGATCCCAAGGTCAGCTAGATGGGCATGGCCAGCTGGGTCAGCAAGGCGGGCCGGCGAATTCGCCGGGCAAGGTGAAGACCCGTCCGGGACCGGGCAGTCCGGTGGAGGCGTCGCAGCACGAAGGACGGCCTTCCGAGCAAGGCGCGCCCGTGGTGCCAGTCGCCGGCAAGAGACCAGAGAAGGAGACCCGCGAGGTAGGTTACGGGGGGACCATCCCCGAGAAAGGTCCTATCTACAAGGGCAGGTCCACCGGCGCACCGGCGGGCTTGCAGACGCGACCACCGCCCGACCACCGGCCATCCGCGCAGATGCTGGCCGGCGGCGAGACCGTTTCGGGGTCAGCAAAGGAACCGCTCCTGCGTCCGGAACAGATCAAGGACAAACCCCACGGTGCAGCGCTTCATGGTAGAGAGCGATCCGCGGGTCTCGACAGGCCCTCGTTTCATCCTCCGGGCCTTCAGGTCGTAAAGGCTTCTCAGGCCACAGGGACCGTTCACGGGACGGATAAAGCAGTGGCCACGCCGCCCTACGGAGAACAGCGCCAGGTGCTGGGGCCGCCATTCTGGTCGACCAGGTTGCTCCTCGGCTCTCTGTGGAACGAGGGTGTTTCTCCCGTCGCACAGGCCAGGGAGATGCTCCGTTCTTTGCAGAACGGCGCCGGGGATCTCCCCGCCGGGGCGCGCTACGCGGGGAGCCTTACACGGCCGGGAGTTCCGCTGAAGGCACCACTGCCCTTCTCCGGCTCGGGTCCTGTGGCGGGAAGCGCGGCTACCGGCGTCGGATTCTCGGGTGCCGGCAGCGCGCCGCTGCTCGCCGTTGTGATTTGCTGCCTCTGCGCCATCGTGCGGCGCAGCCTGTCTCGCGCCTACAGCGCATTTCTCCGGCCAGGAACGGTCCCGCGCCTGGCACTCGAACGCCCCGGCTGATCCTCCTCGCTCCGGGGGCGCCCTGCGTGCTCCCGAGGTCTGGCGTTGCCCCGACGTACCGTGGAGCGAGGAGAAAACATGAACGCGTGGCAGAAGCGCAACGAACCATCTCACGACGATAGCGACGCAGGCTGGTACGCGTATCTTTCGGCCCCCTCGAAGAACTTCTACGACCCCGGTCCGTCCCGGCGCCTCTCCGCGGCGGCAGCCTCGCGGTTCGGCATCCGCCTGAAAACGCTAGCCACCATGCTCTACATGGTGGGCGCGTTAGCCCTGCTGTTGTTCATCCACCGAGGATGGTTCGAGCTCTCCCCCGAAGAGATGCGCGCCCTGGACAGGGTGGTGCTCGCGGGCGGGGTGCTGGTGTGCTCCGTATGGTTCTTCCCCTGGCACCGCTTCGGGCGCAACACGTTGCTCATCCCCGTGGCCGCCGCCCTCGCCCTGATCACGCTCGCCGTGTACTTCTCGGGCGGGTGGGGAAGCCCGCTCTCAGTCTTCTACCTCTTCGTGGTGGTCTTCTGCGCCGGCTACTTCTCTTTGGGGGTCGCCACGGTGTGCGTGGCCGTCACGTTGCTGGCGAACCTCAGCCCACAACTGTACGATCCGGACAGGATCATGCTGGCCGAGTACCTGGTCATCCAGGCACCCACCTACGCCGGGCTAGTCCTGGCGTGCAGGTACGCTCTGTGGGAACGCTCGAGCCTTCAGCGCGAGCACGACTCCGAGAGGATCAAAGACCTCGAAGCGCGCCTGTGGCACGAGGCTTCTCTCGACCCGCTGACGGGCCTCTACAACCGGGGCCGTTTCGAGGCGCGGTTCAAGGAAGAGGTCGAGAGGTCGAAGCGTACGGGCGAGCGCTTCATGATGCTCTTCGTGGACCTCGACGACCTCAAGAAGGTAAACGACAACCACGGGCACCGCGCGGGGGACGAAGCCTTGAAGATGGTCGCCGGCATCCTGCAGTCCTGCTCCAGACGCATAGACGTGGTCGCGCGCCACGGGGGCGACGAGTTCACGGTGATGTTACCCGGCGCCTCGCTCCCCGAAGCCCACCGTTTCTTCGAGCGAATGAGGGATCAGGTGGCCGAAAGGTCCAGGCTTACGCTGGGACTGGAGTTGCGCCTCAGCGCCGGGGCCGTGCAGTGCCCCGGTCGCTCCGAAGACCCCGAGGCCCTTCTGGACGCCGCCGACGAGGCCATGTACAGCGCCAAGCGACGGGGCAAGAACCGCCTGTTCGCCGCCCTCTCTATGGCGCCCTCCGAACACCGGCGCGAACGTCCATCGGAGGAGTGACGATGCGCATGTACGCCAGCGATACGGGCCGGTCGCGGGACCCCGGCCTGGAGACCCTGCTCGCGTTCGTGGACCGGATCGAGGAGTCCCGAAACGTAGAGATCGCCCGTTCTCCCGGAGGTCGATGATGAGAGAGGTAGACAAACGCTACGTGCCCGAGGCCGAAAGACCAGGCATAGGTCACCTCCTGGAGCACGCCAGACACAGGCAGGGCGTGACGCTGGAGGAGGCCGAGAGGGCCACCAGGATCCGCAAGGATTACCTGCAGAGGCTGGAGAGTGACGACCACTCCGCGATGCCCGAGCCCATCTACGTGCGCGGGTTCGTGAAGGCCTACGCCAACTTCCTGGGCCTCGACGGAGACAGGTTCGCCGCGCAGGTAGGCTTCTGGCAGGAGCAACGCCGGAGGACCAGGCGCGGGCCGCTGTGGGGGCGCTGATGCCTGAAACCCTGGTACTAGCACCCGGGTAGCTTTTCGGGGGTCCCGGAACTACCTTCCTCTCCACAAGCTCTACCGGTCTGATACCGAATGCGGGTGAATAGCGATTCAATCGTGCGCCACCTTCGCGATCCGCGCTAGTCTTTGACTCCCAGTTTTCGTACGGAGTCGAGGACCTCGTCCAGGGGGGCGAGTTTGTCCATTATTTCGTCGGCGCCCGTGCTCGTGGCCTGCTCCGAGCCCGCGGGGTCGAGGTTGGCGCTCAGGATCAGCACCCCCACGTCAGGATTGGCCTGACGCAGATCAGGGATCAGATCCAGCCCGTTACCGTCGGGCAGCCCCAGATCGAGGACCGCGACGTCGAACTCGCTCGTCGCGGCCTGGACCCTGGCCTCGACGAGCGATCCGGCCTGGGCCACCAGCTCGATGTCCGACTGGCCGTCGAGCAGGATCTGCATGAGATCCCTGAAGTCGGCGTGATCCTCGACGTGCATTACACGGATTCCCACGGTCCCATCCTTGTCGGTCATTTGGAGACCTTACCCGCAAGTGGGACCCGTAAACGCACGCTCGTGCCCCGGTCCGGTTCGCTCTCTATCTCCAGTTCGCCGCCGCTGAGAACGGCCCGTTCGCGCATGCTGCTTATCCCCACGCCGTAGGGCGTCTCTGGCCCGAAGCCGCGGCCATCGTCCGACACCTCGGCGAGCAGATCTTCCCCTTCCATCTCGAGGCCCACGGAGATCTTCTTCGCCCCTGAGTGCCTGCGGGCGTTGGTGAGCGCCTCCTGGATTATGCGCGAGACCTGCGTTCCGGTATCTCCCAGGGATGCCGCGGGAACCCGTACTCCCACCCTCAGACCGATCTCGACGTTGTTCCTGGCCATGGTCCGGTTTCGTCTCACCAGGGCCTCGATCATCGTGGTGAAGGGCCGGCCTTCTTCGTCTTCGAGGCGCAGGTCGTTGACCACCTCGCGCAGGCCGTGCGCGCCACGCCTGACCGCGTCGACCGCCGCCTGTAGCTGCTCCTTCTGCTGCTCGTCTCTGGCCTGGAGCATGATCAGACCGATAGCCGCCGCGGTGTAGGAGAGGTCTTGCAAAACACCGTCGTGCAGGTCGCGCGCTATCCGCTTGCGCTCGGCCTCCGTCACCCATCTCAAGGACTCCTTTGCGAGCCTGCTCTCGGTTATGTCGCGCAGGATGTTGACGGCCATACGAACCGTCTTCCCCTCCCCGAAGATGGGCATGGCCTTGACCCTGGTCCATCTCTCTTCGCCGGTGCTCAGGATACGAAAGCGCAATACTTCTTCGGCCCCCTCCTCACCCGTGAGGGCCCTGCGCCCGGGAAGCCTATCGAGGGGGAAAGGTCCCCCCTCTTCGTCCAGGAGCTCGTACCTGGCTATCAGTTCGGCGGGCTGCGCCTTCAACACATCCTGGATGGAGGTAAAGCCGGTTATCCGGGCCGCCGTCTCGTTGGCGTAGATCACCTTCCCGCTGGGGTCCTGGGCCGTAATGCCCTCGGCGACCCCCCGCAAGATGGCATCCAGCTGGTCCCTGGAGTCGCGCAACTCTTCCTGTGCCCGGCGGCGCTCGGCGATCTCCTTCTGGGCCTCCTCGTAGAGCCTGGCGTTGTCCACCGCGAAGGCGGCGCGACGGGCCAGTTCCTCGGCCAACCTCAGGTCGGCCTCCCCGTAGCGCCGGTCCGACTCGGCCGATACGAAGCTGATGGCCCCCAGGGTACGGCCTCGCGCAACCAGCGGCACTACCATGTAAGAGCGCAGGTCCAGTTTTTCCAGCATCTCTCTGTGCCACTCGTCGCGGGCCGCCCGCTGCACGATCTCTTCGGGTATCTCTGCCATCATCTCGGGCTCGCCGGTCCTGAGTACGTGGTACAGTCCTCCCGGAGCGTGGGGGTCCGGAGGGTATCGCCGTTCGAGTTCGTAGGCCAGCCGGACCTTCTCCGGGTCGGGGTGCTCGACGGCCAGCCTCTCCGGGTGTCCGTCTTCTTCGACGATGTCGACCGCGCACCAGTCAGCGAGGATGGGTACGGCGAGACGGGCCACGCTGGCGAGGGTGTCGTGGTAGTCGAGGGAGGAGGAGAGCACAGCGCTTGCCTCAGCGAGAAAGCGCTGTGCTTCCTCCGCACGCTTCCGTTCGGTTATTTCCCGGAAATACACCGAGAGCCCTTCCCGGGAAGGGTAGGCCCGCCCCGCCACCCACGCGCCGCGGCGGGAGAGCCTGGTCTTGAACTCGGTGGTGACGCCTTCCTCCATGGCACGCCTTATCTGCCTGTAGGCCTCGGCGTCCACCAACCCGGGGAACTCCTTCCAGACGTCCTTGCCGAGCAACTCCTCCCTGGAGCGGTCCCAGAGTTCCTCCGCCTTGCCGTTGACGTAGGTGAAGCGCCACTGCTCGTCGACGGCGTAGAACGCGTCGCTGATGCTTTCCAGTATGTCGGTGGCCCGCTCCCTGGCCGCCTGCTCGCGGACCAGCAGGCGTTCCCGCTCTTCGGACTCCTTGCGATCCGTTATATCCCTCGTCACCTTCGCGAAGCCGCGAAGGTGACCCTTCCCGTCCCTGAGCGCGGTGATCACCACGTTGGCCCAGAACGTCGTGCCGTCCTTGCGAAGCCTCAATCCTTCTTCCTCGTACTGGCCGCCTGAGGCCGCGAGGCGCAGCACCTCTTCGGGGCGCCCGCTTTGTACGTCCTCCCTGGTGTAGAAGACCGAGAAGTGCTCGCCGACGATCTCCGAGCGCTCGTACCCCTTGATGCGCCTGGCCCCCGAGTTCCAGGTCGAAACGCGCCCCTTGGCATCCAGCATGAAGATGGCGTAGTCCCTGACCCCATCGACCAACAGGCGGAAGATCTCCTCGCTCTCGGGCAGGATCTCCCGGGTCCGCCGCGGAGATCCTCCAGAATCGGACGGTTGAATTGCCACTACACCAGTACCTCCAAAATCGGGGGAAGGTATTGTCGCACAGAGCGAATATCGAAGTGCGAATTTGGAAGTCGGAAGTGCCACCTCCGGCTCGAAAGCGTCGTTTTCATCACGCGCCACGCTTACAACGTCCAGTCCATCTCCATCGTAGAGCGTGCCGTGGACTCTCGCCCCGGCGTCGACCTCGGCGTAACCCCACCGCCGTTCGGCGAAGATGAGGGCGTCCTTCTCGGGGTTGCGCGCCCCGGAGCGCCTGACGGCATCGCTGAACGTGTTTCGACGAGCGCGTCTTGTGGCCTGATCCAACTCCTGCGTATCCATCTAGATCCGCTCCAGGATCGTCGCGGTGGACATACCGTGGCCGATGCACATAACCTGCAGGCCAAACTGTCCATCAGTGGCTTCGAGTCCGGCGAGCATCTTGGCCATGAGGCCGGCGCCGGTGGCGCCCAGAGGGTGGCCGTGGGCTATGGCCCCGCCCCAGGGGTTGACTTTGTCCATGTCCGGATTCAACTCATCTGCCCAGGAGAGCACGACCGAGGCGAAGGCTTCGTTTATCTCGATCCTATCCAGATCGTCCATGCCAAGGCCCGCCTTCTTTAGCGCCAACCGCGTGGCCGGGATGACGCCGGTGAGCTGCATTACGGGGTCCTCGCCTACGGCAACCCTGGCCAGAAAGCGCGCCCTCGGCGTGAAGCCTTCGGCCTCCGCCCTCTCGCGGTGCCCGACGAGCACGGCAGAGGCCCCGTCGGTGAGCTGAGAGGAGTTGCCCGCCGTCACGACCCCCTCCTCCCTGAAGACCGTCTTCAGGCCCGCCATCTTCTCGGGATCTATGTTGTGGCGGATGCCCTCGTCCGTCGTGAGCTCTACCTCGTTGTCCTCGGCGTCGAGGCCCATGGTGGGTAGGATCTCCTCGTTCTTGCCTTCGCGGGCCGCCGCGCTCGCCAATCGGTGGCTCTCGGTGGCGAAGGCGTCGAGGTCCTCGCGCGATATCCGCCACTTCTCCGCTATGCGCTCGGCGCTTTCGCCCTGGTGTACGAGGTCCCGTTTCTCCAGGAGATCCGGGTTCACCTCGAAGCCCGACGCTCCGTCGCCGGTGTCGCTGAACATCGGCGCCCGGGTCATGCTCTCCGCGCCTGAGGCGATGGCGTAGTCGATGTCCCCGGCCGCGATGGCCTGCGAGGCGAAGTGGGCTGCCTGCTGGCTGGATCCACACATTCGGTTGAGGCTGACCGCGGGCACCGTCACCGGAAAACCCGCAAGCAGCACGCCGAGCCTCCCAATGTTCGCCCCCTGCTCCCCGGCCTGGGTGACGGTGCCGTTTATGACGTCTTCTACCTCTTCCGCGTCCAGTCCCGAACGCTCCAGAAGCCCATCCAGAGTGCGGGCCAGTAGGGCGTCGGGACGCACCCCGCGGAAGGCCCCTCCGGCCTTGCCGAACGGCGTGCGCACGGCCTCGAGTATCACGGGCTCTCATCTCGGCCATGTTCCGTCCTCTCGTAGAAGGATCGTCGCATGATAACCGACGCGGGTCTTTGCGACCCCGCGACGCCACGCCTCACGCCATCGCCGTAATAGACATCCGTACCCCTTTTCCTCTGCCGGCTATGTCGCTCAGCGGCCGAAGAGCCGTCGCGTGAATTCGTTGGAGAATTTGCGATCGGGGTCTTGTTCTTCCACGAGGCCGAGGAACCTGGTGAACCGGTCTCCGTGTAGTCTGGCCAGGTCCTCCATGCCGAAGCCCTCGCAATGCTTGCCCAGGTGTGGGCGGGCTCCGATCTCCTTGACCAGTTCTTCGGCGGCGGCGTAATACTTTTCGAAGCCGGACGAGTCGTCGCAGACCAGGTCTATCCACGTAGATCGGCGCCCCCTGCCCGCGCCGATCATGGTGCGGTCGTGTACGGGCGTGAACCTTACCTCCAAGAGCGTGTAGGGCAGGCCCGAAGCGTACATCTCCTCGTAGAGGTCTATAAACCGCCTGCAGGCCTCGAAGGTGTCCTCGAAAGGCACCGTAAACTCCAGCTCCTGGTGCAGGTGGTAGATCGTGCGGTTGAAGGCCTTGTTGCTCTCCAGCACGAGGTTGGACCCGCGTTCGACGCCGTAGACGAGCGGCGACAGGGTTCTCAGCAGGCCGGTGTAGGCCAGGAAGTTGCCGATCCAGGCGGCACCCAGGGCGTCGATAGAGGTCCTCATGAACTCCCGGAAGTCGCCGAGTATCGAGCGTCCTTTATCCGTACGGTTCCAGGTGTTGATGCGGCACCTTTCCGTGAAGGGGAACATGTAGACGCTGAGATGGTCGTTCTCCCCGAGCAGCCGGTCGAGGTTGTTCTCGAGGAAAGAGATGTCGCTCGTCTCGACCTTCTGTTCGACATCGAAGCGCTCGACGCCCTGGAGCACCACCTCGGAGATCATTCCTGGGGCGCCTATACCGCCTATCGCCGCCTCGAAGAGATCGTCCTCCGGGAAGCATTCGTGCACGTTGCCCCTGCCGTCTATCAGCTTGAGGCTGACGACCGACTGGCTGACGAAGCCCCACTCCTCACCCGTTCCGAGAACGTTCCCGGTCCCGTGCACGTCGGTGGAGAGGATGCCGGCGATGCTCTGGGCGTCGTGAGAAGGCAACGCGCGGAAGGCGAGTCCCTCGTCCAACATCGACTTCACGACATCCCGCACCCGCGTGCCGCCCTTCACGGCCATCCGCCTGGTGTGTAGATCTTTCCAGATCAAACCGCTGTAACCGTCCAGCGACACGAGGGTATCGCCAGACACGACCCCCGAGTTGAAAGAGTGCCCAGAACCGAACACCCGCAATTTGTTCGAGTTCTTTACGAGATCTACGATCTCCGCCTCCGTAGTAGGCCGGACGAACCTACGCGGCTTGTACCGGAAGCGCCTGGCCCAGTTACTGAAGACGCCCCCGCGGACACGCCCCTCCAGCCAGACGAACCTTCCCCACGTCAGCGCGTTGAGCAAGACGTTGCAGGTGGTGAACAGCGCGACCCTCGAGTAGCCGAAGAGTTTGATCATCGCTTCCTCCATCGATCATATAAACCCGCCGTGACCACAGGAGAGCGGTGGGACCGTCTCCACGTCGCTCGTCCTCATGTAAACAGACAACGATGAATCCCGGATGATCACGTAGGGGACGAGCCTGTAGTCGGAGACTGGTGAATCGCCAGGTCCTCGAGCGGCATGACCCAACAGCTTTCAGCACGTATGAACGTGCAGATCAACCCTTTCCGCTACGGCCGTCCGCTCGACAGCATAGAAGGACTGGTAGACCGTGACGCCGAGTTAGAGGAGCTTCTCGGGTGTGTGCGCTCGGGGCAGGCTGTGATGGTGTACGGGCCCAGGAGGTACGGGAAGACTAGCCTTGCGCGGGTCGTGGAGGGTAGGGCGCGCGAGGAGTATGGCATCCCCGGCGTCTACGTCGACCTGTGGGGAGCGAGCAGTATCTTGGACATCGTGAGCGTGATGGGACAAGCTTACGCGCTGGCTTCGGGGACGTTTCGCATGCGCCGTTTCCTTGCCGACCTGCTCGGCCGCCTGGGTTTCACGGTCAGGTTCGAGGGCGTCTCCGTCGGGGTCGGCTACGAGGGTGCGCGGCACGGGCGCCGCGAGCGGGAGGTGCTCATGGAGCTCTTGCGGGTACCCCAGCGGATGTCCTCCCGGACGGCATCCGGCAGGGTGCTCGTGGTTCTCGACGAGTTCGGCGAGGTGCTGAACATACCAGGGGAGCCGGATGCCTTGATGAGGAGCGCCTTCCAGGATTCCCCGGACGTATCCTTTCTGTTCATGGGCAGCAAGAAGTCGCTGATGGACGGTTTGTTCTCCGACCGCCGGAGGCCCTTCTACAACTTCGGGCGCAGGATCGAACTGGGCAGACTACCGTACGAGGGCCTCGGAAACTTCGTCGAAGAGAGGTTCGAGAATGCCGGCAGGAGCATAACGCCGGAAGCGGTAGACGTACTCCTCGGCCTCGGACAGGGCCACCCCTACAGAACACAGCAGCTCGCCTTCCACGCCTTCAGGCTTTCGGCGGTCATGTCCGCCGACGAGGAGACGGTCCTCGCTGCCAAGGACGCCGCGCTCGACGAATCCGAACCCGAGTTTCGGGCGATCCTCGACACCATGGAGAGACCGCGCCGGGCCGTGCTCGTGGCCCTCTGTAAAGAGCCGACCGCGGAGATCTACTCCCGACCGTACATGCAGCGGCACGGCATCAAAGGGTCGGGGTCCCTGAAAAGCGCCCTCGACTCGCTCCTCGCCTCAGGAGACCTCGAACAGGCCGCCAGCAGCCCGCCAAGACCTACAGACCCTCTACTCGCCCTGTGGGTGGGGGAGCGCATGAACGGCGCCTAGCCACTCCCAACCGCACTGGCCACCGCAAGCCCCGATGAACGTGCTCTCTGGAGGAACTCGAGCGCGGCCCCTCTCAACCCCCTGGCGCCACACTTCGATATCGGTTGGATCTAGCCGTTCGATGCCCTCCCCTGCCAGTTCGTCGAAGTCGCGGTCGGCGCGAATGGCAGTCGCCCCTCCCCTTTTGGCGCAGGCGGCCAGGGCGGAGATGATGTGGGGCTCTCGCAGCGGGTGGTCTCCGTGCGCCTGGCAAGAGACGATGAGACCGTGACGGAGTACGACCGGGTCCACGCGCCGGGCCGTGCGCATGGATCTCCTCCGGTGTTGTAGCCCAGCCGGCGGCCTTGATCCGCTGTACCACGGCCCGATCCGCGAAAGAGAGGTAGTATGCCGCGCGAAGACGCGGAGCTCCTTCTTCGGCCGCATCGCCATCGATCTCCTCCGGTCCGGCGGCCACTACCTCGTCGAGTGCGGCGAAGGAAACCCGCTCGTCGTTGGGGAACTCCGCCGGCATGCCCTCGACCTCGAAGATGCGCTCGTAGAGCTCGGCGCTCTCCTTGACCTCCTGGGTGCGCGAGATAGACTGCATCTGCTCAA
>Ga0126307_10002596_pt1 | contig 12228 bp, 9 predicted proteins | sample Plot28_FD_89955 | JGI IMG/M metagenome (GOLD analysis project Ga0126307, IMG submission 89955) | Serpentine soil microbial communities from UC McLaughlin Reserve, CA, USA - Plot28 | ecosystem: Environmental > Terrestrial > Soil > Grasslands | place: USA: UC McLaughlin Reserve, Lake County...
CTCATAATTAACAGATATCCCTCCTAAGAAAGCGTTGCATCCATAACCCGTATGACGAAGGATGTGGGCAATCATCGTTGAAATAGTTGTTTTCCCATGCGTTCCCGCTACACAAATGTTGAATGAATCTGCAGTGATGGCTTGCAATACATCGCTGCGCTTTACTACTTTATATCCATTGTTTTGATAGTATACCAATTCCGCATGCTCCTTAGGAACTGCAGGAGTATACACAACAAGGTCAGCGTCTTTAGGAGCAGCGTCAAGGTCCTCTGCATAATGAACAGCAATTCCTTCGGCTTCTAATTCTTTGGTCAAAGCTGTTCTTGTTTTATCATAACCGCTTACCTGTATGCCTTTAGAATGGAAGTAACGGGCAATGGCGCTCATACCAATGCCGCCAATGCCAATAAAATACACGTTATTCACCCCTTCCAAGGTGGTAAGTGGCGTGGCTTGTATATTTAATTCGTTACTCATTTCGTCCCAATGCTTTTCAAAATTTCTTTTGCTACACGTTCGTCTGCATCCTGTACTGCGTACCTGGCGATATTATTTTTTAGTTCCGTTTGTTTTTCTTCGTTGTTTGCCAATTCAAGAATTGTTGGTATTATTTTCGTAACAGCTTCACTATCTTTTACCATAAGCGCTGCCTCTTTGTCCACAAGGTTCTGCGCATTCACTGTTTGATGGTCTTCCGCCGCAAATGGATAAGGCACAAACAGTACAGGTTTTTTCACTACACACAATTCTGCAATGGCCATGGCTCCTGCCCGCGATATCACCATGTCGGCCGCTGCATATCCCTGCTCCATTTCCCTGATAAACTCGCCTACCCAAACAGACGTTTTGCCCGCGGCTTTTTCTTTCCATTTTGCCGCATCCGACTTACCTGTTTGCCAGATCAACTGTAAGTCGGCTTGTAATAATTCATCTAAACCGTTTGCAATTGCCTCATTAATTGATTTGGCACCAAGGCTTCCGCCCACAATTAGCACAGTTTTTTTTGCCTGAGTCAATCCAAAAAATTTCAATGCTTCATCTTTGTTGATCGATGACACATTTACAATATTGGGTCTAACAGGATTGCCGGTGATTATAATTCTATCCGCAGGAAAAAATTTTTGCATTCCATCCGTTGCTACAAAAACCTTTGTGGCTTTTTTACCTAACAGGATGTTTGATTTTCCGGCAAACGAATTGGATTCATGAATGAAGGTTGAAATGCCTTTCCCCTGTGCATAACGCAACACAGGAAAAGAAGAATAACCACCCACACCAATCACGGCAGCTGGCGCAAACCGGTTAATGATCTTTCTCACCTGGAGAAAGCTCTTCACCAGTTTGAATGGCAAACCAATATTTTTAATCAAAGAACTTCTATTGAAACCTGCTATATCCAAACCTTCAATCCTATATCCGGCTTGTGGTACTTTTTCCATTTCCATTTTTCCCTTCGCTCCTACAAACAGCACCTCTATCGCTGGTTCAATTTTTTTTAATGCATTAGCAATGGCAATTGCGGGAAAAATATGCCCGCCGGTGCCGCCACCAGCAATAATAATCTTCCACTTGCCGCCCGGTTGAAGGGAAGGGTGAGATATTTTACTATTGCTTTCTTTCTCATTACTCATATTTTTATGCTTCTGCTAATCCTTCCTCTATTTCTTCTTCGCCTTCTTCTTCCTCTTCTTCTGCTGCTTCCCTATCAAGCGCTTCCTGTCTTTTCTTTCCTTCTAACTGTTCTACGTTTCTTGCTACACTGAGTATGATACCAATAGATAAACAGGTAAAAAGAAAGCTACTTCCACCCATGCTTACCAGCGGAAGTGTTACACCGGTCACAGGAAATAAGTTCACATTCACCGCCATATTAGCCATTGCCTGTATCACTAGTGTAAAACTGAGTCCCAATGCCAGGAAGGCACCGAAGGCATAAGGGCATTTTTTAAATAACCGTATGCTGCGATAAAGAAATACGAGATAAATAAATATGATAAACGCGCCACCGAACAATCCGTACTCCTCTATAATGATGGCATAAATGAAATCGTTGTAGGCCTGTGGTAAAAAGTTTCTTTGTTCGCTGTTACCCGGACCAGCTCCCAGCAACCCTCCTTTTGCGATGGCAATCTTAGCCTGGTTGATCTGATAAGAATTGTCATTATCAGCTTCTTTACTGCCATATATAAAATTCTCTACACGACTAATCCATGTATCTACACGGGCAAAGAGCCTGGATGATTTTTCCTTTTTAGAAGCAGGGGACGCCAGTTCCTCATCGGCCCCCGATTTGTGTTTGATTACTGCTGCCATTATTAGGAAGACTACCGGTATTAAGGAACAACTAATGGTAAGCATTAAATGCCTGGTACTTACCCTGCCAATAAATAATAATAACATACAACTGGCACCTAGCAACAAAGCAGTAGATAAATTAGCCGGTGCAATGAGTATACACGTAACAGCCACCGGTAAAATCACTGGCAGAAAACCCTTTTTAAAATCTTTGATCTTATTCTGTTTACGGCTTAGCAGTCGTGCAAGGAACATGAACAAAGCCAGCTTTGCCAGGTCAGAGGTTTGCATGGTCATATTGATGATCGGCAATTTGATCCAGCGGCTACCTTCATTCAGCGTTACTCCAAATAATAAGGTATATAGCAGTAGAGGAATAGAAAAAAGGAAAAGTATTTTTGCAACTTGTGAATAGATTGTATAGTTAACCCTGTGCGCAAAATAGATTACACAAAAGCCAACGGCAATAAATGCAATTTGTTTGAAAAGGTAAACTTCTGTATTACCCCTGTACATTTTATATGCCAATGAGCCTGTAGCACTGTACACTACCAATAAAGAAATCAGCACCAGCAGGAAGACTAAAGCCCAAATGGTTTTGTCGCCTTTTGTTTTAGTCAGCAGGCTTGCCGTTTTAATATTGGCGAGGTCCGAAAATTTGATGTCTGCTTGTTGGTTCATTCTGGACTGCTTTGGGTTTTCTTAGGTTTGGTTAGTATAACTTTCTGGTGTAAGACAGGTTATAAATTTTTCACAGCGTCTTTAAATTGTTTGCCTCTGTCTTCATAATTTTTAAAAAGGTCAAAGGAAGCACAGGCCGGGCTTAACAAAACCACATCTCCGGGAGTAGCTAAAGCATAGGATGCCTGCACTGCGTCTTCCGCACTACTGGTATTAACAAGCCGCACCTGTCCCTCAAAAGCTTCATGAATTTTTTTGTTGTCTATGCCCATACACACAATAGATTTTACTTTCTCCTTCACAAGGTCAGCAATCAGTGAATAATCATTGCCTTTATCAATGCCACCTAAGATCAATATGGTTGGCTTGGTCATACTTTCCAGGGCGTACCAGGTAGAATTTACATTAGTAGCCTTGCTATCATTGACAAACTCAACACCTCTCACTGTTGCTACAGCTTCCATCCGGTGCTCAAGGTTTTCAAAAGTTTGAACTGCTTCGCGGATCTTGTTTTTCCGGATGTCCATCGTTGCTCCCGCCACACTTGCTGCCATAGTGTTGTATTGATTGTGTTTTCCCTTTAGTGCAAAATCATAAATACTCATTTGTTGCTGATCACCATTTACATTTACATGCATCTGGTCATCCTTGATGTAGGCTCCTTTGTCAACTTTTTGCTTCATGCTGATCGGTAATTGATTTGAAATAATCTGGTTTCGTTTTAAATAATTGGTGATTACGTCATCATCTAAATTGTAAATGAAATAATCATTTGAATGCTGGTTCATCGTAATACGGAACTTGCTGTTGATATAATTTTCGAACTTGTAATCATACCGATCAAGGTGATCTTCTGTTATATTCAACAACACAGCTACATCAGGACGAAAAGAGAGAATATCATCTAACTGGAAAGAACTGATCTCAGCCACATACAGCGCTTTTGGTTCTTCTGCCACTTGTTTCGCAAACGAGTAACCAATGTTCCCTACCAGCGCACAATTCAATTCGGCCTGTTTGCAGATGTGATAGATCAACGCAGTAGTAGTTGATTTTCCGTTGCTGCCCGTGATAGCAATAATTTTACTATCGCCCTTGTACCGGAATGCCAGTTCTATTTCGCTGATGATAGCAATACCTTTTTTCCTGATCTTTTTTACCCATTCATTTTTTTCTGCGATACCCGGACTTTTCACTACTTCATCAGCGCTCAATAGTTTTACTTCATCAATTTCATTTTCCAGGAAACTGATGCCTGCTTGCTGCAATTCCTTACGATAACCATCTTTCAAAGAGCCTTCATCCATTAATGCAACATCATAGCCTTTCTGTTTCGCCAACAGCGCTGCTCCAACGCCGCTTTCGCCTCCACCTAATATGACCAGTCGTTTTCCCATGCTTCACCCTCCGACCCTCGTCTCATCCCCCCTTCAAAAAGAAAAGCGGAACAGAAGTTAGAGGGGTGGTCAGGCTGAATCTTTTTTTTCAACTTCTGTTTAACCTTCAACCATTTGTAATGACCCTTCATTTCAAAGTGTACGGAAGAATTGGTTTTTCACTAGCATTACATTTGTCTGCATCACAATACTCTTTCGGACATTAAGCTTTTCATAGGCCTCTTTTCGACGGTGGTTTTTCAACAATGGCCTCACCCTTCTTCACTCTCAGAGAGAGTAGAGCAGGGTTTCAATCATTTTTCAGAACTAACCTCTCCATATCTTTTAGCAGCCCTTTCGGTTTACCTCAGTTTCAAAGTCACAATCGATAACACAAAACACAATATGGTGACGATCCAAAACCGCGTTACGATCTTAGATTCATGATATCCCAACTTTTGATAATGGTGATGAAGAGGACTCATTAAAAAAACCCTTTTCCCTTCGCCATATTTTTTTTTGGTGTATTTAAAATAACTTACCTGCGCCACTACACTAAGGTTCTCTACTAAAAACACTCCGCAGATAATTGGTATCAATAATTCTTTGTGGACAATAATAGCCAGGGCTGCAATCAAACCACCTAAGGTTAAACTACCCGTATCGCCCATGAAAACCTGTGCGGGATAAGCATTGTACCATAAGAAGCCAACACAGGCACCGATCATTGAGCCAATAAAAATGGAAAGCTCTCCAAGGTTGGGTATGTACATGATATTGAGATAATCGGCAAACACGAGGCTACCGCTGGCATAAGCAAAAATTCCAAGGCATGCACTCATTATGGCAGATGTACCAGTTGCCAAACCATCTATGCCATCTGTGATATTGGCCCCATTGGAAACGGCTGTGACAATAAAAATGACGACCAGTATATACAACACCCAGGTATAATCACGTAGCGAAGCAGGGAGCAGTCTCGAATAATTAAACTCATGACCTTTTACAAAAGGGATGGTTGTAGTAAACGACTTAGCAGGAACGAAATATTTGTTTCTCTCGTTAACTCTTTTTGTAATTACTGTGGAATCATTTACGTTAGGAACGCCCTGGTACTCTCTCCATATTTTTACATTTGGATTAAAATAAAGCGTAGCCCCTACGACTACGCCTAGCATTACCTGTCCAAATATTTTAAATTTTCCTGCTAATCCATCACTATCACCTTTTTTGTAGGCTACTCCTTTTTGCTGTGCCAAACGTTTGGCTCTTAGTTTCAAATAATCATCGATGAAACCAATAGCACCTAACCAAATGGTGCAAAAAATCATGAGCCTTACATAAACTTTTGTCAAATCAGCCAGCAACAGTGTGGGGATCAGGATCCCGAGAATGATTATTAATCCACCCATGGTAGGCGTGCCTTTCTTTTGTTGTTCGCCTGCCAATCCAAGGTCCCTTACAGTTTCACCAATTTGTTTTCTTTTGAGATAGTTGATTAATTTTTTTCCAAAAATGGTAGTGATGAACAACGATAAAATAACTGCCATTAACACCCTGAAGGTGATAAAGCGGAACAACTCGCTTCCCGGGAAACGAAGCTCTTCTGCTCTTAACCATTCAAATAAGTGATACAGCATTTTATTTTATTTCTGATTTTATCATCTCAGATGTCTGATTGAACTGCCTCATATCAGACATCTGAGATCCGCCATCTTTTATTTATTTTCCTAACAACTCAAACATTTCTTTCAGCACTTCTTTATCGTCGAAGTGGTGTTTTACACCACTGATTTCCTGGTATTTTTCATGACCTTTCCCTGCTATCAACACAATATCTTCCGGCTGCGCCATATTCACAGCCGTTTTAATGGCCTGCTTTCTGTCAGCAATCGCAACGTATTTTCTACGGGCAGCGCTGTTCAGCGTTGCTTCCATTTCAATTAGTATTTGCTGTGGATCTTCACTGCGTGGATTATCACTGGTGAAGATTACTTTGTCGCTATGCTCACAGGCTACTTCGCCCATAATTGGCCTTTTTGTTTTATCCCTGTCACCGCCGCATCCTACAACAGTTATAACCTGCTCATGGCCCTGTTTTAATTTTTTGATTGTCCCAAGCACATTTACCAGTGCATCGGGTGTGTGTGCATAATCTACAATACCAATCACATTTTCTTTTGGTGAGATCATATAATCAAATCTTCCTTCTGCGCCGGTTACATTACTCAGGCACTGAAGTACATGCGCTTTATCCTCTCCCAGGCAAATTGCCGCACCATAGACCGCTAAAAGATTATAAGCATTGAATTCGCCAATCAAACGAAAATGAACTTCCTGTTCGTTAATGGTCATAACCAAACCCGTAAGGCTGTTCTCTAAAATCTTTCCTTTAAACTCAGCTAACGTTCTTAAGCTATATGTATATTTTTTTGCAACAGTGTTTTGCAACATCACACTGCCACGCTTGTCATCGATATTTGTTATGGCAAATGCAGAGGATGATAAATCATCAAAAAATCTTTTTTTGGCTTTGATATATTCATCAAAGGTTTTGTGATAGTCCAAATGATCATGTGTAATGTTACTGAAAAGCGCTCCAGTAAATATTAATCCTGCTATGCGGCGCTGATGCACGGCATGCGAGCTTACTTCCATAAAAGCATATGCACAGCCTTCATCCCACATTTGCTTTAATAAAGCGTTCAGACTGACAGCATCCGGCGTGGTGTGAGTGGAAGGAATGATTTTACCCGCGATCTGATTTTCTACTGTACTGATCAAACCGCATTTATAACCCAGGCATGTAAATAATTTATATAAAAGAGTGGCTATGGTAGTTTTGCCATTGGTTCCTGTAACACCGACAAGTTTTAATTTTTGAGTTGGTGCATCATAAAAGTTATGTGCTATCAGGCCGGCTGCTTCTGCGCTGTTGCCTGTTTGCACGTAAGTGACACCTTCCTTTTTAGAAGCGGGAACGTATTCGTAAACAATAGCCGCTGCACCTTGCTCTATTGCTTTGGCAATAAAGCCATGCCCATCTGCGATAGCACCTTTTATCGCAATAAACAAGCTTCCTTTCTGCACTTTGCGGGAATCAATCTGAACATCGGTGATATCAATATCCGTATTGCCTGCGAGAGCAGTAGTCTGAACCTTATATAATATGTCGCTTAGTTTCTTCACTAATTCAATAAAAGTGTTACTGTTCCGTTTTTGCCAAGAGCTGTACCAGGCATAATATCCTGTGCTACTACTTTGCCCCTTCCTTTTGCAATTACCTTCAAACCCCTGTTCTCCATTTCGTACAATGCATCTTTCAATGTCATGCGACTTAAATCAGGCATTATATTTTTTGAAACAGGATTCGGTTTTACTACCGGCTTGTAATTATTGCTGTAGATAAGGCTCCAGTCGTTTTTAGCGGATGAATCAAGAGGTCTCACATTCACATCGTCAAACACTTTCCGAACATCTGGTGTATAACCGGCAAACCTGAAGTCAGAACTGTCAGGAGTAACCGGCATTGGCATTCCCTTTTTGCCTTGCACATACATCGCATACAACTTGGTAGCAATCTCTTTAAATACCGGGGCTGCCAGTTGTCCGCCATAATGTATAGCGGCATGAGGCCTTGTTTTTATCAGTACTATACAACTGTATTCAGGTTTGTCGGCAGGAAAATAACCCGCAAAGGAAGCCTGGTATACGCCATGATAGTATTTTACATCTCCACCGGCCACATGTGCCGTACCGGTTTTACCGGCAACAGGAAATGGAGTATCTGTAAAAACATCTTTAGCTGTTCCCTCTGTTACTACAGCTTCCATGCAAAGTCTGGCGGCTTTAATTACCTCTGGCTTCGATAATTGTTCGTCTAAAACCGTTGGCTCAAATTGTTTGACAGTTACGCCGCTATTTTTAATGCTGTTTACCAGGTAGGGCTTCATCATTTTACCTTCATTGGCAACTGCATTATATAACATCAAAGTATGAAGAGGACTCACCTGTATGGCATAACCAAAGCTGGCGGTGATCATAGCATGCAGTCCTTCTTTATTCCGTTTTAATTTTGGAAGCCGCGGAGCACCTTCTCCAACCAGGTCAATGCCTGTTCTTTTATCGAGATGAAATTTTTCGAGATAACTTTTGTATTTATCAGGCTCGTTTGCAAAGGCTTTATAAGCTACGCGGCTCATACCTACATTAGAACTATGCGCAAAGCATTCTCTTACGGTCATCACAGGCTTCGGAGCTCTTTCGGCATCGTTTACATTACGAACTCCCACATAGCCATTGCCGGTTGATCCGACTTCTACCCAATCATTTATTTTGGTTGTTCCGTGATCCAGTACGGCTAATAAAGTGGCTAGCTTTATTGTAGAACCAGGTTCTGTAGTTTGTAAAGCATAATTGAGGTTTTCGCTATAGCTGCCATTTTTGTCTCTGCCAAGATTGGCAAGGGCTTTAATCTTTCCGGTTCTTGTTTCCATCACTATGCAGGTCCCGTATTGTGATTCACTTTGAACCATCATTTTCATCAAAGCGGATTCGACAATGTCCTGCATTTCAATGTCGAGAGTAGTAATGACGTCTCTTCCATTTTCAGGATCAATTTCGTAACCTTCAACTGGCACGGGCGCACCTCCTGCAATGAACCGAACCAATCGCTTACCCGTTGTACCCTTTAATAAAGTATCAAACGTTCTTTCAAGACCTACATTTTGTGCATTATCTCTTGAAAGGCCAATTGTTCTTTTAGCTAACATTCCAAACGGATTCAACCTCTTGCTTTTTACTTCGGCAATGATTCCGCTTTTGTTTCTACCTAATCGTACCAGGGGAAAGTTTCTGAATTCCTTGTATTGTTCAAAGGAGAGGCCTTTCTTAATAAGGTAATACCTGTCTTTTATATTGTAAGCCCGCTTCAGGTCTTTTTTGTATTCAGACCTACTTTTATCTTTAAAGAAAGTTGCTAATGAAATAGCTAATGAATCAAGGTTTTCCTTGAAAAGATTTCCGTTTCTCTCACGCAGTCCATCTGCTCCAAAATCCATGTATACATCAAAATACGGAATAGAAGTACTTAGCATTTGACCGTCTTCGCTGTAAATGGTTCCTCTTTCTGCATCAAGCTCAACGAATCTCTGGTGCATACTGTCGCTCATGCTGCGCCAATGATTGCCTTCAACCCTCTGAATATAAAAAGCACGACCTATTACTACAAAGCTTAACAATACAACGCCGATAAAGCTTAGATATACTCTCCACAATATGTCGTGTTTGATTTCCACTCCCCGTTGTTGGTATTTATTAGTTTAGTTACTGCTGTCAATTAACACAATTGGTTCTGCAGTTAGCTCTTTAAGTCCAAGAGGTTTAACTGCTTCAATCAACCCACTTTGTTTGCTTCTGAATAGCACATCTCCTTTTACAGATTTGTATTCATATTGCAACTCCTTCAACTCTTTGCTTGTTTTATTAATATCCCTGATGGTTTTATCTGCATAATGCCCGTTATAGATATATATAACTGCCAACAGGGCCAGGAAAATGAAAAAAGGAACCTGTTTAACAATGGCTCCGTAGTTCAGCCATTTTTTCCAGCGGTACTTTTTCTTTTCTTTATTAACAGACATTACCGGTTTTTCATTTAAGAAATCAAGTGATATTTATTTTAATTCTTTAGATGGCCTAACATACGCGTCTGGCACTAAAGAACTTTAAACCTTTTCGGCCACCCGAAGCTTTGCGCTCCGGGACCGGGGGTTGTTTTTTATTTCTTCTCCTGTTGCCACAATGGGTTTTTTATTAATCAACTTTAATAGTGTTGGCTTTTCCACTGTTTCAAAAGGATTTACATCCAGCACTTCAAAACTGTTATCACGAAAAAAAACTTTTACCATCCTGTCTTCAATTGAATGGAAGGTGATGATCGCTGCCCTTCCACCTGTTTTTAATAGTTGTGGAAGCTGCTCCAACAACTCTTTTAATGCACCCAATTCATCATTCACCTCAATACGCAAAGCCTGGAACACCTGGGCAAAATATTTATTCGGATTTCCTTTTACAATGGGACTCAATGCTGTTTTAAAAGCATCAATGGTTCTTAAGGAAGTGTTCCGCCTTACTTCAACGATGGTTCTTGCCAGGGTTTTAGCATTTGTTACTTCGCCAAACCGTTCAAACAGTTTGTGCAAGGCCTGTTCGCTGTATTCATTCACCACGTCAAACGCCGTTTTTGGTTGACGTTGGTCCATCCGCATATCAAGCTGTGCATCAAACCTTATAGAAAACCCCCTGCTCTTCTCATCAAACTGATGACTGCTTACGCCGAGATCTGCCAGCACTCCATCAACTTCGGTAATTCCGTTTAAGCGCAAAAAGCGTTGCACGTGCCTGAAATTGTGGGGTACAAAAACAACCCTTTCATCAGTGGGGAGGTTTTGCCTTGCATCCACATCCTGGTCAAAAGCAACCAGCTTACCCTTCTTTCCCAGTTTTTCTAAAATGGCTTTGGCATGACCACCACCACCGAAAGTGCAATCCACATAAACCCCATTTTCCTGAATGTTGAGGTTTTGGATCACCTCGTTCAGTAATACTGGTGTGTGATAAACAGAAAAATCGCCTTTATTCTCATGCCCGATTTTTTTGTCTTTCATCTTCCAGCTTTATTTGGAATCGTCACCTTTTACCATTACCTGCTGAGCCAGTGTACTAAAATCGTTGGGTGAATATGATTCAAAGAACTTATTATAGTTTTCGGTAGACCAGATCTCTATTTTATCAACCGCTGAAGCCAAAACAATATCTTTTTCCAAGCCTGCATATTCTTTCAGGTTAGGAGGCAACAAAAGCCGTCCGGCAGAATCGAGCTCTACCTCAGTAGCTCCATTCAAGAAATATCGCCTGAAGCTTCTTACTGCAGGATCAAAATCATTCAAAGTGCTAATTTTCGCAAAAAGTGGCTCCCAGCTCTGCTTTGGATACAGGCTTAGGCACTTTTCAAAACCCCTGTTGATAACAAAACGTGTATTTTCGCCTTCAGGCAGTTGCTTTTTTAAGCCAGCCGGAAGGAGAAAGCGACCTTTTGTGTCCAATGTTGCTTCAAATTCTCCGATAAAGCCTGTCATTTTCAATTGGTTGGAAGAGGAGGGGCTGTTTTAACACAAAATAACACTTTTTCCCACTTTACAGCGGCAATTTTCGCTTGTTTAATTTTTCCACAAGCTGAAAGCTCATGAAATGCCCGTTGAATAAGGATCTTAGAAGATAAAAGAAATTTTTATGGTTTTTTGTGTTAATGGGCTGTGGATAAGTGAGGAGTTGATGTGCAAAGTGACTTTTTAAGTTTGAATTTTAAACAATTGGTGTCGTGAATATCCTACTGTCAGAAATTTTAATTAAGGATTATACCTATGCCCTTACGCAGGAGAAAATTGCTGAGTTCCCTTTGCCACGACGAGACAGTTCAAAGCTATTGATATACAAACGTGGTCAAATTACGGATGATCATTTTGGGTTTATACCGGATCACTTACCGCCCAACTCTGCTCTTATTTTAAATAACACCCGTGTTATCGAGGCCAGGCTTTTTTTTCAAAAGCCAACTGGTGGCATAGTTGAGATTTTCTGTCTTGAACCTCATGGACAAAGTATGGAGCAAGCTCTGCAACAAAGAGAAGGCGTTATCTGGAAATGCCTGATTGGTGGCGCTTCGAAGTGGAAAGCTGGGCAAATTTTACAAAAAGAATTCTTACTCGAAGACAACACTGTTTTTTTATCGGCTGAGTATATTGATAGAAAGGAAGATTACTTTTTGATTCAGTTTAGGTGGTACCCAGATCACCTGTCTTTTGTACAAATA
>Ga0126307_10002597_pt1 | contig 12226 bp, 9 predicted proteins | sample Plot28_FD_89955 | JGI IMG/M metagenome (GOLD analysis project Ga0126307, IMG submission 89955) | Serpentine soil microbial communities from UC McLaughlin Reserve, CA, USA - Plot28 | ecosystem: Environmental > Terrestrial > Soil > Grasslands | place: USA: UC McLaughlin Reserve, Lake County...
GTGGACTCCCGCGGCCGCCGCACGCGGCTCGTGCGCACCGGCCCGAAGGTGGCCTACTGCCTGCGTGACCTGACGCGCACCCGGCCGCGGCTCGAGGGCTCGCCGCGCCGCCCCGTCTACCCGGCGTGCGGGAACGACGAGGATGCGCGGAGCGCGACACTCGGCACCTCGATCGGCTGGGCCGACATCTACCCGCCGGCGTATCCGGAGCAGTGGATCGACGTGACCGGCCTGCGCGGATGCTTTGCCTACGTCCACATCGCGGATCCCGACAACGGGATCTTCGAGTCGAACGAGGACAACAACGAGGCGCAGGTGATCGTGCGCCTGCCGTTCCGCGACGAGCGGCCGCGCGGCGACTGCCGCGGGCGCGGGGTCGGCCGCGGCTTCGATCCGCGCGACTACCCGACCGCGCCGGGCTAGCCCCCGCTCAGCTAGCCGCCCGCGCTCACTCGGGCGGCGGAAGCGTCGGCGGCGGGATCCGAATGCAGCCGGTCGACGGGCACGTCATCCGCGGGGGATCGGATGGGCACTCGATCGGGATGCCGGCCGCGTCCCGGCACCCGCCGGTCGAGGCCGGCGGCTCGGGAGCAGTATCCTCCGGCGGGTCGGGGGTCGTCTCGACCGGCGGGTCGACGGGCTGCGCCGCGGGCGCGTTGCCAGCGAGGCCCTCGCCGCCGTCCTGGCCGCCGCGGCGATCGAGCGCGCCGCCCTGCCGTCGGCGTTGCGAGCTCCCGCCGCCTTGGCTGCGCGGCGCCGAGCGATCGCCCATGACGGGCGCGGGCTCGTCGTCATCTCCGTGCATCGTGCCGGGCGCTGCGGCTCCGGTCGGCTCGCCGCCGCCCGCCTCCCGCTTCTTGCCCGCGATCCGCGGCTCGCCCGGCTCGTCGGCCGAATCGGACTGCGGCTCGTCGGCAACCGCCGTCTCGTGCGCCACCGGGATCGGGTCGGGCGAGGAGGAGCTGTCGCGGGTGGAGCCGGCGAGCATCACGAGCAGCACCACGCCGACGAGGAGGGCCCCGAGGAGGAGGTCGAGCCGCCGGTGGCGGAACGGGCCGCGCCGGCGCGCGATGGCGTCGCCGCCGCCCGCGCCGCCGCTGGCCGCCTCGTGACGGGCGATCAGCTCCGACCAGTCCGCGCCCACGGCCTCGGCGGCCTGAGCGAGCGTCTCGCGGAACAGGAACGGCGCCGCGGCGACCGGCAGCCAGCCGCGGTAGGACGCACCCGCCTCCTCCATCGCCTCGCGGCGGAGGCGGCAGGTCTCGCAGTCGATCAGATGGTCGGAGAGCCAGCTCGACCCGTCGCCCTCCGAGTCCTGCCGCGCAGCGATGAGCGCGAGCGCCCGTTGGCACTCGCCCGAAGAGGTCGCGATCGAGGCGAGCGCCGTACCGCGCAGCGCGTCGCGCAGGTTGATGCGCGCGCGGGAGATCAGCTGCGCGACGGAGTTGCGGTTCATGTCCATGATCTCCGCAATCTCGTCGTACGAGAGGTCGTCGAGCTCGCGCAGGGCGAGCACCTCGCGCTGGCGCTCCGGCAGCAGCGCGTTGGCCTGGCGGATCTCGTCCTGGCGCGCCTTCTGCAGGACGTTGCGCTCCGGGTCGTCGTCGGGGTCGCCCGGGTCGAAGCCGATGCCGCCGCCTCCCACTCCGCCGCCGACCGGAACCGACGACTCGGGGATCTCGTCGCTCGGCTCGGCGCGCTTGTGCCGCTCGATCTGGTCGTAGCAGGCGTGGCGTGCGCTCGTGAACAGGTAGGACCCGAAGGCGAGGTCGCGCCCCTCGAGCTTCGGCAGACGCTTGAGCACCGAGACGAACGCCTCCTGGGTTGCGTCGGCGGCGTCGTCCTCGGAGCCGAGGATGCGCAAGCACAGGTTGTAGGCGCGCTTCTCGTACCGGCCATAGAGCTCCGCGAAGGCGTCCCCGTCACCGGCGACGGTGCGCTGCGCGAGGCGCGCCTCCTGGGCGGCGAGGTCCTCTACCTGGGCCACGCGCGTCAAGACGTTCCTCCTGAGCGTGGGGACTGTGAGGGCGAATGCGGCACCTGCCATCGCCTCTCCAACCCGCGTCCCCGAGCGAAATTACGTGCGATCTGCGAAGGAGCGCGCGAGCGGCGGGCGCGTCCGTCAGTATCGATTCGCTCTCGACCGCGTCTCACCGCTCCCACGGGCGCCACGATGCCGGATCGGGCGGCCGCGATGTGTGGCTTTCGGCACGCAGGGGTCCGGCCCCGGTCAGCGGCCCAGGTGAATCCCGAACGCGCGCGGCGCCGCGCAGAGCGCGCGCGTGAGCAGGTCGGGGCGCTCGCCGCGGTCGGCCGCGTCCTCGGCCCGAACCATCGCGGAGCGGATCGCCGTGCCTCCCAGCCAGCCGAGCGGCTCCGGCGGCACCCAGGCGCCCGCCCCCGACTCGACGATCGGCAGGCGCGTGAAGGAGTCGCGCCGGTCGAGGGCGAGCGAGGCGAGGATGCGACCGGCGAGGCGCGACGGCCCGACGCCGTTGCCCGTGTAGCCGAAGGCGAAGTGGACCGGCACGCCCGGCAGCGATCCGACCTGGGGGATGTGGCTCGGCGAGACGTCGATCGGGCCTCCCCAGGCGTGGGTGATCCGCCGGCCGCGCGTTCCGGGGAACATACGCTCGAGGTCGGCTCGCGCGCGTGCGGCCACCTCTGCGTCCACCTCGGTGCGGCCGCCCACCCGCGCCCCCCAGGCGATCCGCCCACCTCCCCACCCGAGCAGGATGCGCCGGTCGCGGGTTGTGCGGAAGTAGTGGACGAGCGTACGCCCGTCGGTCATGCACTCGCCTCCGGTCCACCCGAGCTCGTCGAGCAGGTCCGGCACGGGCTCGGTGAGCACGATGTGGGACGAGGTGACGGTCAGGCGCGAGCGAAGCGGCCGGACGCCGCGCGCGCGGGGGCCGATCGCCAGCACCGCCGACGCGGCGCGAACGCGCCCGCCCGCGGTTTCGGCGACAGGCCCCGGGCCGAGCCGCAGCACGCGCGAGCGCTCGTACAGCTCGACGCCGCGTTCGATCAGGCGGCGCCGCAGGCCTAGCGCGAGACGCGCCGGCTGGACGGTCGCGAAGTCGGGCACGAACACTCCGCCCCGGAAGGACGGCGAGTCGCAGCGGGCGCGCACGTGGGCCTCGTCCAGCTCCTGCACCGCCTCGGGAGAGCCGAGCTCCGCGGCGACATGCGCGGAAGCGCGACCCACGCCGTCGAACGCCTCGCCCGTGGAGACGCACAGGTAGCCGGACTGGTCGAACCAGGCGTCGACGTCGTTGTGGCGACACCACGCGCCGACCTCGCCGACGTTGCGGCTCGCGGCCTCGAGGAGGCGCCGCGCCGGCTCGGCGCCGAAGCGCTCGCGGATCGCCGACGCGCTGTACCAGAGCGACTCGCAGAAGCCGCCGTTGCGCCCACTCGGCCCGAGGCCGCAGAGCCCGCCCTCGAGCAGCACGACGCGCGCCGTGGGCTCGGCCTCGAGCAGATTCCAGGCGGTCCACATACCGGTGTAGCCGCCGCCGATCACGACCACGTCGGCGTCGCGCGGGCCGTCGAGCGGCGGCCGCGGCTCGACCGCGCCCGCCTCCTCGAGCCACCAGCCGGTCGCCGTGTGCCGCGCGCCCTCCAGGACGCTGCGGTCCGGCTTGTGCGTATCGTGGTGAAGGATGGGCAAGACCCTAGTCATCGCAGAGAAGCCCTCGGTGGCGCGTGACCTGGCCGCCGCGCTTCCGGGCTCCTTCAAGCAGTCGAAGGAGAAGACGCACCTCGAGGGAGACGAATACGTGATCAGCTGGGCCGTCGGTCACCTGGTCGGCTTGGCCGAGCCCGACGCGTACGACCCGAAGCTGAAGAAGTGGCGCTACGCCGACCTGCCGATCATCCCGGAGGAGTTCAAGCTCGTGCCGAACGACGAGCGCTCCGCGAAGCAGCTGCGCGCGATCCACCGGCTGATGGCCGACGACGAGATCGACGACATCGTGAACGCGTGCGACGCCGGCCGCGAGGGCGAGCTGATCTTCGCGTACGTCTACGACACCGCGAAGGCGAAGAAGCCGGTGAGGCGCCTGTGGCTCTCTTCGATGACCAGGAGGGCGATCGAGGAGGCGTTCGGCGAGCTTCGCGACGGCCAGGAGATGAAGTCGCTGGAGGACGCCGCCCGCTCGCGCTCGGAGGCCGACTGGGTCGTGGGCATGAACGCCACGCGAGCGGCAAGCATCCGCCTGCGTGCGGCATTCGACGGCGCCGTCTCGCTCGGCCGCGTGCAGACGCCCACGCTCGCGCTCGTCGCCCGGCGCGAGGAGGAGATCCGCGCCTTCAAGCCCGAGCCGTACTGGCTCGTGGAGGCGCGCTTCGAGGCGAGCGGCTCGCGCGGCTACCTCGGGCGCTATCTCGGCGGCAGGCGGCTCCCGTCGGAGGACGAGGCGACGGCCATCGTCGATGCCGTTGCCGGGCACCCCGGCGAGATCACGAAGCTGGAGCGCAAGGAGGAGCGCGAGCGGCCGCAGCTGCTCTACGACCTCACCTCGCTCCAGCGACACGCGAACACGCTGTACGGCTTCTCCGCCCGCCGCACGCTGGCGGCCGCGCAACGGCTCTACGAGGAGCACAAGGCGCTCACCTACCCGCGCACGAACTCGCGCTGGCTGACCGGCGACATGATCTCCGAGCTCAAGCCGACCGCCGAGCTCGTGGGCCGCAGCGGGCAGTACAGGCGCGCCGCGGAGTACGTGCTGAGCCTAGACAAGCTGCCGCTCGAGCGCGTGGTCAACGACAAGAAGGTCACCGACCACCACGCGATCATCCCGACTCGCTCCGAGCACGACCTCGGCAAGATGGGCCAGGACGAGCTCAAGGTCTACGACCTCGTGGCGAAGCGCTTCCTCGCCGTCTTCCACCCGGAGGCGGTCTACGACCGCACGCGCGTCGAGACAACCGTCGAGGAGAACGTCTTCCGCACGAGCGGGCGCCGGCTGGTCGAGCCCGGCTGGAAGGCCGTCTACGGCGAGGAGGCCGATGCCCCGCCGGCGGACGACGACTCGGGCGGCGACCAGCTGCTGCCGAAGCTCGAGCAGGGCGAGGCGGTGGAGACGAAGTCCGTCGAGTCGATTCGCAAGGAGACCCAGCCGCCGCGCCGCTACACCGACGCGTCGCTGCTCGCCGCGATGGAGACGGCCGGCAAGGACGTCGAGGACGCCGAGCTGCGTGAGGCGATGAAGGAATCCGGGATCGGCACGCCGGCCACGCGCGCCTCGATCATCGAGCTGCTCGTGAACCGCGAGTACCTCGAGCGCGAGGGGCGCGCGCTCGTGGCCACCGAGAAGGGCATCCAGGTGATCCGTCTGCTGAACGGTCACCCGCTGACGTCGCCCGAGCTGACCGGCTCGTGGGAGCACCGCCTCGCGCTCATCGAGCGAGGAGAGGACACGCGACCCGCGTTCATGCAGGACATCGCGAAGTTCACGACCGAGACCGTGCAGGAGCTCGACAGGCTGAAGGGCGTGCGGATCGAGCGCGCGAAGCTGGGCCCCTGCCCGATCTGTGGCCGCGAGATCACCGAGAACCGCAAGGGCTACTCGTGCTGGTCGCGTGAGGACCCGGGATGCGGCTTCGTGATCTGGAAGCGTAAGGCGGGCAAGTCGCTGCCCGTCTCGGTGGCGAAGGAGCTGATCGAGTCGCTGCGCGCCTCGCGCCAGGCGGGCGAGGAGCCGGAGGTGGGCCGCACGGCGAAGGCGGTCACCGGCTTCCGCGGCCGCTCTGGCCGCACGTTCCGCGCCAAGCTCAAGCTGGAGCAGGTCGAGGAGGGCAAGTGGCGCGTGGACTTCGACGAGGAGTGGGCGAAGGAGCCCCCGAAGGGCGAGGGCGAGGAGGAGCGCGCCGAGGCGGAGGGCGCGGCCGCCTAGCTGTGACAGCGGTCACACAACGGCCGGCGCCATCCCGTTAAACAGCGTTCGATGGCGCTCCCGCCGGGCCCGAAGATGCCGCGCTTCCTCCAGGGGGTCGGCTGGTGGTACCGGCCGACCTCCTTCCTCGAGCGCTGCCGCGCCCGCTACGGGAAGCGCTTCACGATCCAGCTGCCGGCCCAGCCGCCGTTCGTGATGCTGTCGGATCCCGACGAGCTGCGCGAGCTCTTCCGCGCGCCGCCCGACGTGCTTCATCCCGGCGAGGGCGCGCAGATCCTCGAGCCCGTCGTCGGGCGCTTCTCGGTGATCCTGCTCGACGAGGATCCGCACCTGGAGCAGCGCAAGCTGCTGCTGCCGGCGTTCCACGGCGACCGGATGCAGCAGCTCGCCGGCCTGATGGAGGAGCTCGCCGAGCAGGAGCTGGCGGGCTGGCCCGTCGGCGAGCCGGCCGAGCTTCATCCGCGACTTCAGGCGCTGACGCTCGAGATCATCCTGCGCGCGGTCTTCGGTCTCGACGCCGGCGACCGCCTGGACGCCTTGCGCAGGAGCATTACCGAGCTCCTCGAGTGGGGCAACTCGCCGATGTCCGTGAACCCGCGGCTGTGGCACAGCTTCGGCGGTCGCGGACCGTACGCGCGGATGCTCAGGGCGCGCGCGGAGGTCGACCCGCTCGTTTACGACCAGATCGACGATCGCCGCCGCTCCGGCGAGAGCCGCGACGACGTCCTCTCGATGTTGCTCGAGGCACGCCACGGCGACGGATCCGAGATGTCGCCCGAGGAGATCCGCGACGAGCTGATGACGGCGCTCGTGGCGGGGCACGAGACGACGGCCTCGCAGCTGGCGTGGACCTTCGAGCGGCTGGCGCGCGAGCCGCGCGTCCTGCGCCGCCTGCACGAGGAGGTCGACGCCGAGGACGGCGACACCTATCTCACTGCCACGATCCATGAGGCGATGCGCCGGCGCCCGGTGCTGCCGACCGCGGAGCCGCGGCTCGTGAAGAGGCCGGTCGAGATCGGCGGCGTTCGGTATGAGCCCGGCGTGGTGCTGGCTGCGAACGCTTGGCTCGTCCACCACGACCCGGAGATCTACCCCGACCCCTTCGCCTTCCGCCCGGAGCGCTTCCTCGACCAGCCGCCGGGCACGTTCACATGGATCCCGTTCGGAGGCGGCCGCCGGCGCTGCCTCGGGGCGAGCTTTGCGATGCTCGAGATGAAGATTGCGCTGCGAGCGGCGTTGCGCCGCTATACGCTCGAGCCCGCCGCGGGGCTCGATCGCATGCGGCGGCGAGGGATCACCATCAGCCCGCGCGGTGGCGCGCGGCTGGTTCTGCGGGCGCGCGAGCGCGCCAACCCCCGGCGCGAGCCGCTCGTGGCGAGCGCCTAGGCGGCGCGCGCGCCGAGGGCCGTCAGGCGGTCTAGCAGGCGCTGGGCGTGATCCGTCGTCAGGCGAACCTCCAGCGTGCCCGAGCGATCGGCGTGGAACGCCTCGGCCGCGTAGCTCAGACAGATGCGGTCGGGCTGGTCGAGCCCGACGCTCAGCTCTCCGAGCAGCGGGTCGTCCACCGGTATGTCCACCTGCCGCTGGCGTCCGTACCAGACGATGACACGGCGGCTCGTGAGCGCGACGGCGCCGTTCACCGCGACCTTGCGAAGCGTGAAGCGCTTGCCGGGCGCCCGGTAGTCGCGGTACGTGATCGACCCGGGGCGGCCCTCGTCGAGCACCTCGACGCCCTCAGTGCGGAGCTGGTCGCCGACCTCGGCTGGGAAGCGCCCCGACCGGAGCAGCAGGCGGCGAATCGGGTTCACAGGTCGGTGGCGGGCGTGCCGCGATCGGGGAGCGGCGGCGCCGACGCGCCGCCTTCGAGGCCGAGCGCCGCGCGAGCCGCCGCGATGCGCGAGCGCCCCTCCTCGAGCGAGCGCTTCGCCTCGTAGAGCTCGACCTCGCTCGGGTCGTCCGTACCGAGCAGCTGGTTCGCCCGGTCGTAGAGGGTCAGGGCTCGGCTGTAGTCCTCGCGCCCGCGCGCGCTCGCGTTCGGCATCTCAACGTCGATATCGAGCGCGTGGATGTCCTCGCCGAGCGCGATCAACTCGTCGCGCGCGCCGCCTCGGTCGAAGCGCTCGCGCTCCTCGGCCGCCGCGTGGCGTCGGCGCCACCTCACGAGGAGCGCGACGGCGCCGAGTAGGAACGGCAGCGCGACCGCCGCGGCCACGATCAGCACACCGAGCCGGAAGCTGTCGCCGAGGTCGTCGATGAAGTCGTCGGCCTCGGTGCCCGCCGGCGGCGTCGCCGGCGGGCCGGGAGCCGGGGCGTTCACGTCGGCGCCGGTCCCCGGGTCCACCTCGGCGATGCCGTCGACCGCCGCCAGCAGCTGAGCCTCGAGGTCCTTGTTGCGGTTCGAGGAGATCGCGGTTCGCAGCGCCGCCGTAGTCGGGTTCACGGCGCCGTGGGAGGTCACGACGTGAAACGCCGTACCGGTGGTCAGGATCAGCGAGCCGCGGCGGCCCGGCATCGCCTGGTCGACCGCGTTTGCGAGCTCGCCGAGGCCGCCGGCCCGCTCGGCGCTTCCCGCTGGCACCACCGCGATCTGGATGCGCCCTATGTCGCGCTGCACGATCCGGATGCGCACGCGGCCGCGGGCGGCGACGGATAGCCGGCCGCTCTCCGAGGGCGCGACGTAGACGGGATCCGTCTCGAGCGCCGCCGCGACTCCGCGCGCGGTTGGCGCGCCGGATGCGAGGTCGGGGACCAGCGCGAGCGCGAGTGCGAGGCAGGCGACGCCGGCCGCGGCGAACCGAGCTCGTGCGCGCGCTTCGACGAGTCTCACGGCTGAAGCCTCGCACGGGGCGCGAGCGCCCGCAACGGATCGGGCGCCGGCGTCCGCTCGGCGAGGCGCGCGTGCTGTGGGAGATCGGCACGGAGGGCTGCGAGGTGCGCTCGCTGCGCTCGCGTTTGGGACTCGACTCGGGTCACGCGACCTGACTCAGGCAGGGTGCACGAGCGTACGTCGGCGGGCGCTACCCGTGGTAACTTACCTCGAGTAAGTGGCTGCGACGGCTCGCATCCAGGACTTCAAGCACGGCCGCGTGCCGCGCGAGCTGCGCAGGCGGCAGCTCGTCGAGCTAGCCGGCGAGCTGTTCGGCGAGCGCGGCTACGAGGGCGCATCGATGGAGGAGCTCTGCCGGCGCACCGGGGTCACGAAGCCGGTTGTGTACGAGCTGTTCGGCTCGAAGGACGGGCTCTTCAGGGCCTGCATCGACGAGGCCGCCGGCCGGCTCGCGCACGACGTCGCGGAGGCCGTTCGCGCCGAAGGCGACCCGGAGCCGCGGCTGCGCGCGGGCGGGCTCGCCTTCCTCCGCTTCGCATCGGAGAAGCGCGAGGCGTGGTCGATGATCTTCAGCGGTGGCGGCCGCTTCGCGGACGCCGCGGCGCAGATCCGCACCCGCCAGGCCGCCCTGATCCGGGAGCTGATGTGGGAGGTCGCGCCCGAGGGCGTCGACCCGATGGAGCTCGAGGTCGCCGCCTACGCGGTCAATTCGGCGTACGAGGGCGTGGCCCACTGGATGTGGGAGCACCCGGAGGTTCCGGTCGAGCGGCTCGCCGATTGGGCGGTCGAGCTGCTCCTGCCCGGACTACGGAGGTTCGCGTGACTCACCACCGATCGTCATGGTCTGCACGGGCTTCTCCGGCTCGGCATGACGTTGGCCGACGTTCACCTGGCCCGTTCAGGCAGCGCACGCGCGAGCTCGACGTGGCGGCCTACGCGACGTCCGACGCTGCGGGCCGAGCTGCTGGCGCAAGCGGCGTAGGGGTCAGACGCCGGTCAGCGCTGCGAGGGCGGCTTCCACGTCCTCCTCGTCGTTGTAGACGTGGAAGCTGAGCCGGGCGGCGTCCTCGCGGCGGCTCGCCCGGATGCCCGCCTGCGCGAGGCGTTCGCCGGCGCCGGGGGCGCTCAGCGCGACGATCGCCGAGCCGGCGGGCTCCATCCGGAGCGCGCTCCGGAAGCGGTCCGCGAGCCCGGTGGCGTGGGCGTGGATCGCGCCGGCGCCGATGTCCGCGAGCAGCTCCAACGCGGGCGCGGCGCCCACCCACGAGAGCCACGCGGGGGAGAGGTCGAGCCGACGGGCATCGCTCGCGAGCCGCAGCGGCTCGCCGTAGAGCGACGCCCACGGCTCCTCGCCGGCGTACCAGCCCGCGAGCTGCGGGGTGACCTCCCCGAGGCGCTCCTCGCGCACGGTGAGGAAGGCCGTGCCGCGTGGCGACAGCAGCCACTTGTACGCGCTGCACGCGACGTAGTCGAAGCGGCTCGCGTCGATCGGCAGCCAGCCGACCGCCTGTGTCGCATCGAGCAACGTCGCGGCTCCGTGCCGCGCCGCCGCCGACACGATCGCGTCGAGGTCAGCCACCCGCCCGTCGGAGGACTGGACGGCGCTGAAGGCGACCAGCGCGGTGTCGGGAGCGAGCTCGTCGGCGAGCCGCTCGAGCGGCACCGTGCGAACCCGCAGCCCGCGCTCGCGCTGGACGAGGAAAGGGAACAGCACCGACGCGAAGTCGCGCTCGGCGCACAGCACCTCGGCGCCCGCCGGCAACGAGGCGGCGACGACGCCGCTGAACGCCGACACCTGCCCGCCGATCGCCACGAGCTTCGGGTGCACGTCCACGAGCCGGGCGAACGCCGCCCGCCCGCGTTCGACCCAGGCGTCGTACCCGGGAGCGTCGGCCCGCCCGGTGCGCCACTCCTCGAGCGCCGCCTCGAGCTCGGCAACCGCAGTGGCCGGGGGCAGCCCGATCGTGGCGCTGTCCAGGTAGCCGCGAGCGGCGGGGAAGAGCGCGCGCGCGTCGGCCAGGCGCGTCGCGGCGGGCGTGCTCATCGCGGCACCACATCCCGCCCTGGGAGGTCACGCAGCGCGTTGTCGAGGCGCGGCTCCTGCCCGTCCTCGAGCCACAGGATCGTTCCCGGCCAGTAGGGGCTGTCGTGCGCGCCGTCCGTGAGTACCGACTCGAGGAACCAGCTGCCGCTGTTCCAGAGCCGCGTGCCCGCGCGCGTCGTCCACTCCGCCTCGTCGTCAGCGCCAAGCGGGCCCGGCCTGTGCGTGTGCCCGAAGACCACGTGCTCGGCCTCGGGCGCGAGGGCGTCGGCGACGCGCGCCATGGCGAGCAGGCCCGCGCGGCGGAGCTCCTCCCCGGTGAGCTCCGCGTTGAAGGGGCCGAATCCGAGCCGGTTGAGCGCGAGTACCGCCGCCGGGATCGTGACGCTCCCGAGGAGGAAGCGAGCGGCGGTCGCTCCGCGGCCGTCCGATCGTGACGTGCTCACGCGCCTCCAGACGCCGCGGGAGATGTGCCCGCCGCGCGCGAGCACCGTGCGCGAGGCGCCCTGCGCGAGCTCGGCGTGAAAGGCGTACATCGGCGCGAGGACCGCCTCGTAGTCCGGGACGGAGCGGCAGTTGCGCCCCCGGCCGGTGACGCGTCCCATCAGCGATGCGGCGATCGACTCGAGTCGGGGGACCGTTAGGTGAAGGTCGAGATAGTGGCCGTGCGTCGCGTAAACGTCCTCTCGCAGCCAGAGCCCCGGGTAGGCGATCGTGACCTCGGCTTCGGGCATCCAGGAGCGCAGGCGGCCGGCGACGCCATCGCCCGAGTCGACCGGCCACTCGCGCTCGCGCTCGAGCGGCTCGCCGTCCAGTCGCGCGCGCGACAGCCACGGGCCCCCGAGACCGTGGTCGTGGTTTCCCGGGACGATCACGACGCGGCGGCCGGAAACGGCCTCGCCGAGCGCCTCGAAGAACGGGCGCACCAGCTCGAGCGAGATCGCGACGGGACGCTCGCGGAGCTCCACCGAGTCGCCGAGCAGCACCAGCCGGTCGGCCTCGCCGATTCGAGTGAGCAGGCGCTCGCGCGCCAGGCCCGAGCGGGCCAGGTCACGTCGGCTTCCGACACCGAGATGGAGGTCCGAGATGACCGCCGTTCGCATCCCCTGATGGTCGCAGGCGGGTGGTACTACCCTCAGATCCCGTGCCGACCTTCTGCCGCCACAACCGCTTCATGGCCGACTGCCCGATCTGCTCGAAGGGCACCGTGCTCGATCCGGACCGGCGGGCGGAGCGGCGCCCGCGCGCGGCCGCGCCAGGCGCGAAGAAGCGGCCCGGCGCACGGCGCGCGGCCCGCGCGGCGTCCGCCACGCGCGTCTCACGCGGCGTCTACGCGGCCGCCGGGCCCTACGGCGACGGCCAGGAGGTGAGGCTCGAGCGGGTACCCGGCGGGCTCCGGCTCGCGCTCTGGCACGCCGGGCAGCTGGTGCGCGCCGCGCCCGTGATCAGCGCGACCGA
>Ga0126307_10002599_pt1 | contig 12224 bp, 10 predicted proteins | sample Plot28_FD_89955 | JGI IMG/M metagenome (GOLD analysis project Ga0126307, IMG submission 89955) | Serpentine soil microbial communities from UC McLaughlin Reserve, CA, USA - Plot28 | ecosystem: Environmental > Terrestrial > Soil > Grasslands | place: USA: UC McLaughlin Reserve, Lake County...
GCGCGCTCCACGCAGTCCTCCGGGTGGCGCTCGACCAGCCGCCGAGCACGTCCGAGCCACCCCGACCCCGGACCGGGGTTGCCCCCGAGCATGAGGTGCATGCCGACCCAGAACGCCATCCGCGCCGCGGGCAGCGGCTCCGCGGCGTCGAGGTAGAGATGATGAGCGCGTTCGAGGTGGTCCAGGTAGTCCTCGTCGCGCCCGAGCATGTAGGCGGCCGTCGCCAGCCGCTCGACGTCGTCCGCCTCGAGCGGGGCGAGCTCGTCCGCTCGCGAGAGCGCTTCGTGAGCATCGCGCCAGGCGCCGCGCTCCCACGCGTCGCGGCCGCGCTCCAGCTGCGCGGCGGCCTGCATCAGCCGGCCCCCAGGAATCGGCGGATGCCCTTGCGCGCGCCACGCCGCTGATCCGCGTCGTAGCGGGTGAGGTACTCGCGGCGTGCACGCAGCCGCTCCTGCATCGCGCTCCTGAGCTCGTCGGCGAGCTGCGGCCGGGCGGAGAGCAGCGGCGCGTAGTCGTGCCGGCCGATCTCGTACACGAGCGCGCCCTCGATCGCGCGCACGGTCGCGCTCCGCCGCTCTCCGGTGAGCATTGACATCTCGCCGACGACGGTGCCGCCCCGCATGGTGTCGACGCTCGCCTCCGAGCCGTCCTCCCGGCGCAGCACGACTTCGACATCGCCCTCGACGACCACGAACAGGGAATCACCCTCCTCGCCCTGGACGATGATCCGCTCCATCGGGCCGAACGTCAGCGGTCGCGCCGTGCGCGCGAGCATCCGGATCTCGTCGTCGGCGAGGATGGTGAAGACGGACGCGTACGCGAGCAGCTTCTCCACGTCGGCCAGCGGAGGCTCGTACTCGTCGGGCAGCTCCGCGCCGACCTCCAGCGTCTGGAGGGCGTAGCCGTCGCTTCCCTGCAGCAGGGCGACACGCGACGGCTGGTTCATGTGCGCCTCCAGCAAGCTCACCTGCCGCGGCACCGACTGCTCGCCGGTGTGGTCCATGAGCCCGCGCGCCTGCGCCCAGTCGGCGACGTGGTTCATCGACGCCCGGTACTGGTTGCAGGCCGATGCGAACAGGCCGTCCTGGTCGCCGAGCAGTCCCGCCAGCCGGTCCGGGACGCGCAGCACCCGGCGCAGGCCGAGATGCCCCCGGCGATGCCAGAGCACGAACTCCCGCACCTCGGGCGGCAGGTGGCCGAGCTCGGGGAACGCGTCGGGCGTCTGGCGCAGGACGGCGCGCTCGGCGTCGCGGAACACCCGGTGCCAGGTCTCCTGCGCGCTGTGCGGGTTGGGACCCGCCAGCTCGATCGCGTGCTTGAGGTCCTCGTGGTGGGCGTGGAGGAACTCCAGCGTCGCCCGGCGCTTGTTCAGGAGGTTGGTCGCGGCCACAGGACCGGTCCGGGGCGTGCCGACGCGTGGGAAGGCGATGTCGCGCATGTCCCACACCCGGCGCCAGCCGTCCGGGTTCAACCGCTCGCGGATCGCGCGGAACGCGTCGCCGGACTCGTACGCGGCACGCTCGTCCTCGGTGAGGAGGTCGCCCACCTCATCCCGAACGGCCTCCATGACGCCGATGCACGTCAGCAGCTCGAGGTAGAGACCGACCCGCACGAGCCAGCCGGGATCGAAGAGGTTGTGGTGCTTGTGGACGATGTCCCCCACCAGCGCGCGCGTGTAGAGCTCGGCCTTGTGGGCTCCGATCCGGAGCACGGGGAACCACGGGTGGTAGGCGGGCGAGAGCCGATCGCGCCCGGCGTGCCGCGCCTGCCGGCTCGTGTCCGGCTCGACCAGCCGCTCGACGAGCCTGGCGTAGAGCGAGCCGAACCGGCGGACGTCGTAGCACTCGATGCTTCCGTGGGCGTCCGCCACCGGGTTCCCGTCGCGGGTGAGGCGCAGCTCGACCCGGAGCCGCTGCGAGAAGCGCTGCGCGAACGAGTACTCGCCGGCGGCCAGATCCCGGTCGGGCGTGATGGCTAGGACGAGCGGGCGGTCCGGGCGGTCGTGGATCGCCACCTCGCGCAGCACGGGCCGGCCGTCCTCGCCGGCCTCGAAGACCGTCGCGGCGATCGGGCGTCTCCGCCACGCCGGAACGCAACAGGGCTCGAGCCGGCCGTCGGGGCCGGTGAACGACAGCGTCGCATCCAGCGCATATCCCTCCCCCTCGATGCCGCTGAGCGAGAAGAGCACGTAGCTCCGGTTCCCCTCCGCGTCGCCGGCCAGGAAGGCGACCTGGTCGCTGGACCCGAGCCATGGGGAGCTCGCCTCATCGACCGGACGCCGGCCCGGAGCGAACGGCATGATCTCGATGCGGGGATCGCCCGGAGCACTGCGCCCGTCGCCCTCGATCCCGATCGGCTGCACGTCGAGCGGCGAGCCTACATCGCGCCGGGGCCCGGCGACGGATACGCTGGCGCCAGGCGGGTGGGCGTGGAAGCCATGGACGATCCTGCAGCAGGTCCGCGGCGCCGCAGGGACGCGGCGCCGGACGAGCCGCTGGTCGCGCCGGCGGCGATCCTGGAGGGCCTGCCCGACGCGGTCGTGGCAAGCGCGCGCGACGGTCGCATCGTGTTCGTCAACGCGCTCGCCGAGGAGGTGTTCGGCTACGCGCGCGAGGAACTGCTCGGCGCGCCGGTGCAGACGCTGTGGCCGGAGCGGGTGCGGGAACGCTACACGCGCAACATGGAGCTCTACTTCGCCACCGAGCATCCCCTGCGCTTCTCGACCGAGGCCTGGGGACTGCGACGGGACGGCTCGGAGTTCGTCGGCGAGATGAGCTGGGGGATCGTCGAGACCGGCACCGGGCCGCTGCTGCTGGCGATCGGTCGGGACATCTCGGAGCGCCGCGCGGCGGAGCAGCGGCTGCGCGCGGTGGCGGCGATGGGCGAGCGCGCGCTGGCGGGCGCCGCTCCTGCGGAGCTCGCCGCCGAGGCCGTCGAGCTCCTCAGGAGCACCCTGCCGGTCCATGGCGCGCGGGTGCGGCTGGCCGGCGGCGAGATCCTCGCGTCGGGCGGAGACGCGACGGCGCCTGCCTTGCGCCTCCTGATCGGCGCCCACGATGAGCTGCTCCTCACGCCCGACGGGGAGCTGAGCGGCGAGGAGATGAGCATCGTGCGCGCGGTGGCGAACACGCTCGGAACCGCTCTCGCGCGCCACCGCGCCGAGGAGCAGATGCGCCACGACGCGGTCCATGACCCACTCACGGGATTGGCGAACCGCATCCTGCTGCGCGACCGCCTCGAGCAGGCGCTCGCGCGATCCCAGCGAGGCGGCGGCGACACCGCGGTGCTGTTCGTCGACCTCGACAACTTCAAGCAGGTCAACGACGCCTATGGGCATGCGGCGGGTGACATCGTGCTGGCGCGGTTGGCGGACCGGCTCCGCAGCGCCGTTCGGCCGGAGGACACGGTGGCGCGCCTGGGCGGCGACGAGTTCGTCGTGATCTCCGAGCGCGTCGACGAGGAGGCGGCGCGCACGTTGGCGGGGCGACTCCAGGAGCTGATACAGCGGCCGCTCCAGGCGGGCGGAACGCGGCACTTCCTCTCGGCGAGCATCGGCGTCGCCCTCGGGCACAGCGACCCCGACTCGCTGCTCGGTGCCGCGGACACGGCCGTCTACCGCGCCAAGGCGACCGGCGGGGGACGCATCGAGCTGGCGGGTGGCCATCGGTGACGCTGCGGTGACGTTCCGGTGACGCGATAGGCGTAGAGCAAGGGGCCTTACACGCGAGGAGGACCTCATGGCTGACGTATCGCGGACCGCGGCTCCGGCGCCGCCCCTGCTCCGGAAGGGCTCTCAGGGCGACGCCGTGAAGGGCCTGCAGAACGCGCTGAACATGCGCAACGGCGCCGGGCTGCCGATCGACGGCGTGTTCGGCGCGACGACGGAGCAGGCGGTCGTCCAGTTCCAGACGGACGCGGGGCTCGACGTCGACGGGATCGTCGGCCCGGGCACGTGGGGCACGCTCGGCGTCTACGCGGTGCAGCGCGGCGACACGTTGTCGCGGATCGCCGAGCACCAGCTCCACGACAAGCAGCGCTGGCCCGAGATCTTCGATCTCAACCGCGAGCTCATCCACGATCCGAACAAGATCTTCCCCGGTCAGGTGCTCACACTGCCGTTCTGAGCGTCTCGCGCCGAGCCGTTCGAGCCGCGCAGGACTCCATGCCGAGCGTGCGGTAGATCGACCCCGCCCGCTCCAGAAGGGGCTCGGCGGCCTCGTGCTCGCCGTGGGCGACCAGCAGCCGCCCGTGGTCGAGCCGGGCATGCGCCGCCCACGGCAGCGCGCCGCGCGATCGTTCTCGAGCGCGGCGCGCTCCAGTCAGTGGGCGGCCTCGTCGGTGCGTCTGAGCGTGGCGGCGAGCTTGCCGACGGGCCGCGCGGCCGAGCCGAGAGCGATCTCGATCGGAGCCGCGAGCACGCGGTGTGCGTACGGCTGGAGCCCGGCGTAGAGCGCCGGGGCGAGATCGCTGTATCCGAGCGTCGCGCAGGCATCCGCCAGCAGCCCCGTGGTCATGAGCCATTCGTCGTCGAGCGGGACCGCCGCGAAGTCGCCGCGCGCAAGGACGTCGATGGCGCTCCGCGCCGGCGCGGCGTCGCCGACGTCGGCGTACCGGACCGCCTGCACCGCCGTCACCCTCGACTGAGCGCGAGAGTGGACAACGCCGGGACACTGACGTAGGCAACCGACTCGCACGTCGCCCCGGGGCGCATGGGCTTCGCGACGGGGTCCTGGTGGTCGGCGAGCGCGAGGTCCAGCCCAGTGCCGCAGTCGAGCCTTGAGTCGCGCCTGCGATCCGCTGAGCGCAGGACGTCGGCGCCGCCGAATCCGAGCAGGACGTCCACGCCTGGGCCGCCGTCGATGTCGTCGTTGCCGGCGCCGCCCTCGAGGCGATTCGCCGCGGCGCTGCCGACGAGGACGCCTCCACCCGGGCTGCCGAGCACGTTCTCGGTCGACGGCAGGACGTTGTCGAACTCGAAGTCGCGAGTCCCGTCGTTGGCGATCCCGTCCAGCGACACGTCCACCGGGTCGCTGCTGTGACCCGAGTAGTCGGCCGTATCGGTGCCGGCCTCGCCGGCGAGCGTCTGACCGCCCTCGCGTCCCTCCAGCCAGTCGTCGCCCGCGCCGCCGCGCAGTTCCGCCTCGCCCAGCATCGCGCCGAGCGCGTCATTGCCGGAGCCACCCAGAAGGGTCCCGGGCGAGAACTCGACGGCGTACGTGATCAGGTCGTCCGCGCCTCCGGCGTCGATCACGATGCGCTCGAAGAACTGGCCCGAGCAGAAGACCTTGTCCCCCCGCGGGTGCAGGATGTCCTCGTCCCAGAGGATGCAGCCGCCTCCGGCGGTCAGCAGCGTCGGTCCCGAGTCGGTCACGAGGATGCCGTCGCTCTCGTGCACGAACGACTCGACCGAGATGCGGTTCACGACGTCGGCTGTGTCGCGGACGGTCAGGGTGCCACCGGCCACGGAGACGCCGGCACCGAACGCGGGCGCCGGCACGGCAGCGGCGAGGACGGCCACCGCGGCGGCGGCGGGCAGGGAGCGCAGAGTCAACGCCTATCCGTACAGCGCGAGTCGCGCCGAGTCAAAGCGTCGCCCGGCAGCCGGTCGCCAGGACTTCGGGCGTGTGACGCACCTGGACCCGGGGTAAAGCAACGGACTTTGCCGTGATCGGTGCCCGCCCGTCCCGCTGCATCCACGCGCTCGTAGCCGTCATCGCCGCCGCGCGGCAGCAGGGCGACCTCCGGCTCGGAGGCGAGCCGCACGAGGTCCTCGCCCGGCGTAGGAGACGTGAAGGCCGCGGTCCGAGCCACGAGGCCTTCTTTCTGCAGCGCTTCACGCCGGGGCGGCAGCGCAGCCGATGCGTCGCCGATCGCGGGAGCGGCGACCACCGCCGCGACGATCAGCTCGTGGGGGCGGATCGGCGGCCGCAAGCGGCGTCGCGAGCGCGAGCACCGGGTCGAGCGCGTCGAGCTTCTGCGTGGCGACCAGCAGCGAGCGGCCGGTCGGCCGGCGCGAGGGTGCCGGCGGCGCCGCCGTGGGCGCAGGCGGCTCGAGCGCTGGCGTTGTGGGTGAGGATCGCGTCGCTCCAGGCGCCTGAGCTCCCCGCCGGGCTCCAGCCCGAGCTCCTCGGCCAGCTCGCGGCGCGCCGCGCGGCATGCGTGAAGGGCCTCAGCCTGGCGGCCGGAGCGGTAGAGCGCGAGCATCAGCTGGGCCTGGAGGTGCTCGCGTAGGGGTGCGCGGCGATCGTCGCCTCGAGCTCCGCGACCAGCTCGGCGTGCCGGCCCGCTGCGAGGTCCGCGTCGAACCGTGCCTCGAGCGCCGCGAGCCTGAGCTCTTCCAGGCGCGCGATCTCGGTCTGCGCGAACGGCTCGTACGCCAGGTCCGCGAGCGGCGCGCCGCGCCAGAGCCCAAGCGCGCGGCGCAGCTACCGGCCGCCGCCGCGGCCGGTGGCGCTCGGCGCGCCTCGGCGACCAGCACCTCGAAACGGCCGAGATCGCGGTCGGTCGATTCGACGTACAGGACGTAGCCCGGCGCGTGCGTGGCGAGCCGGCGCTCGCCCAGCTGCTTGCGGAGCCGGGAAACGTAGGTCTGCACGCTCTTGGCCGCCGTAGCCGGAGGCCGCTCGCCCCACAGCTCGGCGATCAGACGGTCGCTCGAGACGACCTCGTTCGCGTGCAGGCGCAGTACGGCGAGGAGCGCGCGCTGCTTCGCCCCGCCGAGGGCGATGGAGCGGTCGCCCTCGACTACCTCCAATGGGCCGAGCAGCCGGAATTCCATTGTGCGGACGGGTCGCGCCGACGCTACCACGGCCGCCAACCGCGGATCTACCGGCGTCTACCGCGGCGCGGGGCGCGCGTCTACCGGCGCTGCGGACCTTATGCAGCGAAGACCACCACCGGTGGTCACCACCAGGAGGAGTTCGATGCTCACCCCGCGCGCCACCCGCCTCACCACGCTGGCCCTCGTCGCCGGCAGCCTCGTCGCGGCACCCGCCGCCGCGACGGCATACCCCGCCGACATGCACGCGTCCACCGCGATCGCGGCCGCGGAGGGCCAGGACCTGCGCTCGGCCGACGCCCGCGACGCCGCCTTGCGGGCGGAGCAGGGCAACACGCAGGACCTGCGCTCGCCGGACACCGTCGACGCGGCCGCCGGGCGCGGCACGTTCAGCGCCCCCGACGTCGTCGTCGTGAAGGTCAAGGACCCGCAGCCGCAGCCGGTCGCCGACGGCCTCGACTGGGGCGACGCGGGCATCGGCGCGGGCGTGATCGCCGGCCTCGGTCTCCTCGCCCTCGGCGGCAGCCTCGTCGCCATGCAGCGCCGCCACACGCGCGTCGCCGTCGGCTAGTCCGGTCACGAGCGCTCGCAGGATCAGCGGGTCCCTGCGCGGCGGGGGCCCGCTTGTCTGCGCCCAGTGACGCGCTTCACGTGGTCGGTCGCGGACCGATCAGCGCACCCATGCCCGATCGACGAGGAAACCCCACTGCGGGCTCTGCTCGTCGTTGCGCAACCGCGCGGACACGAGGTCGACGTTGATCGGGTTGAGCAGGGGCACCGCGACGGCGGCGTCGAGCACGCGGCGCTCGGCGCGCGCCCACAGCGCGTCGGCCGTCCCCGGATCGGCCGTCTGTGCCGCACTGGCCCGCTCCATGAGGGCGTCCACGCGGCGATCGCAGTACTGGGAGTAGTTGCTGGAGAACGTGGCGCGCAGGCCCCGGCAGGAGAAGGAGTCCAGGAACGTGGACGCGGACGGGTAGTCGGCCACCCACGAGGTCGAGCCGATCTGGACCCGCTTCGACGCGTCGGCCACCGCTCTGAAGTACTCCTCCATCGGCAGCTTCCGGACGCGCGTGCGGTAGCCGAGCGAGCGCAACGCGTCGGCGATGACCGGACTCAACACGTCGAACTCCGGCGTGCCGCTCCAGAGCGTCACGCGCGCACCGCGCGTGCCCGAGCGTCGGACGAGCCGGCGCGCCCGCGCGAGATCGCGCGCCGGACAGCTCGGGCGGTACCCGGGCGCGCTCGGCGGGAGGATGCTGCAGGTGGGGCGGGCGCTTTGCGGGCCTCCCACGGCGGCAACGGCCGCGCGCCGATCGATTGCGAGGCCGACGGCGCGGCGCGCGTCCGCGTCGTCGAACGGCGGCACACGCGTGTTGAGGAACGCCCACGTCGTCTGCATCAAGATGACGTCACGCGCCAGGCCCGGGTTCCCCCGGCGGAGCGCAGCGAGCGCGCCGGTGGCCGTTCGGCCGACCGGCGTCCAGTCGACGCGGCCGGCCCGGATGGCCTCGACCGCCGCGTCGGCGCCGACGTTCATCCGAACGTCGATCACGTCGGCGTAGCCGTCCGGCTTCGCCAGGGAGGACCACGTCCGGTAGTAGCGGTTCCGCTCGAGGCGAAGGCGCCGGCCGCGCTCGAACGTTGCGATCCGGTACGGCCCCGTGGCCGGCACGACGCGCGGCGCAGGACCCGTGCCGGGCGGCACGGCGGCGGCGAACGGCAGCGCGAGCCGATACAGGAAGTCCGGATCCGGCTTCTTCAGCCGGATCATGAGCGTTCCGGCCGCGTCGTCGGCCGCGATCGACGCGATCCCGTCGAAATGCCCGAACGCCGCCGGCTCGGCGTGCCGCGAGCGCTCGATGCCGCGTTTGACGTCGCTCGGGTGGACGGTCTGGCCGGTCGAGAACCGTACACCGCGGCGGACTGAGAACGTGTACGCCCGGCCCTTGTCCGACGGCGCGGGGAGCGACTCGGCGAGGTCGGGGACGAGCTGCGTCCCCGCCCTGCCGCCGGCGCGCCGGAACGCGGTCAGGCCGTCGTTGGTGAGACTCAGGAACGTCCACGCCTCCGGGTCGTAACTCGTGCCGGGATCAACGTTGATCCGGGCGACGTCGTGGTCGAGGGCGACGTGGAGGGTGCCGCCGCGGTGGCCGGCGCCGGTGGCCGCCACCGCCGCCCACAGCCGGCCGCCGACGACGGCCAGCGCGCGCGGAGCGTTACCGAGGCGCAGCTGGTCCGCCACGACGGCGCGCACGGGGTCGATCTTCGCCAGCGTCCGCGCATGAGCATTCGCCACCCACACGGCGCCGTCGCCCGTGGCCAGCGCGACCGGCTCGGCGCTGCGCCCGACGGAGACCGTCGCCGTCACGACGCCGCGCTCGGGGTCCACGCGCGTGATCGTCCCGTTCAGCGCGTTTGCCACCCAGACCGCGCCTTCGCCCACCGCGACGGCGGCGGCTCCGGCGCCGACGTCGACGCTGCGCAGCACGGAGTTCGTCGCCGGGCTGACTTGCATCAGCCGGCCGGGGTCACCCACCGTCCAGATGCCGCCGGCGCCGCAGGCGACCGCCGAGGAGTTGGCGCCGAGCGCGATCGTGCGGCGCCGGTGCGTCGCGGGATCCAGTCGCAGGATCGTCCCGGAGGCGCCACCCGACACCCATAGCTTGCCGTCGTGCAGGCAGATGTCCGTCGGGCTTCCGGCGCTCACGGTGTCGGTGACCGTGTTCGTGGCGGCGGAGATGTACGAGAGCGTGCCCTCCTGGCGGTTGGCGGCCCACACGCCGGTGCGGTCGACGGCCAGCGCGCTCGGCCCGTGCCCGACGGTGATCGTCTGGCGGATCGTGTTGGTCTCGGGGTCGATCCTGGAGACCGTGCCGTCGCGGTCGCCCGCGATCCAGATGGCGCCGGGGCCCGCCGCGATCGCGGAAGGCGGGCCGTCGAGCTCGACCCTCGCGCTCAGCGAGCGGCTCGCTGGGTCGATCAGCGCCGCCGCGTCCGCGTCGATGGCCGCGACGCTCACGTCCCCCTCCGACCAGAGGAGCGCGGCCGCCACCGCGACGATCAGGACGAGCAGGCCCGCGCCTAGGACGGCGCGCCGACGGCGCACGAGCCCCTTGGGAACGCGACGACCGCGCACCGTGACGGTCGGCTCGATGCCAAGCGCAGCGCGCGCCTCGCGGATCAACTCGGCGCAGGTGGCGTAGCGGTCCTCGCGCTCCTTGGCCAGCCCCTTGGCGATCACGGGGTCCAGCGCGGCGTGATCGCGCAGCGCAGCGGGCTCCTCCTGCATGTGCGCCCACAGCACCTCGACCTCCGTCTCGCGGCGGAAGGGCGGCGCCCCCGCAAGGCACTCGTAGAGCACGCAGGCCAGCGCATAGACGTCGGCGCGGCCGTCGACCGCCTCCCCCCGGATCTGCTCCGGCGCGAGGTACTCGAGCGTGCCCATGATCCGCTCGGTCTCGGTCGAGGCGTGGCCGACCTGCCTGGTGATGCCGAAGTCGGTCAGGTACGCGTGCCCGTTTTCGTCGACGAGCACGTTTCCGGGCTTGACGTCGCGGTGCGCGAGACCGCGCCGATGCGCTGCGTCCAGCGCGGCGGCGACCTGGCCGAGGATCGCGAGCGCGCGCTCGGCGTCGATCTCGTCGCGGTTGAGCAGGGTGCGCAGGTCGCTCCCCTCGACGAAGCGCATCGCCAGGTAGAGCTGCCCGTCCACCTCGCGGGCCTCGTAGATGGGCACGACGTTCGCGTGATCAAGCGAGGCGGCGAGCTGCGACTCTCTCAGGAAGCGGGCCCGGAAGCGGTCCTCCTCCGCGTGCTCGGGCGCGATCAGCTTCAGCGCGACCGGTCGCGAGAGCGAGAGGTCGGTAGCGCGATAGACGACGCCCATCCCCCCGCGTCCGACCACCGACTCGATGCGGTAGCCCGCGAACGTCTCGCCCAGCGTGACCGCTCTCATCGAGGCACCGCGGTGAGCGACCAGCTGAAACGCGTCCGCGATTCGGCAGGCGCACGCCCGCCCGGGCGCGCTCCCCGGCGCACGAGCACCGTCGGCGCGGGCGGCCACGCGGCGAGCGCCGCGCGGATCCGACCGAGCCTGGTCTGCTGCCAGCTCTCCGACAGGCCGACGACGGGCAGGCCCGCTCCTTCGGCGCGGGTCATGGCGCCGTCGCGGCCGGCTTGAGGCCGAGCTCCTCCGGCGGCAGCGCGCGGCTCCGCCCGCCGCGCCTCCGCGACGAGGCGGTCGACGCGGCCGAGGTCAAGCTCGCTCGGGCGCCATGCAGGACGTACCCCGCCGACCGCGTGAGGAGGCGCCGCTCTCCGAGCTCCTGGCGCAGCCGAGAAACGGAGATGTGGAGGCTCTCTGCGGCCGTCGCCGGCGGGCGTTCGTCCCAGAGCTCGGCGATCAGCCGGTCGCTGGCGACGACCGCGTTGGGATGGAGCAGCAGATCAGGGAGCAAGGACCGCCGCTTGACGCCGCCAAGGTCGAGCAGACAATCGCGCTCGGCAACTTCCAAGGGGGCGAGTAGCCGGAAATCCATTTCGCGGTGAAGCCGACGCTACCACGGGCCACGCGCCCGGATGTACCGGCGATGACCGCCTTGCAGGTCGCGCTGTCACCGCCGCGGCGGACCGTGTGCCTCGAAGACCGCACCGGGCGGTCGCCGACGCACGCACCAAGCACGACTCCCCCGGACAACCGCAACGAGTCGACGGCCGGCAAGCAGGATGTGCGGAGCCCCGACACGCTCGACGCCGCGGCCGGCCGCGGCACGTTCTCCGCCCCCGACGTCGCGTGGTGAAGGTCGACGACCCCAGCCGCAGCCCGTGGCAGACGGCCTCGACCGGAGGAGCGCGCCGATATGGCATTCCAACCCGGGAGCACCTCCTTCCCCCTGACCCGGCATGCCATGACGGGGCAATGACGCCGCGGAAGTCGCGGTCTGGGCCGCCGAGCAGGACCAGTCGCTCGATGGGCGCTGACCGGCGACGCCACCGGCCGGCGCTTGCAGAGGCGCCGCCATCTGCTCGCGTCCTTGTCTGCGAGCATCGTGGGGAGCATCCTTGGTGTGTGTCCCGCGTCGAGATCCGCGTCCTCGGTGGGTTCGAGGTTTCGGTCAAGGGACGCCTCGTCCCGGATCAGGCGTGGCAGCAACGGCGCGCGTCCGAGCTCGTGAAGCTGCTCGCCCTGGCGCCCAGGCATAGGCTGCACCGCGACCAGGTCATCGAGTGTCTCTGGCCGGAGCTTCCGCCCAACGCGGGCGCCGCCAACCTCCGCAAGGCGGCTCACTACGCGCGCACGGCGCTCGGCTCCAAGGAGGCGGTCGTCCTTCGCCAGGGTCAGGTCAACTTGTGGCCCGACACCGACCTTGCGGTCGATTCTGAACGCTTCGAGACCGACGGCAACCGGGCTCTGAGAGCGGGAGCCGCCGAGGCATGCGCGTCC
>Ga0126307_10002600_pt1 | contig 12224 bp, 13 predicted proteins | sample Plot28_FD_89955 | JGI IMG/M metagenome (GOLD analysis project Ga0126307, IMG submission 89955) | Serpentine soil microbial communities from UC McLaughlin Reserve, CA, USA - Plot28 | ecosystem: Environmental > Terrestrial > Soil > Grasslands | place: USA: UC McLaughlin Reserve, Lake County...
CGAGGGGCGGCTCTGGGTGATGGGCGACCACCGGTCGGACTCGATGGACTCCCGGGCGCACCTCGGTGACCCGGGTGGCGGCACGGTGCCCGTGGACGACGTCATCGGGCGGGTCCTCGGCGTCGTGTGGCCCCTCGACCGCCTGGGTGGCCTGTCATGATGGACGCCGCACGGGGACAGGAGAGGACCACATGACGACCGACGGCGCGCCGCCGCCGGCTGGCGCGGAGTCGTCGCCGCCGGCCGCTGCGACTCCGGCGACCCCCGTGAGGCCCGCAGCCCCCGTCACGCCCGCTGCCCCCGTCACGTCCGCTGCCCCGGTCACGCCCGCGGCCCCGGCCATGCGCGCGCCGGCCAAGCGCAAGTCGTTCTTCCGTGAGCTGCCCGGCATCGTCATCACCGCGCTGGTGATCTCGGTGCTGATCAAGACGTTCCTCGTCCAGGCGTTCTACATCCCGTCCGGGTCGATGGAGAACACGCTGCTGGTCAACGACCGGGTGCTGGTCAACAAGCTGGCCGACAAGCCCGACGAGATCGACCGCGGCGACGTCGTGGTGTTCCGCGACCCGGGCGGCTGGCTCAATGGGCCCGAGATGCAGGAGCGCGGGGGAGTGCTCGGCGCTGTGCGCGACGCGCTGGTCTTCGTCGGGCTGGCCCCGGCGGCCGGCGAGGAGGACCTGATCAAGCGGGTCATCGGCGTCGGCGGAGACGACGTCGCCTGCTGCGACAGCGAGGGGCGGGTCACCGTCAACGGCGTGCCGCTGGACGAGGAGGACTACCTCTTCCCCAAGGACGAGCCGTCCTTCGACGAGTTCAAGGTGACCGTTCCCGAGGGCGAGCTGTGGGTCATGGGCGACCATCGCTCGGTCTCCGAGGACAGCCGGGCTCACCGGCAGCAGCCGGGCGAGGGGTTCGTGCCGGTCGACGACGTGATCGGGCGGGCCTTCACGATCGTCTGGCCGCTCGACCGGGCCAGCCTGCTGCGCCGCCCCGACACGTTCGACCAGCCGCGTCTGGACGCGTCCCGGCCCTGAGCGGGCCAGCCCGGTCGTAGGCTTCCCCCGATGCGAGTGGCACAGCGCTTCGTGGTGCGCCGGGAGGGCGGCCTGTGGGCGTACGAGCGCGCGCTCGATCGGGCCGGCCTGACCCCGGTCGCCGGGGCCGACGAGGCCGGCCGTGGCGCGTGCGCCGGGCCGCTGGTCGTCGCCGCCGTCGTGCTGCCGACCGGCCGCCGCGGCCAGGTGCCCGGGCTGGCCGACTCCAAGCTGCTCACCCCCGCTGCCCGGGACCGGGTCTACGACGAGGTGATCCGGCGGGCCGTCTCGTGGTCGGTCGTGGTGGTGCCGGCCGGCGACGTGGACCGGACGGGGCTGCACGTGTGCAACGTCGAGGGCATGCGGCGAGCGCTGGCCCGGCTCGACGTCGTCCCGGCCTACGTCCTGACCGACGGCTTCCCGATCCGCGGGCTGCCGGCGCCCGCCCTGGCGGTGTGGAAGGGCGACCGGGTCAGCGCGTCGATCGCGGCGGCGTCGGTCGTCGCCAAGGTGACCAGGGACCGGATCATGGCGGGCCTGCACGAGCGCTTCCCGACGTACGACTTCCTCGGGCACAAGGGCTACGTGACCCCTGTGCACAACGCCGCTCTGGACGCCCACGGCCCGTGCCCGGAGCACCGGTTCTCCTACGTCAACGTGGCGCGCCGGGTGCCCGGGGACCCCCGGGTGCCGTCACGGACCCTCGTCCGCGTGGAGGATGGGAGCGTGCAGGAGGAGGAGGTACTGGTCGGATGAGTGCCGAGGACCTCGAGAAGTACGAGTCCGAGATGGAGCTGCAGCTCTATCGCGAGTACCGCGACGTGGTCGGGCTGTTCTCCTACGTCGTCGAGACCGAGCGCCGGTTCTACCTCACCAACTCCGTGGACGTTCAGCCGCGCTCGACGGAGGGCGGCGAGGTCTACTTCGAGGTGACGATGGCCGACGCCTGGGTCTGGGACATGTACCGCCAGGCGCGCTTCGTCAAGAACGTGCGGGTGCTCACCTTCAAGGACGTCAACGTCGAGGAGCTGGCCCGCTCCGAGCTGTCGGTGGACCTGCCCCCGGGGTCCTAGGTCTCGGTCCGCGCGCGGCTACCTCGCCTCGGGGTCGGGCTGGTGGATGCCGAACGTGTTGCCCTCGGTGTCCAGGTAGTAGCCCTGCCAGGCCATGCCGGTCAGTGCCATCTTGGGCAGCGCCACGACCCCGCCGGCCTCCACGATGCGGCGCTCCGTCTCGTCGTAGTCGGCGACGCCGACGGTGCAGACGAACGCGTTCGTGCCCTGCTCCGGTGCGGGAGCCGGCGCGGGGCGCTGCAGGAGCCCGCCGTTGATGCCGGGCTGGTCCTCGGGACCGGTCACGACACCCCAGTACGTCGCGCCGGCAATCTGGCCGTAGTCCTGGAAGGACCAGTCGAACACCGAGCCGTAGAAGGCCTTGGCGCGCTCCACGTCGTCGGCCTGGATCTCGAAGTGAACCACTCGCGTCATGTCGTCTCCTTCACTCGGTCCGTCGGTCGGTCGGTCCGTCGGTCGGTCGCTGGGGCGCCTCCGACGGTCAGCCTTCCTCGCCCGGGCGGGGCACCATCGCCAGCGCGTCGTCCTCGTCCAGCCCGGTGAGCTCCAGCAGGTCGACGACGATCGAGCGGACCTGGGCGAGGACGACGGTCGACGAGAGCTGGGCCGGCTCCGCCACGGCCGACGACCGGGCGGCGAGGCGCTGCAGCCCGGGGCGGAGGTCCGCGGTCAGGCCACGGTCCTCGAGGCAGTCGGAGAGACGGTCAGACATGTCTGCCAGCTCGGCGACGAGGTCGACGTACGCCGGCGGCACCGTCTCGTCGTACCGCGTGGCGGCCGCGACCCGGCGGACCAGCACCCGCGCGTTGCGGACCGCCCGGTCGAGGGGCTCGGCCAGTGCGGCCACCCCGAAGACCTGGTCGCGGTGCCGCCGGCGGAACGGTGACTGCCGGACGACCTCGATGCCCTCGGCGGCCGCCTGCCGCAGGTCCTCGAGGACGCTGTCGGTCGCACGGGCCCGCTCCAGCGTCCGCCCGGCCCGCGCCCGGTCGCCGGTCCGCAGCGACTCGGCGGCCTCGTGCAGGAACGCCGCGAGCTCCTCGAGCACGGCCGCCGCAGCCTGTCGCGGCTGACGCAGCGGGCTCTGTGGCGCGATCGCGGCCGCCGCGAGCGCGACCAGGCCGCCGACCAGCGCGTCGACCCACCGGTCGAAGCCCTGCGCGGCGGTGGGCACCACCAGCGCGACGAAGACGGACTGGACGGCGGCCTGGGTGACCAGCAGCGGGCCGCCGTCGAGCAGCACCGCGACCGTCATCGACCCGGCGACGACGAACGCGATCTGCCACAGGCCGACGCCGGCGACCCGGACGAACAGGTCGGCGACGAGCACCCCGATCGCGACGCCGACGGTGACCTCGCCGACCCGGCGCAGCCGCTGCCCGTAGGACATGCCCAGCGAGATGATCGCCGCCACCGGTGCGAAGAACGGCTGCTGGTGCCCGAGCAGGTCGTGGGCGATCCAGTAGGCCACGGCGGCCGCGACCGCGACCTGCGCGATCAGGAACGCCCGCTGCCGCAGCCGCAGCACCCGGTCGCGCAGGTTCCCCCGGCCGCGGCGCGCGTACTGACGGCTCCGCGAGCCGAGCGGGAGTCCGTCGAGCTGCCCGGGCACGGGCCCATCGTGCCCCGGCGGCGCCGCTGGGACACGACCGCGCCGCTCCTTCCGTCCACAGCACGACGACGTGCCGCCTCGTCCACAGATCGGCATCGTGCGCCCTGCTGGGAGTGCCCGGGCCGCCACCGTTGAGGCATGCGGGCGACGGATGCGGTAGGCGCCTACGGCGAGCGGGTGGCCGAGGCGCACCTGCGCGGGCAGGGGATGGTGATCCTCGACCGCAACTGGCGCTGCCCGGCCGGCGAGCTCGACATCGTGGCCCGCGAGGGTGACGTCCTGGTCTTCTGCGAGGTCAAGACCCGCCGAGGCACCGGCTTCGGCCATCCCCTCGAGGCGGTGACCGCGCGCAAGGCGGCCCGGCTGCGCCGGCTGGCCGCCGCGTGGACCTCGGCGTCGGGTGTGCACCTGCCAGACGTGCGGATCGACCTGGTCGGGGTGCTGCGTCCGGCCCGCGGCCCGGCGGTCGTCGAGCACGTGCGCGGGGTGGCCTGACGTGGCTCTGGCCCGGACCCATGGCGTCGCCCTGGTCGGGGTCGACGGGCACCTGGTCGACGTCGAGGCCGACCTCGGCCAGGGCGTTCCGTCGTACGCGCTGGTCGGCCTCCCGGACACGTCGCTGTCGGAGTCGCGGGACCGGGTGCGAGCCGCGCTGGTGAACAGCGGGCTCCGCTGGCCGGCCACCCGGCGGGTGACCGTCAACCTGTCACCGGCCAGCCTGCCGAAGCGCGGCTCGTCGTTCGACCTGGCGATCGCGGCCGCGATCCTGGAGGCGCAGGGCGACGTACCGCCAGGTGCGTTCTGGCAGGCGGTGCTGGTCGGCGAGCTCGGGCTGGACGGGCGGGTCCGGTCGGTGCGCGGGGTCCTGCCGTCGGTCGCCGCGGCTGCCCGGGCGGGTGTCCGGTCGGTCGTCGTGCCGGCCGCGGACGCGGCCGAGGCGGCGCTGGTGCCCGGCGTCCAGGTGACCGGCGTGAGCACCGTGCGCGAGCTGGTGGCCCGGGCGCGGGGCGAGGAGCCGCCCGAGGGGCCGGCCGCTGACGTGGTCCGGCTCGACGACCTCGACCGCCTCGACCGCCCGGGAGAGGCGGGCTCGTCCACGTCGGCAGCGGACGACCGGCTGGAGGACCTGCACCGGGTGGACCTGGCCGACGTGCTGGGGCAGGCGACCGCGCGCTACCTGCTCGAGGTGGCCGCGGCCGGCGGGCACCACCTGCTGATGCTCGGGCCGCCCGGTGCCGGCAAGACGATGCTGGCCGAGCGGCTCCCGGGCCTGCTGCCCGCCCTGGACGACCAGGCGGCGCTGGAGGTCACCACCGTGCACTCGGTGGCCGGCACGCTGGGCCGCGCCGGCGGGACCCCGCTGCTGACCCGGCCGCCGTTCCAGTCGCCGCACCACACCGCGTCGGTGCCGGCGATCGTCGGCGGCGGCTCGCACGTGCTCCGGCCGGGAGCCGCGTCGCTGGCGCACCGCGGCGTGCTGTTCCTCGACGAGGCGCCTGAGTTCGCGCCGGGGGTGCTCGACGCGCTGCGGGAGCCGCTGGAGTCCGGCGAGATCACGGTGGCCCGGCTGGCGGCGCAGGTGCGGTTCCCGGCCCGGTTCCAGCTGGTGCTCGCCGCCAACGCCTGCCCGTGCGGGCTGGCGACCGAGCGCGACGCCGCCTGCAGCTGCACCCCGATGGCCCGGATCCGCTACCTCGGGCGGCTGTCGGGCCCGCTGCTGGACCGGGTCGACCTGCGGATCGAGATGCGGGCGGCGTCGCGGGCCGACCTGCACGGCGACCCGGCCGGTGCCGAAGGGACGGCAGCGGTGGCCGCGCGGGTGCTGGCCGCTCGGGGGCGGATGGCGGCCCGGCTGGCCGGGACTCCGTGGCGGGTCAACGCCGAGGTGCCCGGGCACGTGCTGCGCCGGGAGTGGCGGCTGCCCTGGGACGTCGTCGCCGAGGCGGAGCAGCGGCTCGACCGCGGCGGGCTCACCGCGAGGGGGGTCGACCGGGTGGTGCGGGTCGCCTGGACACTGGCCGACCTGGCCGGCCGGGACCGGCCGGACGCCGACGATGTCCGGGTGGCGCTGGACAGCCGCGGCAGCACCCGGCGGGCGGCATGACGGGTGGCGGGAGTGGCGGCGACCTCGCGAGCGGGACGGTCGGGGACCTCGACGAGGACGCGCGGGCCCGGGTGGCGCTGAGCCGGCTGGCGGAGCCGGGCGACGCCGTGCTGGGCGTCGCGGTCCGGGAGCTCGGTGCGTCCCAGGTCCTGGCCGGGATCCGGGATGGCACGCTCGGCCTGCGCCGGCTGGACTCCTACCGCGTGCGCCTCGGCCAGTCCGACGTCGACACCGACCTCGCCGTTGCCGGCCGGGCCGGCGCGCGGCTCGTCCTGCCCGGCGGCGCCGGCTGGCCGGAGCGGCTCGACGACCTCGGCGACGCCCGGCCGCTGCTGCTCTGGGTGGCCGGGCGCGACGACCTCGTGCGCATGGCCCACCGGTCGGTGGCTCTGGTCGGCGCGCGGGCGTGCACGCCGTACGGCGAGACCGTCACCGCGGACCTGGCGGCCGGGCTGAGCGACCGGGGCTGGACGGTGGTGTCCGGCGGTGCCTTCGGCATCGACGCGGCGGCCCACCGTGGCGCGCTGGCGGTCGGCGCCCCGACCGTGGCGGTGCTGGCGTGCGGCATCGACCTCGCCTACCCGACCGCGCACACGCGGCTGCTGGCCGCGGTGGGCGGCAGCGGCGCCGTCGTGTCCGAGCTGCCGCCCGGCGCCCGACCGACCCGCACCCGGTTCCTGGAGCGCAACCGGGTGATCGCCGCCCTGACCCGGGGGACCGTCGTCGTGGAGGCGGCGGTCCGCAGCGGTGCGCGCAACACGGCGGGGCACGCCGACCGGCTGTCCCGGGCGGTGATGGCGGTGCCCGGGCCGGTGACGTCGGCGATGTCCGCGGGCTGCCACCAGATGCTGCGGGACGAGGGAGCGGCCCTGGTGACCTCGGCCGCCGACGTCGTCGACCAGGTGGGTGCCCTCGGCGGCGACGCGCTCACGGCGGACCGGGGCGAGGTACGGGCGCACGACGTGCTGGACCCCGAGGCGCTGCGGGTCCTCGAGGCGCTGCCGGCCCGTCGCTGGGCGGCCCCCGACGCCGTCGCCCGGGTCGCCGGGGTGGACCCACCCGGGGTGCTGCGCGCGCTGGGCCGTCTGGGCGCGGCCGGCCTGGCCAGGTCCCGCGACGGCGCCTGGCGCCGCGCCTGACCCTGGCCGGACCGGCGCGGCGCGGCGCGGCGGTGCTTGCCTCGGCGCCGGGCGCGGGTCACGGTGACCCCGTGGGGGCTGACTCGGGAGCAGCGACGGCAGGCGACGGCGCCCTGCCGCCGGCGATGGCGGACGCCCTGACGGCGTTCACCCGTCACCTGCGCTCGGAGCGCGGACTCTCCGAGCACTCGGTCCGCGCCTACCGCGGCGACGTCACGACGCTGCTCGACCACGCGCACCGGATGGGCGCCGACGCCATCTCGGCGCTCGACCTGCGCACCCTGCGCAGCTGGCTGGCCGGACAGGCCAGCCGGGGACGGGCCAAGACCACCCTCGCCCGGCGGGCCGCCGCCGCGCGGACCTTCACCGCCTGGGCGATCCGCGAGGGGCTGCTCGAGCGCGACCCCGGCGCCCTGCTGGCCACGCCCCGGTCCGGCCGCTCGCTGCCCGCGGTCCTGCGCCGCGACGAGGCGGCCGCCGTGCTGGAGCTGGCCGCGGCAGGGTCGCCCGCAGCGGGGCCGCCGGCCACCGACCCGGGCGGGACCGGCGACGCGGGGGCTGGCCCGGCCGACGCCGGTGCCGACCCGGCCGAGCAGGGGCCGGCGGAGCGGGCGGTGCGGCTGCGGGACCGCGCCGTCCTCGAGGTCCTCTACGCCAGCGGCATCCGCGTCGGCGAGCTGTGCGGGCTCGACCTGCCGGACGTCGACCGGGGCCGCCGGGTGCTGCGGGTCATGGGCAAGGGGGCCAAGGAGCGGACCGTGCCCGTCGGGCTCCCGGCCCTGCGTGCGCTGGACGAGTGGTTGTCCGACGGCCGGCCGGCGCTGGCGGGAAGCGGGAGCGGCCCGGCGCTGTTCCTCGGACGCCGGGGGCGGCGCGTTGACCCCCGGACCGTGCGGCGCTCGGTCCACGAGCTGCTGCGCGGGGTCGAAGGGGTCCCGGACCTGGGCCCGCACGGCATCCGCCATTCGGCTGCCACGCACCTGCTGGAAGGGGGAGCCGACCTGAGAACCGTTCAGGAGCTGCTGGGCCACGCTACGCTCGCAACGACCCAGATCTACACGCACGTGTCCGTCGAGAGGCTGAAGGCGACCTATGACCAAGCGCACCCACGGGCGTGACGGCAGTGCCGCCACGGCGAGCGGGGGAGTGGGCGCCGTGACCGAGCGGGACGTCGCCGTGGACGAGGCTGCTGACGAGAAGACCGCCGCCGAGGCGGCGCTGCGCGAGCTCTGGCAGCAGTACAAGAAGACGGCCGACGGCGCCCTGCGCGAGCGGCTGATCCTGCACTACTCGCCGCTGGTCAAGTACGTCGCCGGCCGGGTCGGCGTGGGCCTCCCGCCGAACATCGAGCAGGCCGACCTGGTGTCGTACGGCATCTTCGGGCTGATCGACGCGATCGAGAAGTTCGACCTGGACCGGGCGATCAAGTTCGAGACGTACGCCATCAGCCGGATCCGCGGCGCCATCATCGACGAGCTACGCGCTATCGACTGGATCCCGCGCTCGGTGCGCTACAAGGCCCGCGAGGTCGAGAAGGCCTACGCCAAGCTCGAGGGCGAGCTGCACCGCACGCCGTCCGAGGCCGAGGTCGCGGCCGAGATGGGCATCAAGCTCGACGACCTGCACGCGATCTTCAGCCAGGTGTCCTTCGTCAACGTCGTCGCGCTCGACGAGCTGCTCAGCGTCGGCGGCGAGAAGGGCGACAAGCTCAGCCTGGTCGACACCCTCGAGGACACCCGCGCCGAGGACCCGGTCCTCGCGTTCGAGTCCGAGGAGACCAAGTACCTCCTCGCCAAGGCGATCAACACCCTGCCCGAGCGGGAGAAGATCGTCGTGACCCTCTACTACTACGAGGGGCTCACGCTGGCCGAGATCGGCCAGGTGCTCGGCGTCACGGAGAGCCGGATCTGCCAGATGCACACCAAGGCGGTCCTGCAGCTGCGCGGCAAGCTCGCCGACGGCAAGGACTGACCGGCGGGCTACATCCGGTCGATCACCCGGCGCGGGCCCATCACCACCATCGGCCCGGCGGCGGGGTCCAGCCACCGCAGCAGGGCGGTCATCCGTCGCGGCGCCATCGCCACGCAGCCGGCCGTCGGCCGGTCCAGCACCTCCCGGGCCTGGACGTGCAGGAAGATGCCGCCGCCACGGCGGGTGTCCGACGTCCGGCTGGCCACCAGCTCGCCGCCGGCCCGGTGCACTCCGCCGGGCAGGTTGTATCCGACGACGACGGCGTGCCGGTACTGCCGGCCGAACGACGAGAGGTCCTCGGCCCACGAGGTCCGCCAGTCCGAGGCCCGGCCGCGGCGTGGCTGCCACACGTTGTAGGTCGCGGGGTCTCTCGGGTCGTAGGGCCACCAGTCGGTCGGGTCGACCTCCCGGTACGGCAGTGCCGTCCCCGGGTCCGGCCGGGTCCCGAACGCCCAGGGCAGTGGGAAGCTCCCCGCTGGTGTCGTGGACGTGTTCTGCTGCCGCCGGTCCGCCAGGACGAAGCCGTTCCAGCCCAGCCACACCCGGCTCGGGTCCAGCGCCTGTCGCCAAGTTCCGTCCGGCATCAGCCCGTACGTCCGCAGCACCCCGCGCCGGCTCGACCAGGCGTCGGAGGTCACGACGACGACCTGCCCCGCGGCGCCGACGTGGGCCAGGCGGCTCGGGTGCCAGCGCGGTGGCTCGGCCCGCGCCGGCGCCGGGACCAGGCCCTGCAGGGCGACGGCGAGGGCCAGCGCGAGCAGCGAGGCGGTCAGCGGGCGTGGCAGCGCGAGCACCTGCCGAGGGTGCCTCCTAGTCTTGGCCGGTGCCAGTCGAACCCGCCATCCCGCGTGTCGGGCCGGCCGAGAACCCGGTCTGGGGGGACGACTGGGCCGAGGTCCGCGACCTGTGGCCCCTCGAGCCCACCGTCGCCCACCTCAACCACGGGTCGTACGGCGCCGTCCCCACCGCGGTCCTCGAGGAGCAGGCGTCCTGGCGGCAGCGGATGGAGTCCAACCCGGTCCGGTTCTTCAACCGGGAGCTGCCGGCCGTGCTGGCTGCCGCGCGTGACGAGGTGGCCGCCTTCCTCGGGGCCGACCCGCGCGGCACCGCCTTCGTCCGCAACGCCACGACCGCGGTGAGCACCGTCCTGGCGTCGTTCCCGCTCGAGGCCGGCCAGTCCGTCCTCCTCACCGACCACGCGTACGGGGCGGTGCGGATCGCGGCCGACCGGTTCACCGGCCGGGCCCGGGCCCGGGTCGAGGTCGTGCACCTGCCGCTCGACGAGGACGACGCCGCCCACGCCCGGCGGGTGCTCGACACGACCGGCCCGCACACCAGGCTCGTCGTCCTCGAGCAGGTGACGAGCCCGACCGCCCGGCGGCTGCCTCTCGTCGAGCTGGTGCCGGCCCTCCAGGAGCGCGGCGTCGCCGTGCTCGTCGACGGTGCGCACGCCCCGGGCATGCTGGCCGTCGAGGTCGAGCGGCTGGGCGCCGACTTCTGGGTCGGCAACCTGCACAAGTGGTGCCTCACCCCGCGGGGGACGGCACTCCTGAACGCCGCGCCGCGCTGGCGGTCCGCCCTGCTGCCGCTCGTCGCGTCGTGGGGCGAGGCGGACGGCTTCCCGGACGCCTTCGCGGACATCGGCACCGACGACATGACCGCCTGGCTGTCGGCTCCGCGCGCCCTGCGGGTGCTGGAGCGCCTCGGTCTGGACCGCCTGCGCCGGCACAACGCGGAGCTCGCCGTCGCCGGCCAGCGGATCGTCGCCGAGGCCCTCCGGCTCGACCCGGCGGCGCTGCCGCGGGACCCCGCGGTCAGCATGCAGCTCGTCCCGCTGCCCGACGGCCTGGTCCGGGACACCCGAGAAGCGGACGCGCTGCGCAACCGGATCGGCGAGGAGGCGGGGGTCGAGGTGGGCGTCACCGCCTGGGCGGGGCGCGGGTTCCTGCGCCTGTCCGCCCACGCCTACAACGCGCCCGACGACTACCGGCGCCTCGCGGCCGACCTGCCCGCCCTGCTCTGAGCCGGTCGGCGACCAGGAGCGGGCCACGGTCGGGTCGCCGGTCGCGGCCTGCTGTCGAGGTCAGGCCGGGCGTCGCGGTCACGGCTGCCGTGGCGGTCACGCGCGACGCGGTCACGCCGGGCGCAGCTGCGGCGCCGGCCGCTGCGGCGCCGAGCGGCTGGTCGGCAGCCGACCAGGCCCACATCGGGAGCAGGCGCACGACGGCGCCGGCCCCCACCAGGGCCAGCGGGTCCAGATAGGTCTCGCCACGGCGCAGCCCCCAGTGCAGGCAGGTCGCCGGCAGGCAGTGCCCCGGCGCCGCCGCCACCGTGCCGACCGGGTCGCCGCGGGCCACCGGGTCGCCGCGCGCCACGACCGGCGTCACCGGCTCGTACGTCGTCCGCAGCCCGCCCGGGTGGTCGATGCTGACCACGGGCCGGCCCGCCACCGGGCCGGCGAACGCCACCGTCCCCGGGCCGGCGGCCCGGACCTCCGCGCCCACCGCCGCGGCCAGGTCGACGCCGCGGTGCCCCGAGGCGAACGGGCCGGCCGGGGCCACGAACGGCGCCACCACCACGGGCACCGGGTCGAGCGGCCAGCCCCAACCCGCGCCGGCCACCCCGGACACCCCGGCCGCCGGAGGGACCGGCCAGCCCCACGTCGCGGCGACCGTCAGCACGACCAGGGCGGGACGATGGAGCGGCACCGGGCCAGCCTGGCGGCCCTCACCGGCCGCCCGGTGGCCCGGGCGGCATCTGTGGACGAGCGGGACGTCTCGCCCCGCTGTGGATTTCCGGGCAGGTGCGCGCGGGGCGTACACTCGCCGGCAGCGACCCGTCCTGCGGGTCGACTTCGCACGCCCGCACGCCGTCACCGCCCGGACACTCCCGGTCACCGACGGGGGCGCGCCCTCGGTCCTCCCGACCGGCCTCCGGGCCGCGACGGTGGCGGGCGCTCCCGCAGGCGTCAGGACGCGGCGGCCGGCCGGCCGACCGTGACGAACCGAGCGGCGCCCTGCCGCCACCGTCGCACGACGGGGCCGCGGGAGCGCAGGAGAGGCAGGCCGGACCATGGCCACCAACCAGGTCGTGTCCATGAAGCAGCTGCTCGAGAGCGGCGTGCACTTCGGGCACCAGACCCGCCGTTGGAACCCGAAGATGAAGCGCTTCATCTTCACCGAGCGCAACGGCATCTACATCATCGACCTGCAGCAGTCGCTGTCCTACATCGACCGCGCGTACGAGTTCATCAAGGAGACCGTCGCGCACGGCGGCTCGGTGATGTTCGTC
>Ga0126307_10002602_pt1 | contig 12216 bp, 19 predicted proteins | sample Plot28_FD_89955 | JGI IMG/M metagenome (GOLD analysis project Ga0126307, IMG submission 89955) | Serpentine soil microbial communities from UC McLaughlin Reserve, CA, USA - Plot28 | ecosystem: Environmental > Terrestrial > Soil > Grasslands | place: USA: UC McLaughlin Reserve, Lake County...
GATGAGCAAAGACTACGAGAGGCTTTGTGCGAGCGGCGAGGCGTTGGTGTACGCTGCCATGATTCGCCTCATGACGAGGCGGCTCGCTTGTCTTTGAGGACTTTTCATACAGCCTCGGAAGGTGCATTCTGCGAAGTTCGTCAGGAAAGTACCCAAAGACTAGCCACCTGGCAGAGCAAAGATAGCCATATAGCAGATGCACAGCACCTTGTATCCGCTCATACTTGTTCTCGTTAGCTACAAGGTGGGTCTGAAACAAGGCCCCTCCCTTCTACGGAAGAAGGGGTAGGAGAAGATAGTGCGCACAGAAAGGACCACCATCCAGGCTCAAGCAAGGAGCGACGGGCGGCGGCTACTAAGGACCATAAACGACACCCAAGCACACGGTGTAGAAGGGGCCAGAGCTTACCCACCCACAGCGGCGCACGAAGCAGGCTTGGAGGTCGGATCCTTGCGTTACGAAGATGCGATGGCCTACCTCATCGAGCAGGCGGCGTTGCTAGGAGACGCGAAGACGGCCTTCTACGACGATGTTGGAGACCAACATCCCCACGGTTACGTCTCCTACTTCTTCACCAGGCGGGCGCTGACTCTGCTGGAGGGATGATAGCCCCCTCTACCCTTATTCACCCGAGTGCGTAGAAGTGGTGTCCTCGCAAGTTCAGCATTGCCCCGCCCCTATGCAGGAATTCTTATGTAGAGATCGAAGGCTCATAGCCCTAGGTACATAAGACTCTGTCAGGAGCGGCGCAGTGGGGCAGAGCGAACTTCGGCTCTATGGAGTACTAAGACGAGTGATGTGCAATGAGTTAGATCAACAGGTCCGCCAGGTGACGAAGGGGCCGAGCGAAGCGTTGACTCGCTGGGCGCAGGTATACGCTGCGACTTTGGCCGTCAGGCGCGCCAGCAGCCCGCCCAACGTCTTCGCCCGGTGGCGCTCCACACAGAAGAAGTCCTTCAGTTGGCAGATCACCCCTTCTATGATCTGGCGCTTGCCTAGCGAAGCTAGCCCAACGACGATCGGCCTTCGGCCACGCCCTGCGGGAATCGTTGTACGGGGTGGCCGCAACCAGCGCTCCGTAGATCTCCAGCCAGCGCCGCTCCCACTGAACCCCCGTAAACCCTTTGTCTGCCAGATACGCTCCGTGACGGTCTGAGGCCACGAGGGCGTCTGCTATGGGCCTCTCGTCGGAGGAGGCCGTGGCGAGCCCGAAGGCGGTGATGACGCCCCCAGGATCTACCACCAGGGCCACCTTGAAGCCGTAGACCCACTCGGTCTTGGAGGCGCTCCTGCCGAAGGTGGCCTGCCCGCAGAAGAGCCCCTTGCGCGATGCCCTCACCCTCACTATGGCCGGCAGGAGGGTCGTGTCCATCACGCGGCAGACGGCCGCAGGATCGGAGAGCTCCTCGGCGAGGGACCGCTGCAGAGCGCGCAACTCGGGCGCAAGGGCTCGTACCCTGCGGTTGAACTGGCCCTGGGAGCAGAGGTTCGGGAAGTACTCGCGCAGGTGAGAGGAAGCAAAGCGCCAGAAGTCCCTCTCGCTGCGGAAGCGCGGCCACTGGGCGAGGATCGCCAGGGTGATGACTTCCGGGTCGGTGATCAGGGCCGGACGACCCGGGCGGCGCGGGGCGCGACCATGGCCGGACTGCCACCAATCGTCCACGAGTACGTACAATGAGACGAGGAAGGAGTCGAGGTCCATGCGGCACCACCTTTGGGCGAAGGTTTGGTGCCAGCATAGAGATTCGGCTCCTTCCGCATTCCCCGCAATTACTCATCAGTCGTCTAAGAAGTTCGCCACACCCTAGCAACCATAAGCAACACCAAATATACGCCGTTTGGGTGATGCACCATACCGCACGATCCTGCTACCGTGCCTCCCAACAAGAAGAGCGGTCAGAGGCTCCGAACCGCGCCCCAGCGAAGGTGGGCACCTAGGGGTGTGGGAAGCCAGTGGTGCAACCGGCTACCGCATCAACATCCCCTACGCGAAGAAGGGGAGGAAGGGGTTGTGGGTGGTATGCGTTGCTCGCCTCCTACCTGACGCACCCGTCTCTCTGTAACGGTCCAATGCGCAAAAAAGAGGAAGGATAGATGATGAGACGCACCATGCTGTTGGTCGCCACCATGGCTCTGACCCTGTTGGTGGCAAGCGGGGTGGCCCTCGCGGTCACCAAGATCGGCACCGATGGCCCTGATACTTTGAGAGGCACCGACGGAGCCGACAACCTCATCGGCAAGGGTGGCAACGATAAACTCTACGCCCTGCGTGGCCGCGACAACCTGCTAGGCGGGTCAGGCAAAGACCTAGTTCTCGGCGGCAATGCACGCCGCGCCATGGGAGGCGACAAAAACCTGGCGGGTGGTCCGGGCAACGATGTAGTGTTCGGCGGCCTTGGCTCCGACGACATATTGGGCGAAACCGGCAATGATTTTGTACAGGACGCGAACGCGTTGCGCGAATTCTCCACAGACAGGCTCTCCACTGGAGATGGCAACGACGTGGTCGGCATCTTTAACGATCCCGCGTTCAGGGACGTGGTTACGTGCGGTAGTGGCTTCGACCGGGTCTTTGCTGACAAGAAAGACACGATTGCACCCGACTGCGAGAGGGTGGCTGACGAGGGCTCTGAGTTTGAGCGATTGGGCAACTCCATCCCGGAAAGCTTCTGGGAAGGTCTGCCTAGGTTCTAGTTCTAAGGAGAGAGACTACCCCCGCCGCCGAGGGTGGATAGGGATAGAAGGGTCGTTCTTACAAGACTTCGGCCCTTCTTCTTACCTTTATTCACCGGAGTGCGTGGAAGGTTAATTCTCAGAAGTTCGCCAAACATTCATCGCGAATTCATCGACTCTTGCTAGCCTCATCGCGCTGTATACATCCGGGTAGAGGCCAATAGCCCGCCTCCCTAAAAAGATGGGCGCCAGGACGGACGGGCACAGAGCCAGTGGCGCAACCGACTACCCCACTCAACGAAGGGGGTGGTCGATTGCTCGTTTTTTGGCCATTTTCGGACCGAGGGAAAGGAGGTGGGAAGCTACTATGAGAAAGCGCATGATGTTGTTGGTCGCGGCGCTTATGATGACTCTGACGATGTCGTTCGGGAGCATAGCGGCGTTTGCTGACACCCAAGCATGTCAGGACGCCCAGAAGAATCCGAAATGGGACTGCAAGGGGAACAAGCTAGAGAACCCTGGCGGCCACTCGTTCGGGAAGGTCCCCAATAACTAACTCTACTGGGAACAAGTAGAAAGGGAAGTTCACTGGAAACTAGGGACTTACCCTTGGGGAGGGGCCGGAGCTACACAGAGAAGCTCCGGCCCTTTCACTTTCCTCTATTCACCAAAGTGCCCAGAAGGGGTGTTCTGCGAACTTCGCGCTAATGGAGTTCTAAGAAGTTGCGACAAGAATTCACCGAGGATTCATCGCTGCTTGCTAAGGTCGCGGCGTTGGTCAATTTAAGGCGAGGCTGACGAGTCCCGTCCTATGTCAAGGAGGTTGCTTTTATGAAACGCCTACTGATGTTGTTGACGACCATGGCGCTTGCCTTGTTGATGACTGCCGGGGTGGCCCTAGCGGCGACATACACATTCCAAGGTACCAGCAGAGACGACAATATTCGCCTAGTGGTGTCAAATGGACGCAGCGGCGACGTCATAAACGTCTACTGCGGCGAGGGTTACGATACGGTGAGGGTTACCGTCGATAGTGGCGACACAGTGAACTTTGATAGCAGCTGCGAGAACACGGGTATCACCTACGGCTTTTGGATATGGCGCTGGTTCTAGCGGCCTCTTATAAGCCTTTATCCCCGCTCATGACAGGGGCCGGAGCAGCTCCGGCCCCTCTTGTTAGCCCTATACACCGGAGTGCGTGGAAGGGGGATTCTGCGAACTTCCCATTGAAACTGTCCGAAAAGGGATTCGATCGAAGCTGCGCGCGTGTATTTCGCCCCTATACCGCGCTCGAACCGGGCCGAACGGCGCGCTTTTGGCACCCTGTGAGGCCGCTTTCCGGGAACCACAGGGACTTTTCGGACAGTTTCTTGACGGAGTTCTGAGAAGTTCGCAACCGCTAGTAACGGAAAAGCAATGGCAAAGATACGCTGTTGGGGGATGTGCCAGAGCGCACAATCTTGATACGCTGCCTCCTAACAAGAGCGGTCACAGGCTTGTAACCAGGCCTCGGTAATGGTGGACACCCAAGAGGCGTGGGGAGCCAGCGATGCCCCCGCCTGTACCGCATCGACATCCCCGAGACAAAGGGGGGGAGGAAGGGGTACGTGTGATCGGTATGTACTTTCCGACTCCTACGTGACTCATGTGTCATGAGAACTCTGAGGGTAGACGTGGAGCAAGAGTGCAAAGGAGTTAGGGATGCGAAGAGTTATCCTTCTGGCAGCGGTGATGGCCGCGACGCTTTTGTTGGCAAGCGGGGTAGCCCTGGCGGTCAACAAGATCGGCGGCCCCGGTCCCAACACTCTTAGGGGAACCACGGGGGCCGACAGCCTTCTTGGCAGGGGCGGTAACGACCAACTTTTCGGCCGGGGTGGCAGAGACAACCTTCTAGGCGGACGGGGCAAGGATGTGGTGTTCGGCGGCGTCGGTGGCGACCACAATTTAGTAGGAGGGCAAGGTAACGATGCGATTATCGCTGGCCAAGGCTCCGACAACGCCTTGGGTGGAGGAGGCAATGATTTCCTGATCGATGGCGCCTTGCGCGAATCTTCGACCGACACCTTCGTTGGTGGGCCGGGCAACGATGTGTTGATAGTCTCCCACGTGCCTGCGTTCAAGGACATAGTCGTTTGCGGTAGGGGCTTCGACTGAGTGGCTGCAGACCCGCAAGATACGGTAGCCCCCGACTGCGAGAAGGTGGGCATTATCCGCACGGCCGCTCAGGATGAGAACTTCTTCCTCTCCATCCCGCAGAGCTTCTTCGAAGGTTTGCCTCCTGCGTTCTTCTAAAGATAGGAAATCGTTTCGCCGACAAGAGTGGAGGGTGTAGGAAGGGCCGGAGTGTAGTAGCTCTGGTCCTTTTTTCTTGCCTTTATTCACCGAAGTGCGTGGAAGGCAAATTCTGCGAACTTCGTGTTGACGGAGTTCTCGGAAGTTCACTACCCCCTAACTACTCTCACAAAAGACCAAAAATCACTCATTTGCGTGATGTACCCGGTACCTGGTGCTTGTTATAATTATTGCGATAGCAAAGCAGTGGGGCTGGCCACCCACTCTTCTGCAAAGGGGAGAGGTGAGAGCATGGACGCTTGAACAACAACGCTCAGCCAAGACAGCGGTGCCATCTACGAACAACACTCTGTGGCACGCACGCTTGTCCTGCACCTGCTACCAGGGGCACTCGTCCTGGTGTTCTTCGTGGCCGTTGCGCCGATATTGTGGAGCTTGGGGTTCCCTCCTGCTATGGCAGTCTACCTCGCTTTCGTGTTCGTACTCCTCCCGTTTGAGCTTGGCTATCTTATCTACCAGGCTAGGAAGATGGGCACCTCTTTGGGCAATATCGTGCTCTACCGCCAACCGGTGCCCAGGGGGCAGTTCCTCGCGCTAGTAGTCGCCCTGTTCGTGTGGGGCCTCCTCATCAGCGCGCTCTTCACCTCAGTGGATCTTTTCGTCAAGGAGAGCCTCTTCCCCTGGTTGCCCGAGTGGCTTGACTTTACGAATGGCTTTACCGGGGGGATCGCCCGGTTCTCCACCACGTCCTTGCTTATCACGGTGGCCCTCGGGCTCATCGCAAACGGGATAGCCGCTCCCGTGGTAGAGGAAATGTACTTCAGAGGGTATCTGCTTCCCAGGATCTCGCGCTTTGGCGCGTGGGCTCCGCTCATAAACACGGTGCTCTTTTCGCTCTACCATTTCTTCGGCCTTTTTGGGTTTGTAAACCACATCATTACCTTCTTACCGATGGTCTATGCGGCATGGTGGAAGCGCAGCATCTACCTAAGCATGATCGTGCACGTTCTTGGGAACGTCGCTGGGGCGGTACTGACATTGTTGCTCATTCTTGGAATATTCGGAGGTCTACCCAGCTAGCTTGCCTGAGGCCGCCAGGCAGCACAGGCGAAGTTCTGGCACCTTCCGTTCTCCATCCCCCAAAGAAAGGAGCAAGAAGATGACGACCCAGCAAGCCAGGATAAAGGCTTCTTCCGAAGCTCTACCCTCAGACGGACTCTCCCGCTTTATTCGGGCTGGCACCTGGGCAGCGATAGCAAGCGGTCTAGCTCTGGCAGCCTCATTGCTAGTGGAATGGCTGGTTGTCCCCTATGAGCGGTTGGGCCAAACCGAAGCCTACCTTACTAGCTCTAATCTCGTATCCGCTGGGCTTCGCCTGCTAAGCACCATCCTGTTGCTGTGGGCTCTGATCGGCATCCACGGGCGCCAGTCTAGGGAGGCTGGCACCTTCGGGCTTTGGGCTCTTATGGTAGCCTTCCTCGGCACGGCGCTTCAGGCGGGCGAGACCTGGGCAGAAGTGTTCGTCTATCCGACGTTTGCGCAGGTAGCCCCTAATATGATGTCGGGGCAGGCGTCGGAAGCCTCTTCGTATCTGTACAGTGGCATATTCTTATCCGCGCTACTGTTGAGCATCGGGATTATCGTGTTCGGGGTATCGACGTTCATGGCGCGTGTTTATCCGCGCTGGGCACCACTATTGTTGATCGTCTCGATCCCGGTCACGATGTTTCTTCGTGGCACGTCGGGGACATTCCAGGAGTCGATAGGACAGATATTGTTTGGGATTGCGGTGGCGGCCCTAGGTTTTTACGCCCTGAGTAGAGCACCCTCAAATACCTCATCGTCTCAAGGACGGGCTTAGAGCGGCAGATCGAGAACCGGCTTATTCACCGGAGTGCGTGGAAGGGAAATTCTCGGAACTCTGGATGCAAAATCTTGTATTGACCGTGCCCCTTGGGCCGGGTTGTGCGCCTCTCCCCCGCCCGACCCACAGGCAGGCGGTACGACATCTTGTGGTGCCGCATAAAAATCCAGGAAGCCGGATAGGCTATCCGCTCCTCGCCGCCTTCAGAGGTCCCGCGTCGTACCTTCGTGCCTCCATGGCGGGAACAACCTCGGCCAGCATCTCCTCCCGTTCTCGCTCCCGCGCCTCAAGCTCCTCGATTCGCCCGAGCACCTGCGCCTTGAGCCCGGCCGCGTCCAGGTCCGACCTCACGCGTTCTTCTGCCGCCCGCATCTCGAGCTCCGCCGCGCGGAGGTAGCACTACAGGAGCTGCACCACGCTCTGCGGTTCTCACCAGCTCCGCCTACACTGTAGGCGTATATGGCAGAGCCGAATATGTTTAGGTCGAGCGTGGAGTGCGAGGTTATGTGGGCTCCTTGGGAGGGACCGGGACTAGAGCACCTGCGCCTCGTAACCAGCGATGGCGACGCTGTCGTGGCCAACGGGTTGGTGATCGGCCTGGAAGCGGGTCGCCCGTTCCGCATCGGCTACGAAATACGCTGCGACGAGCTCTGGCGGGTACGGGAAGTACGGGCCGCTGCCCCGGACTCGGAGCGGCCGGTCCTCGAGTTGCTCGCCGACGGGGAGGGCCACTGGAAGAGACGAGGCGGAGAACCCATGCCCGATCTCGACGGGTGCATCGACGTCGACATCTCGGCGACGCCCTTCACCAACACCCTTCCTATCCGCAGGCTCGGGTTCGAGCCCGGTCAATCCGAAGAGCTAACGGTCGCCTACATCCGCGTTCCCGAGCTGCTTATAGGACCGGAGAGGCAGCGCTACGGATGCCTTGAGGCTAGGGTGGACGGCGGACTCTACCGCTTCGAGGCGCTGCCGAGTGGGTTCACAGCCGAGCTACCGGTCGACGCCGACGGGTTGGTGCTCGATTATCCTGGGCTTTTCCGACGGGCGTGGTCCGGCTAGCGCCAACGCGGGATGAAGCTCGTAGGAGGTTTATTCCTCTTCCAGGGACGTTGCCGTCCACCGTCAGCTCAGGAAGGATTCCTGGAACATCGCGACTCACTCGGCCTCAGGCATCGGCGCATCGAGAAACTCGCCGATCATCGAAGCCAGCCACTCGCCGCGCTCCGGAAGCGTCGCGTGGGTGGTGCCGGGGAGGACGGCGAGCTGCGAGGCCGGGAGGCCCGCAAGGTCCCCCATAACGCCGCCGCCGAGCAGACGGAACATTTCCACAGCGTGCTCGGGACGGACGATGTCGGAATCCCCGATGATGAGCAGGGTTGGCGCGTCTATCGCCTCTATGGCCTCGGCGGGTAGGTCTTGGATCTCCCTGTCCATCTGCGTCTTTTTGGCAAACAGCGTGGCGAAATCTTCCGGCTGGGGCGCTATTCGCATGTATTCCTCATGCCAAGGCGAGCCATACATCATCTCGGGCTTCATCTCTGCCAAACCGTCCATCAGCCCGGGGTGGACGCCGCTCTCGTTGTAGGTGACCGAGGCGAGCACGAGTTTGCGCACCACCTCCGGGTGCCGAATAACGATCTGTAAGGCGATACCGGCTCCCAGGCTGAAGCCGAAGAAGTCGGCGTTCTCGACCCCGAGCTGATTGAGAGCGGCGACAGTGTCATCGGCCATCTGCTCCATGGACATCGGGCGATCGATGTCTGCTGTGCGCCCGTGGGCCTGCATCTCGAAGGCGATCACCCGCCTACTCTCGGCGAGTTTCGGTAGGACGTTTCCAAAGGAGGTGCCGATCGCCGAAAAGGCGCCGTGAAGCAAGACCAGTGGCTCTCCTGTGCCGTGGATCTCGTAGTACATCTCGAGGCCGTCCACGGAAACGTAGCTACCCGTCCCTTGGACCCGGGCGTCGCGGCCGTTCGTCATGGTATTCCTCCCTTGGTGGTCGGCAACATCTAATCGCAGCATAAGGGAATGGTCTCAATACACAACTAGTATCTGCGAGATTGCACAGGAGATCCGAGGCAAAAAGGAGGGAACGTCCTCGGGACCCCTGCGGTCGGTGGTCTACCCCATGCCCTCCAGAGCCGCCCTTGGATCCTTCTCGACGGCCTGGAGCCTCCCCATGAACGCCTCCCTCTGCTTTTGTCTCTCGACCTCGTCCTCGGCCCATCCCCGCACGCGCTCTCCCGTGTCTTCGGGCAGCGCCACGTCACCAGGCTTCGGTCTCTCCCCTGCGGCGATCTCGAGCTCGGCGAGGCGGCAGTAGACTTGCAGGAGCTGCGCTATCTCCGTCAGGCGCTTCTTGACCGTCGGGTGCAGCTCCCCGGAGACGGTCGTCTCCACGATATCCCGCACCATCAGACGGACGCCCTTGATTTCCGCGCCGACCTTGGAGTTGCTGAGGGTTGCAGCTCTAGAGGCGTTGCGGCGGCGTTCCTCCGCGTATTCGGGGTGATGGTGGTAGCACCATCGTTCTCCGGCTATGGCGCTGGCCGTGCAGGGCGTCCCGTCTCGCTTCGTGCCCGCGCAGGCGGCCCTCACGACGCACCCCCTCCCATGGGGGTATAGGGGTGCGCGGAAGGATAGTTCTTTAGAACTTCGTTGGACGGTGTTCTTAGAAGTTCAACCTAGTAGATGCTTAGGTACGGGAGGCGCGTCTATACAAGTCCGAAAACACAAAGCGACCTGAGATGCGTTTCAGCGCTGTACTGGGGAGCAGTGCCTCGGAGATTTGTTTCGAGCGGCTCTGAGGTAGCCCTTCAGCGGGCCCTCGTTTGCCTGGAAGCAGAAGATGGGGCTACTACCGTTTTCCGAGCTGCGCAGAAAGAAAGGTCTCCGAAGTCCACTTTCACGGACCATTATAGTCCTCACCCATCAGCGAAGGTGATGTTCCTGGCCACACCGTGCCCGATGTTTGTGACCACTATGTTGGTGGTGAAGCGCCCTGTGTAGTCGGCATCCACTATGATCTGCGGGCGGTCCTGGCCGTCTCGGGCCCTGCGCGCCTCCCTGCCCTGGTAGAGGATGCCGGATGCGACTATCAAGGTGGCAAAAGAAGACAACAGTTGTGCCAGTATCGCGATGTCCATAGCTTTCTCACGCTTCCCTTCTCGGGTTCTATTCGAACGCTGCCCTAGACTGTGCAAGGAAATTTAGTCTTCGAAACCAGCCTCTCCCCTCGAGAGAAACCTTGGCCTCGAAAGCGGACTCAGATATCCTTCTTGTGTTCTTCTCAGGAGGGCGGCATGGGCGTAGCGCGGCTCAATGACAGCCCCTCCTCCGAGGCCAGGATGATCGCCGAGTGCGCACTCTGAACCCGCCTAAGCTCGGAGGGCGTCCACTCATCGATCGCCTCCTCTATGGCCGCCGTCTTGATCACCAGTTGGCTGGCGTCGATAAGTGCGGTCAACCGCCTCTGCTGCTCCAGGGCTGTCTGTAGCTCGATCGACCTCACCCAGTTGAAGGAGGTCCAAACGGAGCTCTCCTCGCCACCCTCTTCCTGGATGAGCCGCCTAAGCTGGTCAGCTCGCGTTCCTCCGAGGGGTTCTTCCTCCGCTCTCATGAGCAGCCGCCCCTTCTGCTTCAGGTGCCTGGCTTCGAGACCGTTTTCTTCGAAGTCGGCGAGCAGCTCCTCTTCTGAGTGCTCCTCGCCAGCGTAGAACTTGACCAAAAGTCCGCCCCTAGCCTCCCCAACCTGGAAGAAGGCGGCGTCCAGTCGGTGGAGGATGTCGACGTTCTGGGCGATGGCCAGCACGCTGTCGGGCACCCGCAAGAAGGAGTCCAGTTGCCCGGCGAGTGTCCTAGGCCGCTCGCTCTCCCTCAGGAAGTTCTCAAGAGCCTCGCGCCTTATGCGCCAGTGCTTGCCGACCTTAAGGCAAGGCAGCTTCCCTTCCTTGCACCACTTGTAGACGGTGGTCTCCTTCACCCCCACCATCTCGGCGATGTCCGTGGCCGCCAATAACTCCTTATCTCGCACTGTGTCTTTGCCGTTTTCCATTCTCTCTTCCTCCTTCCCGCTTTCTCGATGCGTTTGCTAGGGCCTGTTGAGGCCTAGTGTACCCGACCAGACCTACCTTTATCTAAATTTGAGCAGCTTTATTACATTTTACTTGACTTTAGTTTATTTTACTCTACCATGGTGTGTCTAAGGTAATTGAGCCCAGAGGGCGTACGTAAGTGATGGTGATGCAGGAAGAGAATCCCCCCAACAAGGACGAAGGCTTCCAGGGCGGTCGATACGCGTGCACCGAGACGGAGCTTTACAAGAAGGCTCTCGCTCTCCTCGAGAAGTGCAAGATCGAATCTGGGCATTCGTGCAAGGAGATGCCGGAGTTGGAGTCAGCCGCTTGATACCTTTTAGCCTGATCCTTACGTCTAGACACGAGCCGCCGATGGGCAGCTTGGTGTGATGTTGAATGGGTCGGGGGTTTCAGGGCTTGGTGCTTCCGAGCTTCTGAGAAAAGTACAGCTTCGAGGGGAATGGAGCACCCGCTTTTTGAGTAAGGACAACGAGGTCTGTCTTGCGTGGTTGGAGGATGCGCTGCAACAGCTACACCAGGAAGGACAAACACATGCCGTAACCTACCTAGAAGCGGTCTTGGAAGAGGTCGTTTTCGAGACGAAAATTGCCCCTAGGTCGTGACCTTCCCGGCGGAAGGCCGCTAGAGGATGGGAAGGGGGTGCCTTTTCTGGGTGCTGGTGAGCGTCCTCTTGAGCGTCACCCTGACCGTAGTGGTCAACCTCCTCTTGTTCGCGCTCTCCGGGTAGCCGGGAAAGCGGCGCGTAGATGATACGTTGGGGCAGGAGCCAGAGCCGAGGCTGCTGCATGGTCATACCCATCGGGTGCCTCTCTAGCGTGACGGTGGTCTTGGTGTGCTCTGGGCTTGCCTTAGCCCAGATTCTCTAGAAAGTAGCGCGCCAAGACCCTTGAGTAGGACCGTAGCAGGGAGGAAGAGATGCCTCAGAAGACAAGCGCCAACCGGCATCGCTTTCTGGATCTCACCCTAGAAGAGAACAAGATATCCGAAACCTGAGTACAGAGGGGCCGGAAGAAAGGCGGTACGAAATGCAAGAGAACACCAGTAAAGTCGATGGACGCGAGGGCTTGCTCAAGCTGCTGTTGGGGAGGATCTGCTGCCTGGTGGGGCTGCTCTTGGGCGCGGGAGGCTTTGTCGTCGCGACCCTGGGCGCGAGCGTGAACCTATCCGCCGGGGCGGTGGGGATAGCGCTGGGCGTGTTGGGCTACTTCCTGGGCGCGAGGCGCCTGGGGGCGGCGAGCGTCGTCCTTGGCGTCGGGGCGGTCTTCTTCATGGCGGCCGCAAGCACC
>Ga0126307_10002603_pt1 | contig 12216 bp, 8 predicted proteins | sample Plot28_FD_89955 | JGI IMG/M metagenome (GOLD analysis project Ga0126307, IMG submission 89955) | Serpentine soil microbial communities from UC McLaughlin Reserve, CA, USA - Plot28 | ecosystem: Environmental > Terrestrial > Soil > Grasslands | place: USA: UC McLaughlin Reserve, Lake County...
CCCTCACCACTAACATCACGGGTGATGGAAGGGTTATCACTTTTCCTTGCAATCTTATCTATTTCATCAATGTAAACAATTCCACGTTCAGCAGCGGCTACATCATAATTACAAACCTGTAACAAACGGGTTAAAATACTTTCAACATCTTCGCCTACATAACCTGCTTCTGTAAATACGGTAGCATCAACAATAGTAAAAGGAACGTTTAATAATTTGGCAATGGTTTTAGCAAGAAGTGTTTTACCTGTCCCGGTTTCCCCAACCATCACAATATTGCTTTTTTCAATTTCAATTTCGTCCTTGATGGTATCAGAGTTTTTGTATTGTAGTCGCTTGTAGTGATTATAAACTGCAACAGCCAGTACTTTTTTTGCCTCGTCCTGACCGATTACGTATTCGTCTAAAAACTTTTTTACTTCAACTGGTTTTTTTACGGTTAGCTTGAACGCTGAACTGCCGGAATTTTTGTCATCACGAACCATTAATTCCTGGTCAATAATTTCACGTGCATGCTCTACACAGTTCTCGCAGATATGTCCTTCCTGGCCGGCAATAAGGATCTTCACCTCGTCTCTACTACGGCCGCAGAATGAACAATGTAATATATTCTTTGCCATTTAGTTGTTTCTGGTATTTAAATAGAACGCTTTAAATTGATAAAAGCTGCATTTAAACAGCAAAAATAGAAAAATCCGCCAGCACGAAGCTTTTCAATAGCAAATTATAAGAAACTATTAGGGGAAGAGGCCACAGTATAAGGTGGAAAGGCCTCCATACAGGTCGAAAAAAGATAATGAGTTGAACGCTGCTTAGCAGAATTATAGAAAGTAAAGGTGTCTGCCAGGGCCGCAAGAAAAGTTTTATTGTAATTATAATCCTCGATAAAATGAAAAACCCTGCCTTCAAGACAGGGTCCTGTATTAAGTCTCCTTGATTGCTATAATTTATTCATGATCTGGTCCACAATACCATATTCTATAGACTTTTCTGCATCCATCCAATAGTCTCTTTCAAAGTCTTTTTTTATCCGTTCAATTGTTTGCCCTGTATTGTCGGCTAAAATGCGGGCTCCCATGTTTTTGGTTCTTAAGATTTGCTCTGCATGAATTTCCATATCTGCACTAACGCCCTGGATGTGTCCGCCTAAAGAAGGTTGATGAATCATCACCTCTCCATGAGGATAAATAAAACGTTTCCCTTTTTCACCAGCGCTCAGTAAAATACTGCCCATTGATGCTGCAAGCCCCATACAAATAGTACTTACAGGAGACTTAATAAGTTTCATGGTATCATAGATAACCATGCCACTGGTTACAGAGCCGCCCGGGCTGCTAATAAAAAATTTGATTTCATCACCGGGCTTATCAGCTTCCAGCAGCAATAACTTTGTTACTACGTCTTTAGCTGACTTATCATCTACAACTCCCCACAAATGAATAGCACGGGTTTGAAAAAAATATTTCTCCAAACGCTTGTACAACATTCTTGTATCTACTTCAGCCCTTTCTTCTTTTTCTTCTTCGGTTTCTGGTTCTCCCGGGGTGCCCGGAGTACCAGGATCAGGTTGCGGCTGCATTCTATTCCAATAATATTGATCTTGTAAGCTCATTACTTATCCTTTTATTCGTTTAATTATTTTATTAGTTCTGCTTTCTTTTCTTTGCGTGGATTTACAAGTAATACTTCGTCTACCAGTCCATAGTCCTTGGCTTCAGGAGCTGTCATCCAATAATCACGGTCGAAGTCGGTCTCTACACGTTCCAGGTTCTGACCGGAGTGATTACAAACAATCTCGTACAATTCTCTTTTCAGTTTGCGGATTTCTTTTACTGTTACTTCAATATCGGTTGCTTGTCCGCCAATGGCTCCGCTTGGTTGATGCATCATTACACGGGCATGTTTCAGCGCAGCCCTTTTGCCATGAGTGCCTGCTGCCAGCAATACGCTACCCATAGAAGCAGCCATCCCAATACAGATAGTAGCTACATCGGGGGAAACATATTGCATGGTGTCGTAAACCCCAAGGCCTGCATATACACTACCGCCCGGAGAGTTGATGTACATATTGATGTCTCTTGTTCTGTCAGACGAATCAAGGAAAAGAAGTTGAGCTGTTATAATATTGGCTACTTCATCATTGATTGGATAACCAAGAAAAATGATGCGGTCCATCATAAGACGGCTGTACACATCCATTACAGCCACGTTCATAGGCCTTTCCTCGATGATATTTGGAGTGAGAGCTGTTACCAAATATTTGCCATAGCTGTCCAATGTATTGCTCGACATTCCTTTGTGCTTCACGGCATATTTTTCAAATTCTGAATTAAAACTCATATCGTCTTTGATTAGATTTTAGGCAATTTAATGGATTGTGTGTTATCAAATACCGTGCTTGCCATAAAAACACGACATTTTGCCACGATGCGTTTTTAAGTTTGTGTTTGAAGTTTTGAGTTCGCAGTTTTGCGTTGAGTTGCCGGCTTTTGTTCCCTGATGAGTCGTTCCTTGCGTCGCACTCTTCAACTGAAGAAATACTTTCATCTATTCCTACAAAATACTAAAACCAAAGCGGAACAGCCAAATTTTAGATCATGCAAATACCACTGATTGATCTATCTTAGAAATTGTGGGGGCACTTACTTACCTTCTTATTCTTCTTCCGGTAGTAATAACGTTTTTTGTGCTTTACTATATTGATGCCAGCTTAGAAAGGCGTGTTAATCACTCTGGCTTAGCAGCCGTACTGGAGATATTGATCGCCTTGATGCTCCTTATTTTTGGTTTTGGCTTTGCCCTTTCTATTCTTCTCTGAGATAAACATTTTCTTTTCCTTCATGTCCGAAACAAAAATGGAGAACCGATACTTCAATTCTCCAATTACCTTAACTTTTTATTCTCATTAATGGTGGTGGTGCTGGTGCTCTTCATTCATACGTAGAAACTCTTCCTTGGTCACAGGCGTTTCCACTGCATCAATTTTTGTTTCAGCCCAGTCAAATATTTTTTGTGTTTGTAAGCGGTTATAAGCATCCTCAACATATTTTTTATCCTTCATCATCCGGTCAATGTAGTCTCTTACCCATTGTTGTTCTTCATCCAGGTTTTGCATGCCCATATAACCAAGTAATTGCTGTTTGGCAAACTGCCGAAGGTCATCCTGTTGCACCTGGATGCCATTTTCCTGTACCATTTTATCTGTGATCAAGGTCCACTTCAGTTGGTTGAGGAAAGAAGGGAACTCGTGTTCTACCTGCTCGTCTGTTTTTGCTTCCTGGTTTTCACCCTGTGTTTTAATCCAGCGTTTTAAGAAATCAGCGGGAAAATCAATATGAGTGTGCTCTAATAACACGTGGTATAAAGCATGATGCAACTGGTTGCGGCTTTCAGTATCCCATTGTTTTTGTAATTCGTCTTTTATGCGATTGCGAAAAGCTTCTTCTGTTTTGACTTCTTCGTTAGGAAAAAGTTGGCTAAACAACTCTTCGTTTAATTCCCTTGCTTCAACTAATCCTACCTTGGTGATTAATGCTTTAAAATGTTTATCGCTGGCACTATCTAAACCAAGATCATTTGAGATCCACTGCCGTTCTTTTTCTTCAAACGCTTCGGTTAATGTCAGTTGAATGGTATCATCTTTCTTTTTGCCAATTAAAGTAGGGCGGTAGGCTTCACTGAAATATTTAACCAATACAGAATTGTCTTTGCGAATTCCTCCTTCTACTTCGTTGCCGGTACTATCTGTCTCGATAAAAGTAATATTCAATACATTCTCGTCTCCGGTAACAGCTTCGGGTTCAGTCATATTGCCATAGCGGGTACGTAAACGCTCAATTTCTTCATTCAGCATTTCCTCTGTAAGCGTTACTTTATATCTTTTTACCTGCTCTTTGGAAAGATCAGGAAGTTGAAAGTCAGGTTTCATTCCTACTTCGAAAGTGAACGTATAATTGTTAGGATTGTTTACATCCAACTGGTTCAGGTTCATGTTCACAGGAAGAGGTTGGGCAAAAATGTCCAGCTTTTCATCTTCAATAAAACGGAATACTTCTTTGTCTACAGTTTTTAAAACCTCATCTGTAAAAAGCGAAGAGCCATACATTTTTTTAATTAAACCTGCAGGCACCATTCCCTTTCTGAAGCCTGGGATGTTAGCCTTTTTGCCGTACTCTTTCAGCGATTTTTCAAACTGGGGCAGGTAATCTTCTTTATTGATAGTAACACTAAACTGTTTGTGTAAGGGTGCAACTTCTTGCTGCGTAACTGTAGCCATAATTCTAAATTGTAATTTCTAATAACGAACAAGGAACAAGGAATATCGAACTGAAGAAGTTCAGTATTCAACATTCCTTGTTCCTTGTTCTTCAGTTTTAAGAGTGCGGGTGAAGGGACTCGAACCCCCATGCCTCTCGGCGTCAGATCCTAAGTCTGATACGTCTACCAATTTCGCCACACCCGCAAAAATCTTGGGGGGCAAAAGTAAGGGATTCGCATTATTTAAACCTAATTAAAGCCGTTTCCTGGTAGTTTTTCCCTCAAAGGAATCGTTAAAACCGATGCGGCATCGCTGGCAACAAGCCCCCCAATCGTTCACCATTGGCAAGCCACTGATAAAACAGTAAATTCGTGATCCATGGAAACTGTAGCGCAGATACCGAAGTATAATTTAAATGAAGAACAGGAAAAGAAGTTGATCCTGAGGGAATACCGGGCCTTATTGCGTTCTCTGAAAACGCGTATTAAACCAGGCGATAGAAAATTAATTCGTAGTGCTTTTGAAATTGCAGCAGAGGCACATAAGACGATGCGGAGGAAAAGTGGCGAGCCTTATATTTTACATCCCCTGGCAGTAGCAAAAATTTGTGTAGAGGAAATTGGTTTAGGTGTGCGTTCCACTATATGTTCTCTTTTACATGACACGGTTGAAGACACGGATATCAACTTAGAAGATATACAAAAAGAATTTGGTGGAGAAATAGCTAAGATTGTTGACGGATTGACCAAGATATCAAATGTAATTGATGTCAATGCCTCGCAACAAGCTGAAAACTTTAGAAAAATATTACTCACACTAACCGATGATCCCCGCGTGATCCTTATTAAGCTTGCTGACCGTTTGCACAACATGCGAACAATGGACAGTATGAAGCAGGAAAAGCAATTAAAAATTTCTTCAGAAACCGTTTACGTATATGCTCCCCTTGCCCACCGTATGGGTTTGTACAATATTAAAACGGAGATGGAAGACCTTTCCATGAAATACCTGGAGCCAGGTACATATAAAGAAATTGCCCGCAAACTGGCGGAAACAAGACGAGAGCGTACCCGCTACATAAATGAATTTGTAAAGCCGCTGCAAGACAAGTTAACAAAGGCAGAATTGGACTTTGAGATCTTTGGCCGTCCAAAAAGCATACACTCCATCTGGAATAAGATGAAGAAAAAAGGAGTGTCGTTTGAAGAAGTGTATGATCTTTTTGCCATCCGTATTATTGTTAACTCTCCGCCGGAAAAAGAAAAAGAAGATTGCTGGAAAGTGTATTCCATGATCACGGATGAATATACTCCTTCTCCAGAGCGATTAAGAGACTGGTTAAGCAATCCCAAAAGCAATGGTTATGAAGCATTACACACCACGGTAATGGGTCCGCAAGGTAAGTGGGTGGAAGTGCAGATTCGTACCAAACGGATGAATGAAATTGCGGAAAAAGGCTTAGCGGCTCACTGGAAATATAAAGAAGGTACCAACGATGAAAGCCGCTTTGATCAGTGGTTTAACCAGATAAGGGAAGTTATTACCACGCAGGATGTGGACTCGGTTGACTTTCTACATGACTTTAAGCGTAGCTTTTTAGCGGAAGAAATTTATATCTACACACCGAAAGGCGATGTAAAAATGTTGCCTGTAGGAGCCACCGCTTTGGACTTTGCCTTTTCGGTTCACAGCGAGGTTGGGGTAAAATGCATTGGCGCCAAAGTAAATCATAAGTTGGTGCCCATCAGCCATAAATTGCGCAGTGGAGACCAGGTTGAGATTATTACTTCTAATAAACAAAAACCTTCAGAAGACTGGCTAAATTTTGTTGTAACCGCCAAGGCAAGAACAAAGATCAAAGACTCTTTGAAGGAAGAAAAGAAGACGATTGCTGACGAAGGGAAATATACAGTACAACGCAAGCTCGAGGGATTAGGCGCAGTAGTTAATGCGCACAATATTGATGAACTGGTAAATTTTTACAAGTTGGCCGCCCCACTTGAACTGTATTACCAGGTAGCAGTAAAAAATATTGATCTTAAAGAGTTAAAAGAGTTTAAGGTTATAGGTGATAAACTGGAAGCTCCCAAGCCTGTTCGACAGTTAGAACCCAAACCGGAATATCATCCTTCTATTCAAAAAAAGGAAGCAGAGCTTATCATTTTTGGAGAGAGCAGTGATAAAATCATGTATACATTGGCCAATTGCTGCAAGCCTATTCCAGGTGATGATGTCTTTGGATTTGTAACGACGGGCAAGGGTTTAACCATTCATCGTACAACTTGTCCCAACGCTTCAAAACTTCTGGCAAATTATGGACACCGTATTGTAAAAACAAAGTGGGCTAAGAATAAAGAAATTTCTTTTCTTACCGGTTTGCGCATCATTGGAATGGATGATGTGGGCATTGTAAATAAAATCACCACCATCATTAGTGGGGAACTTCGAATTAATATTTCTGCCATCACCATTGAATCCAAAGAAGGATTATTTGAAGGGTCGATTAAGCTTTTTGTGCATGACAAGGAAGAATTAGATGAATTAGTAATGCGATTGAAAAGCCTGAATGGAATTCATTCAGTAGAACGCTTTGAAACAGAAGCAGTTTAAATAATTTATCCAGAATATACAGTGAATAAATAAATAGGGAGATGGCCGTCGTTTATGCGACGGCTATTTTATTGAGCCGTACATTTGCCGCGTTAATAAAAATATATGGTTGACGTTATTCTTGGTTTGCAATGGGGAGACGAGGGAAAGGGAAAAATTGTAGATTATTTCGCGGCAAATTATGATATTATTGCCCGCTTCCAGGGTGGACCAAACGCGGGGCATACGCTTTATGTGGGAAAGGAAAATAAAAAAGTCGTGTTGCACCAGATTCCTTCCGGCGTATTTCATGAAGGCACAATTAATTTAATTGGAAATGGCGTAGTACTGGACCCGGTTACACTGCGCCGGGAATGTGATCTTGTGGCTTCGTTTGGTATAGACTTGAAAAAAAATCTTTTTATTTCGGAACGTACTCACGTTATTCTTCCTACGCATAGGGCCTTGGATAAGGCGGCGGAATTATCAAAGGGACATGAAAAGATTGGTTCTACCCTTAAAGGTATCGGCCCTGCCTATATGGATAAGACCGGCAGAAATGGTCTGCGTGTAGGTGATCTCTTACATAAAAGTTTTACAACTTCTTATATCAAGCTTCGATTAAAACATCAAAAGCTTTTAGATAATTATAATTTCAATGAAGAGATTTCTGCATGGGAAGAAGAGTTTTTTGATGCCGTGGAGTTTTTAAAAACATTGAATATTGTTAATGGTGAATATTTTATTAACCGGCACCTTGATGAAGGAAAAAAAGTTTTAGCAGAAGGCGCGCAGGGAAGTATGCTGGATATAGATTTTGGTACGTTTCCTTTTGTAACCTCAAGCAACACAATTTCCGCGGGCGTGTGTAGTGGCTTAGGAATAGCTCCACAAAAGATCAGGGAAGTTATTGGAGTGAGCAAGGCGTATTGTACAAGAGTAGGAAGTGGACCATTCCCTACAGAATTGGAAGATGAAACAGGAGAGCAGCTTAGAAAAATAGGAAGCGAATTTGGCGCAACTACCGGCCGTCCACGTCGTTGCGGATGGATGGATATAGTGGCATTGGATTATGCCTGCATGTTAAACGGAGTCACACAAATTGTAATGACCAAGGCTGATGTTTTGGATGCTTTTGAAAACCTAAATATTTGCACTTCGTACAAGGTCAACGGAAAAGAAACAAAACAAATTCCTTTCCAGATGACACACTGTAAAATTGAACCCGTTTATGAAACCTTAAAAGGTTGGAAGCAGGAAACGTCCCAAATGCGCGAAATGACCTTGCTGCCTGACGAGATGAAATCTTATATTGAATTTATCAATAATAACTTAAGGGCCAAAGTTTGTTATATATCGAACGGTCCCGGTAGAGATCAGATTGTAAAAGCTTATTGACAAAAATTAGCATGTAAAAAAAAGTTTTTCAAAATTTGGTCAATTAAAATCTAAGGCTAAATTTTACAGCGCTAATGCAATTTTATTTATGGCAGTTATTTTATCAGAGGAAGTAACCTCAGAAACGCTAGTTGAAACTTTAGTAGCGCAGGCAAAAGGTCGTTCAGCAAGACCCAAAAAAGTGGAGGAAGATGATTTTGAAGAGGAAGACGAAGCTCCAAAGAAATCAGCCAAGAAGGCTAAAGCTGATGACGACGACGATGATGACGACGATATAGAGGGAGAAGATGAGGAAGTTGATGACGAATGGGATCCTGATTTTGAAGAATTTGATTTGCCTAAATCCAAGAAGGGAAAAAGCAGCAAAGGAGAAGAAGAGGAAGAATTTAAAGTTGAGGAAGAAGAAGACTTTAAAGACATGGATCTTTTCAATGACAGTGGCGTCGATGATGAAGAAGAAGATTTTTAATTCATCTCAATAAAACATAAGCTCTGGCTAAATCCACCTACCTTATTGGTGATGTAGTTCAGATGAAGATGAAAATGTTGAACTGGGCTGCCCGGTTCAACATTTTTTGTTTTCTGGACAATCAGCAGTATGCTTTTCAGCCGCACAAATACGAGTGCCTGTTAGGGGCCGATGCTGTTGATTTTGTTACATCAACAAATATTATTGAACTGGATGATTTTCTGGACAAAAACAAAGATTGGGTTTTTGGACACTTGTCATATGATTTAAAAGACAGTATCTATTTTCCCTCCCATAAAAAAAACAGGGTTGACTTTCCTCCATTTTATTTTTTTATCCCCCGGTTTACTCTTTGTATTAAAAATCAAGAACTCGTTATCATAGCGGAAGAGCCAGACAAAGTATACCAAAGCATTTTGTCTCAACCTATAATCGAAGAGCGAACATCATCGAAGGTAGTTATGCAGCACAGGCTTGACAGGGCAGAGTACATTCAAAAAATAAAAAGCTTACAAGCACATATACTTAAGGGCGATTGTTACGAAATAAATTTTTGCCAGGAATTTTTTAGTGAGTCCGCTCATATTGATCCATTACTTGTTTTTCAGAAATTAATAAAAATTTCTCCTAATCCCTTTTCTGCACTTTACAAAATCAATGATAAGTTTTTATTGTGTGCCAGTCCGGAACGGTTTTTAGTAAAGGAAAAAACTAAGATTACATCTCAACCGATGAAAGGAACTATCAAAAGAAATTTGTTAGATGCAGCCGAAGATGAGATATTCAAGCATGAGCTAAAAAAAAGCGGCAAAGATCAGTCAGAAAATGTAATGGTGGTAGACCTGGTTAGAAATGATTTAACCAGGATATGTAAGGATGATTCAGTAAAAGTGGAAGAACTTTTTAGCATCTATTCCTACCCACAGGTACACCAAATGATCTCTACGGTAAGCGGAGATCTAAAGAACGATATTAAATTTTCAGAAATTATAAAAGCTACTTTTCCTATGGGCTCCATGACCGGAGCTCCAAAATATAGAGTTATGGAACTAATTGATCAATATGAAGATCAGGGACGCGGAATCTTTTCTGGTTCCGTCGGTTACATTTCTCCAGAGGGAGACTTTGATTTAAATGTGGTGATACGAAGTATTATGTATAACGCTACCGAAGAATATCTTTCATACCAGGTTGGCTCTGGAATTACTTTTTATAGTGATCCGCAAAAAGAGTGGGACGAATGCTTGTTGAAGGCAGAAGCCATAAAAAAAGTGCTGGACGAATGACCAACACTTTATAAAATTTTTTTTGAAGACTACCTGGTGGCGGAACTCAGCATCATGCGAACAGATTGTTCGAGTATCTGGGATTTATTTGTTTCAAATAAATTCATTTTGTCTATAGGCAATCGAAGATCATAACCTGGGTTGGCCGCAATAGCCCTGTCGAAGTTTGGATTCAGCCCATTGAACTCTGTAATATTCATTTGAATAATTGATGTTATAGCTAAGGCCGTGTACTTACCACTTATGTTTAAAACAGAAATAGAAGCATCGGTTACAGGTTGTTGAGGAATTAATAAACGATCTGTTTCTTTCTTCGTAAGTGTAGTCAAGCCACCATCACCTTCCATGATATAATGCGTGGCAATAAACTTCTTTACGTGGTTTCTTGATTCTGTAGGTAGGTGATATTGCAGGTCCCAAAAATTACGGCTACCACTCCTTCTGATCGCTGAATTAACATTACCTGCACCGCAGTTGTAAGCAGCTACTACTAAAAGCCAATCATTATAAATAGCATATAATTCAGTAAGATATTTAGCCGCAGCATGAGTGCTCCTGCGATAATCGCGGCGATCATCTCTTTTTTTATTTACTATTAAACCGAAGCCCCGGGCTGTTTGTGGCATAAACTGCCATGGACCAACAGCACCAGCCCATGATACTGCTGAAGACTTTAGGTCAGACTCAATAACTGAAAGGTATTTTAGTTCTACAGGTAATCCATGTTCTGTAAATACGTCGCCTATCATGTCAAAATAGGGTTTACCCCAGCCTTTCATTTTATTTAGCCTGGTGCTATTAGTGTAAACGTAATCCTCAACAAAGCTTATCGCTTTAGGATTCAGCTTGGCAATGTTAATACCCTCAGCAGTTTCTGTCACAAATAAGTTCTTAAACGCGTCTTTGGGATCACCTAAAATTCTTTTGTCAGTGGAATCGTTGTACGTGGCCTGTTTAACTGTTAATTCATCCTGAAGCGAAGGATGCGTTGCACCACGGCTTTGAATAGTTAGACTTATGAGGCTGGTGGCCAACAATAAAAGTTTGTTCATCACGATTTTTTAGAGGGTGAAGCCAAAATCACACGGTTATCTTACTCTCCTTTATTGTTGCATCAGTTGATGCGAAAAGCGTAGCAAAGATAACTCATTCTGTTCAGCTGAAGCCACTTGAAGTCCAAAAGGAAGGTTAGAGGAATGTTTAAAGACTGGTAAACTGATGGCGGGGATGCCCGTTAGGTTGGCAAAAACAGTGAAGATGTCGCCCATATACATAGCCAATGGGTCTTTATTTTTCTCCCCAAGTTTGGGAGCTACGGACGGAGAGTTGGGTGCAACTATAAAGTCAAAGTTCTTGAAAACCAGTTGGGTTTGCTGATGTAAAAGCTGTCGTACTTGTTGGGCTTTTGTAAAATAGGCATCAAAATAACCAGCACTTAATACAAAGGTTCCCAACATGATCCGACGTTTTACTTCTTTACCAAATCCTTGTGCCCTGTTAGCTTGATAAAAACTGGTAAGGTCTTTTTTTTCGGTGGAAGCTCTTCCATAACGAACGCCATCATACCTGGAGAGGTTAGAAGAAGCTTCAGCAGTGGTTAAAATATAATACGTTGGAACAATATACTCGGTAAGATTAAAGTCTACAGGTTCTACCTCGTGTCCCTCGTCTTTTAAATTTTGTAATAAGGTTTTTATCTGCAATGAAATCTCCGGGTCTATAGAATTATGTTCAACCCAGTCTGGAAAGTAGGCAATTCTATATCTTTTATCCGTGCTGCTTCTTAGGTCCGTAAAACTATTTATTTGAGAAATGGCAGTACTGTCGAATTCATCAGGACCGGAAATAACATCTAAGATTCTGGCTGCATCAGAAACTGTATAAGCCAAAACACCAATCTGGTCAAAAGAAGAGCCATAAGCGATCAAACCATGACGTGATACTCTTCCATAAGTTGGCTTTAACCCTACCACTCCACAAAAATCAGCGGGTAAGCGAACCGAGCCCCCGGTGTCACTTCCTAAAGCCGCCATGCATAGTCCTGCTTTTACAGCGGCTGCGCTCCCACCAGAAGAACCTCCTGGAACGTGATCTGTATTATTTGGATTTAGTACAGGTTCAAAAGCAGAGTTTTCATTAGTGGAACCCATTCCAAACTCGTCACAATTCTGGCGGCCAATGATAATAGCTCCTTCCTTTAATAACCGTTCAACAGC
>Ga0126307_10002605_pt1 | contig 12211 bp, 9 predicted proteins | sample Plot28_FD_89955 | JGI IMG/M metagenome (GOLD analysis project Ga0126307, IMG submission 89955) | Serpentine soil microbial communities from UC McLaughlin Reserve, CA, USA - Plot28 | ecosystem: Environmental > Terrestrial > Soil > Grasslands | place: USA: UC McLaughlin Reserve, Lake County...
TGGGCGGACGCAGCCAGCTCCCACGAGACCGTTCCGCCGGCCGGGACGCTCGCGTAAGCGTTCCCGCTCCACAACGATTCGCCAGTCCAGGCCGAGGGCGGTGTCACCGCCGTGGCGCCACCGGCCAGCATGGCGGTCTCGGCCTCGACCGTCGCCGTCCCCACCCGCTCGGCAATGCCCGCGGTCCGGGCCAGCGCCGCGATGTCCGGGTTGGCGTCGAGCACGAGCATGGTCAGCAGCGCATGGATCGTCGACTCGGCGCCGGAGTTGCGGTTGACGTTGCCATTGGCTTCGATCGTGTCGACGGTCGTGCCCGTCGCCGGGTCGTACGCGACGATCCCGGCGGCGTTGGCCCCGAAGAACCAGGCCGCGGTCATGCCGGCGAGCCGGCGGAAGCCGACCCGGTGCGTCGCCTGGGCGACGGCAAGCAGTGACTGCACCCGGGAGTCCACGCCGTACGCGATCTGGTTACGATCCGTGGCGGTGGGCAGCCGCCCGTTGTCCGGTCCGCCGGAGGTCATCAGCCACGGCGTGAAGACGGCGGCGTCCTCGACTGCGGGGGCGATCAGCGACCGGTCGTGCAGCTCCGTCCCGGCGCGCGCCAGGGCGGCCGGCATCTGGGAGGCCCAGGCGTGCCACACCGAGCGGGACAGCGCCCACGGGCGTACGGCGCCGAAGGGCCAGTGCCGAGCGTCCCCACCGGACAGTCGCGCGATGCCGTCGGCGAGCTGCCGCATGGCCGTGCGCGCCCGGCGGCTGCCTCCGGCCTTGACGTACGCCGCGAGGCCGAGCACCGCCTCGGCCGTGGCGTCCGCTCCGTCGACGATCAGCCAGGCGGGGGTGCGCTGCCCGTCAATGATCTGGAAGGTGCCGTAGCGCACGAGCACCTGACGCTCGACGGCGCCGATGGCCAGCTCCATGCGCTGCCGCAGGAACGCCGCGAAGGACGGGTCGGCGCCGCGGAACGCCGCGTAGCCCTCGCCCAGCGCCCAGATCGTGCGGGCCAGCCAGTAGGACGGGCCGCTGTCGGACGGGTTGGGCAGCTCGACCGGCACCGGGCTGGGGTTCAGGGTGCCGTCGGGCTGCATCCACAGCACGACGTTGCCGCGGTTCGGTCCGGTCGCCGTCTGCAGGTAGGTCAGGCCGCGCAGCAGCTCGAAGGCGGCATGGCGGCTGGCGGCGGATCCGGTCTGGCGCCAGTGTCGCAAGTAGACGACGGCGGCCCGGGACACGTCATCGGCGTTGTAGGCGCCCTGGCCCCAGGTGTTGGTGGCGGGGTCGTAGCTGCCGCCGCCGACCCGGGTCCAGGTCCCGTCCGGCCCCGGCTCCGAGTACGTCCACAGCAGCCCGATACTCGGCCGATCGGCGAGCCGGTACGTGGTGTGGCCGGGTTGCGCCGGCGGAGTCACCTGCACCCGCAGGAAGTCCAGGTGCGCGGTGTTGGTGAGCGGCGCGGCACTGGTGCCCGGCACCGCGGGCGCGGCGGCCGCGGAGCTGATGGCGCCGAGCGGTGGCAGGAACCCGAGGATCAGTGCGACGAGGACGAGGATCCCGAACGGGCGGCGGTGGGTCATCGGCAGTTCCTCCAAGCGGGAGGGGGTGCGGGGCCCCGTGGTGGTGGTCACGCGATCCGTGCCGGTTCGCGCGTGCCGGCACCGGTCCGGCAGGATCCGATGTGGACGGTTCGGCTGAGCTGGGCCGATTCGCGGGCCGCGGCGGCCACGACCACGGATGCCCAACCCTCGACCGACCCGGCCGCGGGTGTGCCGCCGCTGGACGCGCAGCGCGTGAAGTCGGCCATCGCCGCGCGGACGCTCTCGGCGTAGACCCGCGCCTTGGCCGGCTCCCCACCCAGGTCGATCTCGACACGCGCCCGGTGAGGGAGCGTCAGCGGGCGGCCCCGGCCGCGGGCCGGCGGCGGCGCCGCCTCTCGTTGCACCGACACCCGGATCGCCGCCGCGGCGTCGAGCCGGTGCCCGTCGACCTGCAGCAGGTCGGCCGCCCGGCCCGGCAGCTGATCGATCTCGGCGGCCCCGGCATCGTCGGTCCACACGTCGAGCAGCGCGCCAACCGGGATCCAGCCGGTGACCCGGGCTTCGGCGGCACCGAAGTCCAGCCGCATCAGCTGCCGCTCGCACCGGCTGGCGTGGGTGAAGGAATGCGCGAAGGTCGCGACCGCGCCGCCGGGATGGCAGGTCGTCGCAACGGCGACGTCCACGAGATCGGAGCCGGGGCGGCGCAGGGTCATCGCCTGCACGGCGTCGGGCCGAGACCCCATCAGGAGGTGCGCCGCGTCGAAGAAGTGCACGCCGTGCTCGACGAAGATGCCTCCGCTGCGGCGCTCGTCCCAGAACCAGTGGCCGGGTGGGAGATCCTCGTCGCTCGCGTCGTTCTCGATGGCGAACCGCCGCACCGCACCCAACCCGAGCAACGACTGGAGCCGCGCGACGGCGCTGAGCACCGGGTTGTAGCGCAGCACGTGGTCGACGACGACGGCGAGACCGCTGCGCGCGGCTGCCTCGCGGACCCGCGCCGCGTCGGCAGGCTCGGTCGCCAGTGGCTTCTCGCAGAAGACGTGCCGGCCGGCGCCCAGGGCGGCGAGGGTGATCTCGGCATGTGCGTCCGGCGTGGTCGCGACGACGACCGCGTCGACCTCCGGGTCGACGACCAGCTCCGGCCAGCTGTCGACCGCACGCGCGCCGACGTGCTCGGCCAGCTGGTCGGCCCGATCAGCTTCGGCGTCCGCGACCGCGACGAGCCGCACCTCGGCGAGATCGACGACCGCGCCGGCGACGAACTGCGCGAAGCGCCCGGCGCCGACGACGCCCAACCCAAGCGGCGGCGGGGCGATCATGCCCGCTCGCCCTGCGGGCCCTCGGGCTCGCTCACGGCAGCCGGTCCAGCCGTACGACCCCGATCTTCGTGTCGGCCATCCCGTAGAAGACGTAGTGCGTGCCGTCGACCTCCTCGATCGCGGTCGGAAAGACGACGTTCGGCACGGTACCCAGTCGCTCGTCGGCTGTCTCCGGCGCGAGGATCGGCTCCTCGCTGCGAGCCAGGACCCGGGCCGGGTCGGCCGGGTCGAGCAGCATCGCACCGGCGGTGTAATGCACCCGTTGCGTCGCCGGGTCCCAGCCCTCGCCGAGGTGGCCGGTGACCCCGTGGTGGATCAGCAGCCAGCCCTGGGCGACGCGCAGCGGCGGCGGACCGGCTCCGATCTTGAGGTCCTCGTAGGGGTGCTTCGGGAGCGCGACGCTGGTGTGGTCCGACAGCCGCGCCAGGCACCGGAGGTCCGCCCGAGCCCGCTCGACCGGGACGTAGGAGATCCAGATGCCCGGTCGCGGATCGGCGATCCCCGCCGGCAGGTGCACCGTCTCCCGCTCCCGAACCCAGCCCAGGTCCCACATCGGACGGTGCAGCATCGCGTACGAGGCCTGTCCGCCCGGTCCGGGCACCGGCTCGGGAAAGAACACGGCGTCCTTGTTGGGGAAGAGGTTGAGGTCGGTGTCCAGGCCGGGCTGGTAGGAGAACTGCAGCGGCCCGAGTCGCCGCCAGCTCCGCAGGTCCTGCGACACCGCCAGCGCCAGCCGGGGACCGAGCGGGCCGAAGGCGACGTAGGTCATCACGTGGACGCCGAGGCTGGGGATCCAGGTCGTGCGCGGGTCCTCGACGCCGGCGTGGTGGGCGCCCCGCTCCCAGCCCTCGTCGGGGGCGAGCACGATGCCGCGGCGGGCGACGGCGGTCGGCACCCCGTCGGTCAGCACCACCTCGGCGAGGCCGATCCGGGACACGTTCCCGGCGGCGACCAGCCGTGGCAGCAGGTGCAGCCGGCCGTCCGGCGTGCGCCCGCTCGCCGGGTTCAGCACCCCCTCCACCTCGAACGGCTCCGCCGGGTCCGGTGCCATCACCACACCGAGCCGCGTCAGGGCGTACGGAAAGGCGGTGCCGACGGTCACCTGGTCAACCCTTCACGCCGGAGCCGATGTCGGAGGTCCTGAAGGAGCGCTGGAAGGCGACGAAGAGGATCACCGCCGGGGCCGCGAGCACGCACGCGCCGGCGAGCACCGCGCCGTACGGGTTGGCGGCGCGGGCGGCCACGTTGCTGATGTAGTTGGCGAGCGAGACGGCGAGCGGCTGCATGTCCGCCTGCTTGGTGACGAGGAAGGGCCACAGGAACTCGTTCCACGGCCCGATGAAGGTAAGCAGGATCGTCGTCAGCAACGCGGGCCTGACGAGCGGGATCGCGATCGACCAGAGGATGCGCAGCTCGCCGGCACCGTCGATGCGCGCGGCACTGAAGAGGTCGTCCGGCAGCTGCAGGAAGAACTGCCGGAAGATGAAGACCGCGGTGGTGTTGATGGCGAACGGCAGGATCATGCCGAGGTAGCTGTCGGCGAGGTTGTACGAGCGGACGATGAGCACGTAGAGCGGGATGAGCAGCAGCTGGAACGGCACGACCTGCACCAGCAGCACCAGCGCGAAGATGGTTCCCCGGCCGCGGAACTGCAGGCGCGCCAGGGCGTACCCGGCCAGCAGTCCGAAGACGACGGTGAACAGCAGGACGCCGCCGGTGAAGATGCCCGAGTTGACCAGCGAGCGGCCGAGGTTCACCGCGCCGTTGATCTCGCTGTAGTTCTCGAGGGTGAGGTTGCCCTTCGGGACGACCCCGCTCAGGGAGGTGTCGGGCTCGGCCTGGAGCGACCCGATGAGCATGTAGTAGAAGGGGAACAGGAAGACGAACGCGCCCAGCAGCAGGATGAGGGCGCGCAGCACCCCCCGCCGGCGCCCCGGCATCTGCGGCGAGGTGGTGCGGTCGAGGTCGGCCGGCGGCCCGGGTGCCGTGGCGACGGTCGATTCGGGATGGTCGAGGGCCATGTCAGTCCCTCTCGATCAGGCGCCGGTTCACCAGCGAGATGAGGATGACACCGATGACGAGCAGGACGCCGATGGCCGCGGCGACGTCGGGGTTGCCCTGCTCCACGCCGCGCTGGTACATCAGCAGGACCGGCGATGCGGAGGCGCCGTTCGGGCCGCCACCGCCGGTGAGCAGGTAGGGTTCGGTGAAGAGGTTCGCCCCGGTGATGGTCGCCAGGATCACCACCAGGGTGGTCGCCGGTCGCACCGCCGGCACGACGACCGACCAGAACGTCCGCAGCGGGCCGGCGCCGTCCATGGCGGCGGACTCGTAGAGCTCCTTCGGGATGTTCTGCAGCGCGGCGAGGTAGAGCAGGATGAAGAAGCCGAGCTGCTTCCAGGTCACGAAGATCGCGATGGTGGGCATGGCGAGGCTCTCGTTCACCAGCCACGACGGGTCCGGCGCGAGCGGGCCGAGCAGGCTGTTGACCAGCCCGTCGGCGCTGAAGAGGAAGAGCCACACGCCGACCACGGCGACGCTCGCCGTCACGTACGGGACGTAGTAGGCCACCCGCAGGAAGGTCCGCCCCCTTATCGCGGCGTTGAGGGCGGTGGCGAGGACGAGCGCGAGCACCACGGTCAGCGGCACGTTGATGACCAGGAAGATCACGATGTTGTAGAAGGACCGGCGGACCGCCGGATCGGTCAGCACGGTCTTGTAGTTGTCCAGGCCGACGAACGGCCGGTCGACGATCGCCCCCGGCGCGGCGAAGAAGTAGTCGTGGAAGCTCATCCACACCGCGAACCCGAGGGGGTAGGCGAAGACGGCGGCGAGGAACAGCACGTACGGCGTGACGAACACCATCCCCACCGGGTGACGACCCAGCAGGGTCGTCACCCGGCGCCGGGGCCCGGCCAGGGTGGCTGTCGACATCTGGGACATCAGGACTGGCCGGCCAGGGCCGTGACCTTCTCCGCGGCGGCCTTGAACGTCTCATCGACGGGCTTCTTGCCGAAGATCACCGATTCGGAGTAGGCGTCGCGGAAGGTCTGCCAGATGGTGACCGAGTTTGGCACGTTGGGCACCTCGACCGTACGGGCGGCCTGCGCGGCGAAGGTCTTGTAGTCCGGCTTCTTCGAGAAGTACTCGGGGTAGGCGGCCGTGATGTCCTTGCGGAGCGGCATCTGCCCGGTGACCTCGAGCAGCTTGCCGTCCTGCTCCTTGCTGGTGGCGAACTTCAGCACCTCCCAGGCGGTGCCACGGTTGGTGCAGGCGCTGTACATCGCGACGTTCTTGGCATCGCTGAAGGTCTTGATCGCCTCGGCCGGCTTGCCGGTCGAGGTCGGCACCGGCGCGACGCCCCAGTCGATCTTCTCGCCGTAGACGGCGATCGCCCAGGGGCCGACGATGGCCATGGCGGACTTGCCGTCACCGAAGGCGTCGCCGTTGTACTTCTCCCGCGGCGCGAGGCCCTCGTCGTACATCGTCTTCCACATCCCCGCGACCCGCAGGCCCTCCGGCGAGTCGAACTGCGCCTTCTTGTCCGCCACCAGCTGCTTGCCGTCCGTCTCGGCGATGAACAGCGGGTAGAAGTCGAACCAGGACTGGAAGAACTCGCTGCTGGGGGCCGGGAAGATCGCCGCCGACGCGGCCTTGCTCTGCACGATCTTGCGGCTGGCGGCGAGGAAGTCGTCGTACGTGGCGAGCTTCGGCGCCTCCGTGTCCAGCCCGGCCTTCGCGAAGACCTTCTTGTTGTAGAAGATCATCACCGGGTTGGACTTCCACGGAATCTGGTAGTACTTGCCGTCCGGCGACTTGTACTGCTCGGCCACGGAACCCGTACGGTCCTCGACGTAGGCCTTTCCGCCGTCGAGGTCGTCCAGCGGCACCAGCCCGCCCTGCTTCTGGAACTGGGGGACGGCGGCCGGGGCGGTGTTGAAGATGAGGCAGGGCGCGTTGCCGGCGGTGATGGCCGCGCCGATGACCTCCTCGGAGGACTTGCCGGCGGGGATCTCCTCGGCGGTGATCTTCTGGTCGGCGTGCGCGGCGTTCCAGGCCTCCACCATCGCCTTGCCCCAGGCGACCTCCTCCTTGTTGTTCGACAGCCACACCTTGATGGGACCGGTCGCTTTCGCCGCCTCCTGGGCGTCGCCGCCTCCCCCGCCGCCGCATGCAGCGGTGGCGGTGAGGACCAGGGCGAGCGCGGGGACGAGCGTCAGAGCGGGGGGCATTCGCTTCATGGGTTCTCCGATCGGGACGGGTGCGGCCGCGGCCGGGCAGTTCGGTTCGCTGACCGCGCGGGGAGCGGCGCGGGCGCCGTGGAGTCGCGGACGACGAGCTTGGCCTCGGGCAGCTCGACGTCCGCCACCGGACCGCCGCCCTCGACGAGGTCGAGCAAGGTGATGGCGGCCCGCTGGCCCCAGTCGAATGCGTTGGTCGAGACCGTCGTCAGGGCGGGATGGACGTGGGCGGACAGCGAGGAGTCGTCGAAGCCGACCACGGACAGGTCGTCCGGCACGACCAGGCCGAGGTCGCGGGCGACTGCCAGGCCGGCGATCGCCATCGCGTCGTTGGCGTAGATGATCGCCGTGGGCCGTGGTGAGCGGCCGAGGAGCGCCCGAGTGGCCTCGGCTCCGGCGGCGGCCGAGAAATCGGTGCGTTCCAGTGGCCCTTCGGGCAGCCCGGTCGCCCGGAGTGCGTGGCGCCACGCCTGCTGCCGGCGGGCGCTGTGCAGGTAGCGGTCGGGGCCGGCCACGTGCGCGATCGAGGAGTGCCCGAGGTCGGCCAGGTGCCGGACCGACGCCGTCACGCCGGGCCGGTCATCGAGGCACACGGCCGGGAAGGCCGTCGGCACCGCGGGGCGGTTGAGGGTGACCGCGGGCAGCCCGATCTCCTCGAGCAGCGCGATGCGGGCGTCGCCGCGGCGGACGTCGCTGACGAAGACGCCGTCCACCCGACCCTCCCGGGCGAGCCGGCGGTAGCCGGCCTCTTCCGCCTCCTCGGTGAGCACCACCTGGAGCACCAGGGCCTGGCCGCGTTCGGAGAGGACGGTCTCGACCCCGGCGATGAACGGCGGGAAGAAGGGGTCGGCGCCGAGCAGGCTCGGTGGCCGCGCGACCACGAGGCCGAGCGCGAACGCCCGCGACACCGACAGGGCGCGGGCCCGATGGTTGGGCTCCCAGCCGAGCTCGGCCGCCGCGGAGAGGATGCGCGCGCGCGTGCGTGGGCTCACTCCCGGGCGGTCGTTGAAAGCGACCGAGACGGAACCCTTGCTCACCCCGGCGAGGCGGGCGACGTCGACGATGGTGGCGCGACCGTCCATCCGCGACACCGCCTTCGCTGGCAAGCCGGCCTCACAACGAACCAAACCGGTTCGGTGAAGACTTGTCAAGCGGCATCGTTGGGCCCGCGTCCGGCCGGCTGGCACGAAACGCCGACACGGGCACTGGAGCTGTCAGCCGGCGCGGCGGGCCACTTGGAGCAGGTTGAGGTAGTGCTTGCGGACGGAGGCGGATGGCCTGCTCTCGATGCGCTGGCGGATGTCGGCGAACAATCGCTCTCGCTGCCACGGCGACGCAGCGATGTGTCCGGAGTAGGTCGCGAGCAGCGCCAGGTATTCCGCTGCGGAGTAGGACCTGCTCCAGAGGTAGCGACGCACAACCGGCGCCTCGAAGAGTCCACTGCCTTCGATCGTTGAGACGTCCGGGGCCGGCACGGCCTCCGGTGGTGGGGGCCCACCCTGGCCGTTGCTCATGCCGACGGCCTCGTGGGCCTGCTCGACCTCACGGAAGAAGGTCCGAACGCCGGTTGGCTCGGTCATACGGCGAGGTGGTGGCGGTCGGTCCCGGTTGAGGATGCTGGGCGGATGCGTCGATCTCGAGCCGCCCGTCTACCTGTCGGCCGGAGCTGCTGGCCGAGCGCGGCATCGACGTCGACCTGCGCCGGGGCAGTGGCGGCTCGGCGGTGAGCAGGTGTCCGAAGCCACTGCGGCTCGTCGAGGTTCTGACCCGGGGGATGACTGCCCCGCGTACCGGAGGGTCGAGGCTGGCGCTCCCCGGCTCGATCGGGAGATTGACGGCCGCCGGGCGCAGCGCGGGCCAGGGTGGCGGAGTGGACAGTACGTGCCTTGACCGCCCTCCGCGTCGAGGCGACCGACCTCGCCCACCACCCGGGAGACCACCGATGATCACCGAGGACGACCTGCGTCGGACCCTGCACAGCCACGAGCGGCTCGCGCCCGACGCGGCGGCGGTCGCCGCCCGCATCACCGCCGGGGTCCGGGCCCGCCGCCGGCGCCGGTATGCCGGGACGGCCGCCGTGGCGGTGGCCACCGCCGTCGTGGTCGGCGTGCCGACGCTCGTGCTGCGCGACGCCGGCCCGGTCCATGAGTCCGGGACCGTCGCCGCGCCGGCTCCGCGCTCCGTGACCCCCGCCGCCCCACCCACCGTCCTGTTCGCCCCGCTCACGGTGCCGTTCACGGTCGGGTGGCTCCCGCGCGGTTGGTTCTCCGACGGGATGGTGCGCACCTCCCCGGGCTTCGCGCAGCGGTCGTACGAGAACGACCAGGGCACCGCGGAGATGTTCGTCCAGGTGTGGGACACGAAGGTCAGCGGGAAGCCGGCGAACGACCTGCCACCCATCCCCGGAGGAGCCGTCGTGCGCCGGCAGCTGAGCCGGACCGTTTGGCTGCTCGTCGGCGGCCCGCTGTCCGACCAGGACCTGGACCGGCTGGTCCGCTCCGTCGACGTCCGCGCGCCCGAGGCGCTCACGTTCCCGTTCCGGGTGACCTGGCTGCCCGCCGGCTACCGGGTGACGGCCGCGGGGACCGGCGCCCACCACTGGTACGGCGACGCCGCCGGCAACACGCTCGCCGCCGACCCGCCGCTGCTGGACGCCGGGCTCAGCCTGGACAGGACCGCGACCGGTGACACGCTGAGCATCTGGATGTCCACCGAGAACGGCATGTGGCAGGACAAGGGACTGCAGCCGAACGGGACCCTGCTCGGCCGCCCCAGTCGCTACAGCGAGCGCGACGGGATCACCAGTCTGCACGTCTACGGCGTGCAAGGCATGCACATCTCGATCAACGCGGCGACCGACGGTCGACCGGAGCTGGACCGCGCCACCGTGGAGCGGATCGTCCGGGGACTGCGCCTGGTCGACTTCCCCGACCGTCCGGCCGACTGGACCGACCGGCCGTTGCCCTAGACCCCCGCTTCGATTGACCACGCCGGAGTCCACCAGACGCAGGTAGGCCGCGGCGCCGTCGTCGAACGCGCTGATGGGTTCCTCCATCGTCGCGTCGCCGTCAAACGTCCACGCCGGCGCCGCCGGCGGAGCACACGCTCACGCCGGCGGATTGCGACGGATGATCCTCCTCCGGCGGGCGGTATCAGGCGCCGCAGGCAACACCTCGGTGAGTTGAAGCGTCTGCTGTAGCAGGAGATGCGGGGATGTGGTGACGATGTCACGGGAGCAGCTGTTTCTGGTGCGAGCGGAGGCACTGACGATGTCGGGCGTCTTGATCGCCGAGTTGGATCGCGCGGCGGCGGATGCCGCGATCAGCGCCACGGTGCGGGCGATGGGCGGGGCGCGCAACTGCGCGGCGGCGTTCGCGTACGAGTTCGGTGAGCATCCGGACCTCACGGCCGAACGCATGCGAGGGGCCCGCAGCGCCGTCGCCGCCTTGTACGGCGGCGAAGGCTGAGCTGAGCGACCTCGGCTTGAGGCTCGGCGCCCGGTCCGGCAGGGAGGTGGTTAGCCGACGTTGGGCTTGTACCGGCCCAACCGTAGCCGCCGCAGATCCAGACCCAGCGTCCACACGAGTGCCGCCGAGGGTCGCCGGACTAGGATCCATCCCGCCGGCGGGCGAATATTAAAGGCGACTACGGCCCCGCTCTATCAGCGATGCGGTCAATCGACGATGCGCTGAGGGACCGGGAACGAGGCCCTCAGCGCATCGAACATGTCGAACGAACAATGCTAGGGCAACCAATCAGGTAACCAGTCAGGCCCCAGCTCGACGTCTCCGCCCCACCATAGGCCCGGCATGGCCTGATGCGCGCAATAGTACAGAGTACCAGTGGACAACACCGCCGCAGTCACCCCAACGCCGACGCTGAAGGCTCCGACCCCGAAGGCAGTTGTTCCGGCCGCACCCCACGTAGTCGCTACCTGCGATACTCCGGCGCTGGCCCCGACGGTGAGGCTAACGTAGTCCACGACTGAACACTGTCCGGTTGGGTCGGTGTTGTTGATCGGGTCGCAGCCGGCGTAGGTGTAGCGGTTGCCGTTGGCGGGGTCGCCGAGGACCTCGATGGAGTCCTGCTGGGTCCACCGGCCGGTGGTGGGCTGGTAGTACCGCATGCCGATCTTGTAGTTGCCGGTGGCGGCGTCGAGGTACTCGCCGTGGAACCGGTAGGGGTTGTCCGGCAGCGTGCCGTTGTGGGCGGTGGCGGTCGGGCTCTCGCCGAACGGGCCGTAGCTGTAGCTGGCCCGGTGCGTGCCGGCGGGGTCCACCAGTCCGACGACCGAGCCCCGTCCGTCGAAGACGTAGAAGAAGCTGCCGCCGGGGGTGCGCAGCGAGACCAGGCCACCGTCCGGGGTGCGCCCGAAGTAGGTGATCTGCCCGGCGGTGGTCTGGCTCTGCACGCCGAGCAGGCCGTTGCGGAAGGTGGTACCGCCAGCGTTGGTGCGCTCGACCTGGTTGTCACCGGCATAGCCGTAGCTGGTCGCGCTGCCGCCCCGGACGGTGGTGCTGGTGGTCTGCTCGCTGCCGTTGTAGGCCAGCGCGGACAGCTGCGGGCTCTCGGTCTGGTTGCCGGCGGTGTCGTAGCGGTAGCGGGTGTCCGAGCCGGCCGGCGGGCTGGCGCAGGAGGTGCCGGCACTGGGGCCGCTCCAGCACAGCTGGTTGCCCGAGTTGTACTCGTAGTGCACCGTCGCCGCGGTGTTCCGCTCGAGGCTGTCCCGGTTGCCGGCGCTGTCATAGCGGTAGGTGTACGCGGCCGTACCGTCGTTCGGCCAGGCCGTCTGTAGCCGGTCACCACTGTCGTAGCCGTAGAAGGTGATGGTGGCGGTGAGGTTGTTCTTGGCCCATTGCACCTGCGAGCGGTCGGCCGTCTCGTTCCTGGTCGTGCTGCACGGCGTGGTGGCGTCCACGAAGGCTCGGTAGCAGTGTGAGAAGTCGGCTATCCGGTTGCCGTCCGCGTCGCTGGAGGCGCGGGTCGTCTTGATCCGGCTCAGCCTCCCGGCGGTGTCGAAGTCCACGTGGATGTGCGCTGCCCAGCTCGTCGGCGGGTCGGTGGAGTTCGCGTTGTACCAGGTGTCGGTGCGTTTGCCGTCGGCCCGGTAGGCGAA
>Ga0126307_10002606_pt1 | contig 12211 bp, 13 predicted proteins | sample Plot28_FD_89955 | JGI IMG/M metagenome (GOLD analysis project Ga0126307, IMG submission 89955) | Serpentine soil microbial communities from UC McLaughlin Reserve, CA, USA - Plot28 | ecosystem: Environmental > Terrestrial > Soil > Grasslands | place: USA: UC McLaughlin Reserve, Lake County...
CTTAGAAGGTTTTCGGTTTTATGACATTATCCGTTGGAAGAGGGGAGACCTGATGCAAATGGAAAGGAATGGTATCTATGTTCCGGCGCTTGATGTGCCTCTTGACCTTAACGGAGATGGCGTTTTAGATGTTGCTTTTTACAAAACGTTACCCGCTAACAGGCCAGCCGGCGTTACCTACATAAATGTGTCTGCTACCGTCAGTGGATCACCCAATTCTCAACGATTATCAAATGACACGTATGGCGAAGTTACCTGGCTGAATAATATTCCCCGGAAGTGGGAAGATAAAAACTATTATTACCCGATACCCGAGCCCGATAGGACAGCTAACCCCAATCTTACTCAAAACCCCGGATGGTAGATTTAAAAAATTTATTGTTCAATGTAACCGATTTCTCTCATCACAGCACTCGGACCGAAAGGTCCGGGTGCTCTTTTTAATTACTAGTTAAGACTAAAACTGCCGTCCGGTTAAGTTGTCTGCAGGTCATAAAAAAATTCTAAGAAAATAATCTTTCATAAAGCTGAATGATGGAATATTGCATCCGTATCGTCAGAGAGAATGCAAATTTTTTACAATTAAATTACTCCATGAAGAAAACGGATTTTACATTTTTGCTTTTAATGGTCAGCTTTTTTGGGTTTGCACAACAACAAGCTGCGGGTATTTTACCTCGTCCGAAATTGGTAGTTGGAATTGTTGTAGACCAGATGCGGTGGGACTATCTGTACCGTTATTACGATCGCTATAAGGAAAACGGTTTTAAACGAATGCTGAATGAAGGCTTTAGCTGTGAAAATACTTTTATCAATTATATTCCTACGGTAACAGCTATTGGACACAGCACTGTATATACAGGATCGGTTCCTGCTATTCATGGAATAGCCGGTAATGATTTTATTATACAAGCCACTGGTAAAACAATGTATTGTACGGAAGATACCGCTGTTGCCACAGTGGGAAGTTCTTCCATCGCTGGTAAAATGTCGCCACGTAATTTACTGGCCAGCACAATCACCGACGAATTAAAATTGGCCACCAACTTTAGGTCGAAGGTTATAAGTATAGCTATTAAAGACAGGGGTAGTATTTTGCCGGCAGGGCATGCAGCCAATGCTGCCTATTGGCTTGACAATTTAACCGGCAAGTGGATAAGCAGCACTTATTATATAAAGGAACTTCCAGCATGGGTAAAACAATTCAATGATAAAAACCTTGCAGAAAAATATTTGAAGCAGGACTGGAATACCTTGTATGATATAAAAACTTACGTTCAAAGTTCTACGGACAATAACCGCTACGAAGGAAAGTGGGAAGGCATGACAGCTTCAACTTTTCCAGTAAAGACCTCAGAAATGATCAGCAGAAACCTGGACATTATCCGGTCTACACCATATGGAAATACACTTACCCTGGAAATGGCCAAGGCCGCGATTGAGAATGAGCAATTAGGCAGCAATGAAGTCACAGACTTTTTAGCAGTTAGTTTTTCTTCTCCTGATTATATAGGCCACAAATTTGGTGTGAATGCCATAGAAGTAGAAGATACCTACCTGCGTTTGGACCTCGATCTTGCAAACCTGTTTAGCTACCTCGATACAAAAATTGGTAAGGGAAATTATACCGCTTTTCTTACGGCTGATCATGGTGCTGCAAATAATCCTAACTTTTTAATTGACAATAAAGTTCCCGCGGGCTTTTGGGTAGGTGCGGCCATTCAAAGAGAATTAAATGACTGGCTCGAAAAAAAATTTACTTACAAAAACCTGGTAATTAGTTTTAGCAATTCACAGGTACACCTCAATAATAAATTGATTGCCGAAAACAAACTAAATGAAGAAGCAATACGAAAGGACATCGTGAGGTTTTTAAAAGATAAACCTAACGTAGCGTTTGTTGCCGATATTGAAAAGTTGGAAGAAGCGCATCTTCCAGGTGATTTAAAAGAAAGGATAATTAACGGGTATAATGTAAAGCGTTCGGGCCCCATAACCTTTATTCTTGACCCGGGATGGTATTCTGGGTCAGCCAATGGAACTGGTACAACGCATGGATCCTGGAATGGTTACGATGCCCATATACCATTGGTTTGGATGGGATGGGGTATTAAGCATGGCAGTACCAATAAGGTTACTAACATGACAGACATTGCAGCAACATTAGCTGGGCTGCTTCATATTCAAATGCCAAACGGTTGTATTGGAAAGGCTATTGAAGAAGTATATAACAAACAATAGGACTACTGCTATTTCGAATTCATAAAAGAAATTTCACTTAGTGAGATGGTATGTTCAATGCGCTGGTTATCTTTCACGTCCCAGATTTCCATTTTAAGACCAGGATCTTTTTTGCTCCAGTCGATAGTAAGCATACCAAAATGGTTTTCCATAACAGGGCCTTCAATTCGGTTATCATTTGGCGTGGCAAAAAGCCAGGTGGAGGTAATGCCACTGGCGGTAACATCATAAATCGGATATTGACCCTTTGTTTCCAGCTTCGATATTTCAGCATAGTGTACGTCGCCTGTAATAAAAAGCACCCCGCTCGCTTTCGTTTTTTTGATCAGTGCCAGCATTCGCTTTTGTTCGTGTGGAAAGTTAGCCCAGGCTTCATAGCCGTTGAACGAAATACCAAACTGCGAGCCTGAACCAATGATGCGGACGTCTGCCGGCTTTTTCAATTCCTCTTCCAGCCACTTCCACTGCGTATCGCCCAGCATGGTTGAATCTTCAATTTCATGGGGATAATAGTCAAGCGGATAAAAATATTTTTCATTGCGGCTTAACTCGCCACGGTATAAACGGAGGTCGCTGCGGAAGGTGCGGTTGTCTAATAGAACTAGTTGCAACTTCCTGCCATTACCTTCAAACATATACGAAGTGTAAATGCCATCATGCTTGCGGCGGTCAGAATTTAGCGGCTCCTCAAAAAATTTAAGAAAAAGCTCTTTGGATTCTTTTTTAAATGTATACCATTTTCCAGAATCGTTCCAGCCGTAATCATGATCGTCCCAGGTAGCCAAAAGTTTTACATTTTTTTTCAGGCGCTGAAATTCAGGTTTGGCTGCTAACGAATCATATTTGGCTTGAAGCGCTTTCATATCTTTTGTGTCTCCGTAAATATTATCACCGAGGTAAACAAAAATGTCAGGTTTGTGTTTAACAACAAGATCCAAAACCGGCTGCCTTTCTGCTTCAGAGGCGCAGGAACCAAAAGCAATTTTAGAAATAAGTTGTTGAGGCTGGGCTGTGAGAAGACAACCCGAAAGAATCATCAGAGAAAGCAGGTAAACCTTTTTCATGAAATGGAGATTGTATAAATGAAAGCAATTATGATTTGTTGGTGAAAGGAATTATGCAGTTCTAAATTTTTCTGAAAGACCTTTTGGTGCTACCTCACAATAAGCTGCGCCCAGCGCATCTTTAATCATGGCCTTTTTCAGCTTATTCAATTCGAAGTAGGTAGCGCCTTTTTTGCCCCATGTTCCGGGCACAGGATAAATAATAGCCCGGTCGAACGAACAAAAAACAGATTGGTCGACCAATGAGAGTTTCAACATAGCCTTTTGCTTTTCAACGGCAAGGGTGGCAAAGATTTTCTTTTTTACTCTGAAAGATGTTTTCTCAAAGTGCGGGAGCTCTATCACTTCCGGAAAGCTTAGTGCAATGTCTCTGAACGTTTTTATGTCAACCATTTCCTTAAGATAAACAACTCTTCAATAGGATTACAAAATGTACAAGAGTGCCCTGAATCAAGTTCAGGATAAACTTGCAAGAGAAGCTTATCGTATTACTGTAGCTAAGTTCCATTATAATCCAAACTCTTAATTGCACTGTATTATAACTTTTTAACGTTTAAGCAAATGTTTGAATGGTGTAAACCCTTACCTTAGCCCGCTATGACAGTAGAGCAAATTGAAACGTTTTTAAAGAAAGAAACGATTCCGCAAGGAAAAATTATTCGTTTCGAATTAAAGAAAAGAAATCCCGTTCGGGGCCTGATTGTGCAAGGAAGAGATTATAATGATTTGAAAGCTAAGAATTTCTGGCGTATTGTAACGCAAACCCATTTGGCAGCCTACCAAAAAACACAGGATATTAACCTGGCTAAAATATTTGCTGGTTCTGATTTTGCCAAACTTTCACTGGTTACCAACAAGCCGGAAGAATAGCAGACTAAAAGCGAAGTAGTTCTTTTTTCTGCCTCGATCAATGGTGACGAACGCCGTTAATGGAGGCTTTTTGCTATATTGTTAAGTATCTTCACCGCATGTTCTCTTGAATTTTCTATGAACAAGCGGTTTGTATTCATTCCTCCACAAATTACTCCTGCCAGGTAAATGTTTTTTTGATTTGTCTCGTGTGTTTCTTCGCTATAAGTGGGTTTACAGGTTTCATCGTTACATAATTCAATCCCCATTTTCTTTAGAAAAGGAAGGTTGGGCTGGTATCCTGTGAGCGCCAGCACCCAATCATTTGGCACGGTTACCGTCCCTTCCGATGTCTTAATGTCTACTTCGTTTTCGCGAATGGCTGTCACCGACGAATTAAAAAACGCTTTTACAGAACCTTCTTTTATTCGGTTATCAATATCGGGCCTCACCCAATATTTTACTCTTTGTCCAATTTCAGGTCCGCGAATTACCATAGTTACTTCAGCGCCTTTTCGCCAGGTTTCTAAAGCGGCGTCCACCGCAGAATTTTGTGCGCCTACAACAATTAGTTTCTGAAACGCATAAAAATGTGGGTCCTTATAGTAATGTTTTACCTTGGGAAGATGCTCCCCGGGGACGTTAAGCAGGTATGGGATATCATAAAAACCTGTGGCAATAATAATATGGTTGGTGGTATAGTTCGTCGTGCTTGTGGTAACTTCATACACCATTTGATGGTTGGAGCTTAAAGTTTGAAACTGTGTGATGTTCTGCGGCTTTACATCTGTTACTTCTTCAAAAAGGTGAATATTAACTGCGTTGTCCCTGGCTACCCTTCGGTAATACTCAAGGGACTCATTCCGGTTGGGCTTTGGGTTATTGGATACAAAAGGAACACCGCCTATTTCCAAACGCTCTGAGGTAGAGAAAAAGGTCATATTTACCGGGTAGTTGTACAGTGAATTAACCAATGGTCCTTTTTCCAATATTACATAATCAATATTGTGCTTTTTTGCTTCCAATGCACAGGCAATGCCGATAGGACCACCACCAATAATACAAAGCGTGTAATGCTGTTCTGTTTCCAAATCCGGTCTTTTTACAAAAGTAGCTGTGAATAGGATTTAATTGTCAGCCAAGGCCTATAAGTCGGGGTTGAAAATTTTACTTTTATATTCATAACATGATAGATGCCCTGGTTATTACAGCCATAGTTATAGCCATCCTGGTTTTTATACTTGTACTTATTCTTCAGAAAAGAAAAATCCAGGAAAAACCGCTACCTGAAAAGTATAAACCCATCTTACTTCAATACGTTCCCTTTTACAATGGACTGGATGAAGAGAACAAAAAAACATTTGAAAGCAGGATGGCACATTTTCTTTCCTCTGTTCGTATAACCGGTGTGCAGGTTATTGTGGAGGACCTGGACAGGGTATTGGTTGCAGCCAGCGCTATTATACCCATTTTTGCTTTTAGCAATTGGGAGTATAGCAACCTCAACGAAGTGCTTTTGTACCCTGAAAATTTTAGTGAGAATTTTGAATTGGAGGGAGATAACAGGTCAGTTATGGGTATGGTGGGATGGGGAGCTATGCAAAACACCATGGTTATTTCACAACACGAGTTGCGGGAAGGCTTTTTGAATAACACCGGTAAGCAAAACACTGCCATTCATGAATTTGTGCATTTGGTTGATAAAACTGACGGAGCTACTGACGGCATTCCCGAAAACATAATGCAACGGCAATACATTCTGCCCTGGCTGGATTTGATGCAGAAAAATATAAAAGAGATTATTAAGGGCAGGTCAGATATCAACCCTTATGGCGCAACTAACCAGGCCGAGTTTTTTGCCGTAGTCTCCGAATATTTTTTCGAAAGACCTGATCATTTTAAAACAAAACACCCCGAACTGTACGGTCTGTTGGAAGAAATATTTAATCAGCAACCGAAGCAGGCCAATAAATAAAATGCTTTTTATGTACCTGTCCCGGCACATCTAAAATACTCCGCATCAATATTGCCATTACAGAAAACGATTATTTTTTAGCACCATAAATACTTTGCAGCTTAAATTTTTGGATGCATTGATTACGTCAAAAGAACCATAAACCAAAAACTGTAAACTCTAAACTGTATTATCTTTGCGGCGCTAATATTAGTTTATGAATAAAGAGGTTTATATCGTTTCCGCCGTTCGCACTCCTATCGGAAGTTTTGGAGGAGTACTTAAAGATGTTCCTGCTACCAAACTTGGCGCCATTGCTATAAAAGCTGCTGTAGAAAAAGCAGGCATCAAACCAGGCCAGGTGAACGAAGTGCTGATGGGGTGTGTAATACAGGCCAATGTTGGGCAGGCGCCTGCACGCCAGGCAGCAAGATTTGCAGGCCTTCCCGATAATGTTGTTTGTACTACTGTAAATAAAGTTTGCGCCAGTGGTATGAAAGCTATTGCACAAGGTGCACAAAGTATTTTACTAGGCGATTCTGATATTGTTGTAGCAGGTGGTATGGAAAATATGAGTTCAGTCCCTTTTTATGTAGAGAACCTGCGGTGGGGAAATAAATATGGAAATACCAATTTAATTGATGGACTGGCTAAGGATGGTTTGACGGATTGTTATAGCAATTCAGCTATGGGCAACGCCGCTGATTTTTGTGCATCAGAAAACAAGATCAGCCGCGAAGAGCAGGATGCGTTTGCCACTGAAAGTTATAAACGCAGCCAGGCAGCGTGGGAGAGTGGAATGTTTAAAGATGAAGTAGTGCCTGTAGAAATTCCATCCAAAAAAGGAGAACCGGTTGTTGTTTCAAAAGATGAAGAACCATGGAATGTAAAGTTTGATAAAATCGCCTCGCTAAAACCTGCTTTTGGAAAAGATGGAACCGTTACAGCAGCCAATGCATCAACTATGAATGACGGTGCTGCAGCAGTAGTTTTAATGAGCAGTGAAAAAGCAAAAGAACTTGATATACAACCATTGGCTATCATCCGTGGTTATGCAGATGCTGAGCAAGAACCTACCTGGTTTACTACAACACCCAGCATTGCTGTTCCGGTTGCTGTTAAAAGAGCGGGCATACAAATGAAAGAAATAGATTTTGTAGAGTTAAATGAAGCTTTTAGTGTAGTGGGGATTATCAATACTAAAAAAATGAACCTCGATCCAACCAAGGTCAATGTGAATGGCGGCGCTGTTTCTTTGGGCCATCCGTTAGGATGCAGTGGAGCAAGGATACTTGTTACGTTGATCAATATTTTAAAACAAAAAAATGGCAGGTATGGTGCAGCGGGTATCTGTAATGGCGGTGGTGGTGCCAGTGCTATGGTAATAGAACGCCCGTCATAAATTGTCACGCATATTATATAAGCGGTGTACATCGTTAAAAAAGCTCTTCTACTTTTAAGTAAAGAGCTTTTATGTTTAAATACCTGTCGCTAATTTTTTTATTTAGTGCTTGCTGCCAACGGGAAGATTTTGATAAGCAAAAAGCGGAGAAAGCGCTTCTAAAGATCCTTGAGCTGGAAAGGACAGCACATTTTCAAAAAGATGCTTCTTTATTTGTGCAAAACTTTCAGGATACTTCATGGATGATGAATAAAGGCATTATTACACAATTTATCAGGCAGAAAGATGCACAGAGATTTTCGGATTATTTCGGTGCAGTTGATTTCATTAAGTGGGACGACGTTAAAGACCCCGTAATAAAATTTTCTAATGATGGAAGCCTTGCTTACGCACTTGTTCAAAAGCAGGTTATCCTAAGAGACAGATCTACCTTCAAAGTTGATACTGTAGATTATGCATGGCTATCATTATACAGAAGATATGGTAACCAGTGGTTACTTGAGGGCAATGTTTCCACGAATAAATAATTGCAGCATTACCTGCTGTATTTAACTCTCAATACAACCATTATAATATTGACTAAAAGTGAAAAGGAGTTGGTGGCAATGATTGGGAAATCATCTCTTTTAAAACCATATACAATCCAGAGTATGATACCGGCCTGGAGAACAAATAGCATGAGTAAAGAGACGTCTTCGGCTTTTTTTTCTTTTATCGTTTTTACTACTTGTGGTATCAGGGAGCTGGCAGTCAAAATGCCTGCAGCCAATCCAATAATCTGCGTCCAGTTCATACGAGTAAGTTGCAAATCTTCCGCCATTTTCGATCCCAAGCAGAATTATTGCTTTAGTATTGTTTAGCACATAATAGGATCAGCTATGAACAAAGTTGTATTGTTCGGGATATTGATAGCGTTTTATTCCTGCAAGCATCCATGGACACAAAAAGATAAGGAAAATGTTATGGGAGGATGTATGACACGAGCTGTCAAAGATATGGGTGACGCCAAGGCAAGAACCTATTGCGGTTGTATGCTTGAAAAACTTCAAAAAAGGTATCCGAACGCTGCAGATGTGAAATATGCAAAATATGATACAGCTCTTTATTCTATGGCGCAGCAGTGTTTAAAATAGCTATGCCCTGAACTGCCTTTAACCATTTTAGGTTTTATGCAGTCACTCTGCTAAATTTGCCCCGCTTTAATATATAATTTTACATGAGACAGATACCTTTTCGTGAAGCCCTTCGTGAAGCTATGAGTGAAGAGATGCGCCGCGACGACCGCGTTTTTTTGATGGGTGAGGAAGTTGCTGAATATAATGGTGCCTATAAAGTAAGCCAGGGAATGTTAGCCGAGTTTGGCCCACGCCGTGTAATTGATACACCCATCTCGGAACTGGGTTTTACAGGTGTTGGGGTAGGCGCTGCACAAAATGGCTTACGTCCCATATTGGAATATATGACCTGGAACTTTGCTGTTCTGGCATTAGATCAAATTTTAAATACCGCTTCTAAAATGCTGGCCATGAGTGGTGGCCAGGTTACTTGTCCTATTGTTTTACGCGGCCCAAATGGCTCTGCCGGACAATTAGGTGCACAACACTCTACAGCATTTGAATCCTTATATGCTAATATCCCGGGGCTTAAAGTAGTATCGGTAAGTAGCGGTTATGATGCCAAGGGTTTATTGAAACAAGCGATCAGGTATGAAGAAGACCCGGTCATTTTTATGGAAAGTGAGGTGAGTTATGGTGATAAAAGTGAAGTACCCGAGGAGGAATATTATATTCCACTGGGAAAAGCGGACGTTAAAAAGCAAGGTCGCGACGTGACTATTGTTTCTTTCAATAAAATGATGAAAGTGGCTATGGGTGCCGCTGCTGAATTAGAAAAAGAAGGTATTAGTGCCGAAGTAATTGATTTAAGAACCATTCGTCCTTTAGATTGGATGACTATATTGGAAAGTGTAAAGAAAACAAACCGCCTTGTAATAGTAGAAGAGCAATGGCCTTTTGCTTCTGTTTCATCTGAAATCACCTACCGCATACAAAAAGAAGGATTTGATTACCTGGATGCACCCATTCGGCGTATTACGGCGGCAGATGCTCCTTTGCACTATGCACCTAACCTGGTAACCGGCGCTTTACCTGATGTGCCACGTACAATAAAACTTGTAAAGGAAGTGATGTATTTAAAAAAGTAAGGCAACCTTTACAAAGGTAACAATCTGCTGTTTGACTCTCGCTCCAAACAAACTTTTATTTTTTGCTTTTTGTATTGCTAATCAAATGCCTTTTGAGTATAACTCTCCACATATTGTCGAGATTGCATTAGTATTGCGTGTAAAGTCTGCAACTCATTCATACTCATATATTTTATTCTAGAAAAAATATTTTAAAATAAGTTTTGAAATTCCATTGAAAGCCCACATCTTTGTCACGGTTTTTCATAGGATATTGGATTTTACACGAGGCTGGATTTCTATCCGGCCTTTTTCTTTTCTACACTTTAGCTTCCTCCTAATTGTTCTGTTTTCATTTACTTTGCCAACTCAATAAGAATTATGGCTACGATCCTGATTATAGATGATGAAAAAGCGATTCGCAAAACATTGACGGAGATTCTTTCCTTTGAAGGATATAAGATAGACGAAGCGGCCGATGGAGAAGAGGGGTTAAAAAAATTTAGAGATAAAACCTATGATGCGGTTTTATGCGACATTAAAATGCCTAAGATTGACGGCATCGATTTCCTGCAAAGGGCGGTGGAAAACAATTCAGACGTTCCTGTAATTATGATATCTGGTCATGGCAATATTGAAACAGCCGTGGAGGCAGTCAAAAAAGGAGCTTATGACTTTATTCAAAAACCACCGGATTTAAACAGGCTCCTGATCACTATTCGCAATGCCATGGAGCGGAATACACTGGTGAATGAAACAAAGAGCTTAAAGCGTAAGGTATTCAAGGTGCAGGAAATGATCGGCGCCTCGCAGCCTATAAAAAAGATAAAGGACACCATTGAAAAAGTGGCTCCTACAGAGGCCAGGGTTTTAATTACGGGTGAAAACGGGGTGGGTAAGGAATTGGTGGCCCGCTGGCTACATGAAAAAAGCAACCGTGCCGGCAATGCCCTGGTGGAAGTGAACTGTGCTGCCATACCAAGTGAACTGATAGAAAGTGAGCTGTTTGGTCATGAGAAAGGTTCATTCACATCTGCTATAAAACAACGTATCGGGAAATTTGAACAAGCCAATGGTGGTACTCTTTTCCTGGATGAGATAGGAGACATGAGCCTGAGTGCACAAGCCAAAGTGCTGAGGGCACTGCAGGAAGGAAAGATCACAAGAGTAGGAGCCGACAAAGATATTAATGTTGACGTTCGGGTAGTGGCGGCTACTAACAAAGACCTGATGAAAGAAGTGGAAGCCAAAACGTTCCGGCTTGACTTATATCATCGCCTGAGTGTGATAGTAATTCATGTTCCTTCTTTAAATGAACGCAGGGATGACATTCCTTTACTGGTAGAAACATTCCTTGATGATATTTGCGAGGATTACGGCGTTGCCAGGAAAATGATTTCTGATGATGCTTTGCGGTTATTACAGGAATATAATTGGACCGGAAATATTCGTGAGTTGCGCAATGTGGTAGAAAGATTGGTTATTCTGTCTGGTAAGAGTATTACCAAAGATGATGTAAAAACTTATGTTCTTCCAAAGTAAAAATTCAATGTTATTTCAGTTTTATCACATGGCCTGTACTGCGTTTGATGCCTCGCGTTTCAGAATCAATCTGTTTCGCGCTTAATAAAGTTATATATCTGTTGATCCGACTTAAGTAGCGTAAGATTTGTAAAATTCCTTTGGGATTTTTGAATTCCCTCACCAGATGCTACAATTCTTTTATTTGTAAATCTTGTACAAACGTTTTCAAAATAATCATCTGTTTCAAGACCTGTAAAATTAGTAAGCAAATGCATGTAGATGTACCGTATATGCGGAAGCGTAATGATGGGTTCGATGTCGTCCAGCTTCACATTGCTGCCCAGGTACATTGTTTCCCATCCATTTTTTTTTAAAAGATAATTGATGAACAGCAAAGGCAGTTCGTGGAATTCTCCCTTCGGACAAAGTAATACAATTTCAGCCCCCACATTTTTTTTTAATCCCAGCTTTTCAGTTTCTACAATGATGCGGTTTTGAATAATATAACTTGAAAAATGTTCCTGCGCGGGTATCACGTTATTAGTACACCACAGGTGGCCGATCTTAACCAGGTAGGGATAACATACCTCTGTGATGCATTTTTCGAATCCTGCTTTTTCAATAATGTCGTTCAATACGGAAACAAAAGCATATTCATTAAAATCAACTGAGGCTTCCAGCAAGCGGCTTATAAATACACGGTAGTTTACTTCGCCAACCGCTGCTTGTCTTACAATATCTGTTATCTCGTTTTTTGAGAGCGCTGCTATCCGTGATACCTTCCACCCGCTATTATACAAAAAGGAAATGTGAAGTAATTGCTTTAAATCTTCATTGTCATAAAAGCGGTGCAGGCTCTCTTTTCGTTTGGGCGTGAAAAACTTATACCGCTGTTCCCACATACGTAGCGTATGCGCTTTAATACCTGTCAGGTTTTCAATATCTTTTATCGTAAAACTTTGCATGAATGAAGAAGCGAATTTACCAATTGTACA
>Ga0126307_10002607_pt1 | contig 12208 bp, 12 predicted proteins | sample Plot28_FD_89955 | JGI IMG/M metagenome (GOLD analysis project Ga0126307, IMG submission 89955) | Serpentine soil microbial communities from UC McLaughlin Reserve, CA, USA - Plot28 | ecosystem: Environmental > Terrestrial > Soil > Grasslands | place: USA: UC McLaughlin Reserve, Lake County...
CCCATGCCCGCCGACTTCAACGGCATCCACCACCCGTCTTACATAGACCTGTGGAACGAGGGCTTCGCGGAGACGCACGACATACGCGAGCTCCACCGCCGCTACGAGGAGCGTTACGCCAACGACCCCTGGTACCGGACACTTTACCGCAACTCCTACGCTTACCACGGCGCGCACCCGTTCACGGTGCTCTACTGGGCTGCCCACGCCCTCGACCACGTGGGAGACACGATCCTGGTCGGCGGCGACCCCACCACCACCAAGCGCATGGGCCTCAGCCGCGCCGACTCCATCGCCGACGCCCTGGAGATGGCGAAAGACACCGTTGGCCCGAGCCCGAGCGTGACGTACATGCACATCCCGCCGCTGTTCATGTGCGAGGTGAGCTAGGCGTTTGGCGTGGAACGCTTCGAGGAATGTGCACCGAGCGGAGCCCAAAGTCCTTAGCTTAAGCAGAGCTAGACTACCGCGACTGGCAGGTAAGCTACTTTGCTGAGCAAGATGGGACTAGATCGCGCGGTAGGTTTCTTGGGGCAGTAAGTGAGGAGCTCGTGCTTGCCGTGCTCAATTCGATCGACGTAACTCTCCTACGGGTGACGAGATGTATGCGCGGGATCACCTCGCGCATGAGGAGCGTCAGATAGCTTCTTGGGCCTACCACCTTCCTGAGAACCTCTGGCTTTGCCACAATTTACTTCACCAACTACACACTACCGTGTGGTGAGCGCCCCGACGTTGTTCCGGATAGGACCGCCAAATACAGAGTCCACAGAACTCGCTTGCTGATGCGTCGGGCCTAAAGTAGTGCCTAACTCCATCTTATAGGCTCTGTCGAAACAGAAAGTCGATGTCTTTCGTTCTACGTTCGCTTCGCTTTCACGAGAGCTTTTCTACGACGACGCACGTCGCCTTCGCCACTCTGCGGAGTTCGGTGCCTACAGGGAACGGCTTTGCGCCGATTTTTTCAAGCTATGCCTCCCCACGTACCTAAATGTCGGAGGTGGATTCCTGATCAACAAAGACGACGGAGTATCAACACAATGCGACTTAGTAGTTTTTGATTCTCAATACACCCCTCTCGTGGAGGATGCAGATAGAAGGCGATTCTTTCCTGTAGAGACCGTCGCAGCGATTGGCGAAGTCAAGTCCACCCTGTCAAAGCAAGATTTATTGGCCGCGCTTGTCAAGCTTGCTGACGCGAAGCGACTGAGAAGTGTGGAGAACAAGGCACCAGTTCGACGTGCTAGTAGGACATCCTCCACCTGCAGGTGAAAGAGAAGCGCGGGTCTTCTCCGGGGAGGTCGTGACCAGCGGGGCAACCCTCGAGGCGGCGGGTTAGCGCCGCGCTTCGCCGGGTGCGCTCAGCGCAGAGACGGCGGGTGCCGCATGAGGCGCACCTAGGCATTCAACTGACACGTTACCGCGTCTCACCTGTTGCAGCGTCGAAAGGGCGATCCGGGGCGGTCGGTCTTATCTGCGGTGCGTCTTCTAGCCTCCACAACGGGTCGTCTTGCAGGTGGATGTTGTTGACCTGCAGCCAGTGCCTCTCGTCGGTGTCGCCCCTCTTGCGCCAGGGCCGCGTCAGGCCGACGCTCAGGATCGCCTCGACGCCGGCTTCGAGGCGTCTTTGTACGCTCTCGAAGAGATCCCGGCGGGGCGTCTTTTGATCTCTCTCGTACAGCCGAAGATCGGCCACCGCCAGGTTGATCGAGGGCATCAGGTAGTCAAGGACCATCCGAACCGTGCCGCGGTGGTCCACGTACAGCCACGGTTGTTGCTCCGGTTTCAGGCAGCCCAACGAGGCGTTACCTTCCCCGACGTCCACCGTGCCGCTTTCGTCCCACAGTTCGAGCGCGGGGCCGAAGATCTCCGACAGGCTCTCCCAGGCCACGCCGTCGAGGACTTCCCAGTAGTCATCCGGGCCGTACTCGAACAACCACGCCGCACTCGCCGGGTCGAAGAGATAATCCTCCAGTTCCGGGGCGTGCCCGGCGTAGGTGGTGGGGCCGAGGTCCACGGCGGCTCCTATATCCAGCGGCCCGCCGTTGAGCCTGATGAGGTCGTTTGTGAGCCTGCCGTACCGAAGCACCGGACGGACGTGGTTCAGCGTCTCCACGTCCACGCCCGCCACGCAGATGTACCCCGGTTGCATACGGGTCAGGTGGTTTACGAGGATCCGCACGTGCCCCCTACAGGTGAACGGCCCGGATGCCGCCCCATGCCCGATCCAGGTACTCGAGGGCCAGGCGCCGGTGGCAACGCTCGGGTTCGGCCTCGCTGCACAGCAGCACCGTTGGAGCCCCGAAGAGGCTTCGGTCCAACGCCTCCTCGACCCGGCGCTCCCGCATGAGCTCTAGAAAACGCTCTTCGTAACCCGGCCATCCCACGCTCCCTTTTCTGTAGGCGACGAGCATCCCGCGGGTCGGGGCGAGCCGGGGTTCGTGAAGATACTCGGCGTCGCACAGCTCCGCTAGGAAGAACGGGAGGTCGGCGTGCCTGGCGAACCCGGCGAGCCGGGAGGAGTTGTTTAGCCGTACGTCGAGTAGCCGTTTTATCCCGGCGTCCTTCAGCGTTCCGAAGAACTCGGACGCCGTCTTTTTCGTGAAGCCGATCGTATAGACTTCCGTGGGCTCACCTCCGCTTCCGGGAACAGGACCGGCTGTCCGCCGGCCGCCTCATCTTCGGTCTGAACGCTGCCGTCGCCCCGGATGTGCCGGACGACGATCCCCCGCTCGCTTAAGGCCCGCCCCACGAGGAGCCTGCGGTGGCACCCGGCGGGGTCTTCCTCACTGCAAAGCAGGGCGACCCTGCGGGCCGGTATCTCCCCTTCCAACCAATGTATACCATCGAGGAACGGCTGGGAGCGCTCGACCAGCGCGTAGTCCACCCGTCCGTCCGCGTCATAGTACTCTTCCCCTTCGGGCCATCCGCCCAACTCCTTGCCGAGGAACAGGTACCGGATCCCAGCGCCCGACAGGGTCGCTTCGATCCCTCTGATGTTGAAGTGCGGCGCGTGCCTAGAGTACGGGCGCGAGCGGGTGTCCACCAGGACTTCGATCCCGTGCCCCTTCAACAGGCCGGCGAGCTTCTCCGCCGAATGGTTGGAGTGTCCGATTGTGAAGACCGTTCCCCGTCTTTCCGCCGCCCGCTGAACGGCGATGGCTAATCTCTTTCCGCTTTGGCGAGTGCCTTATTATTCCGCGTCAACAGCTTTGCTCCTCTGGCATCACGTTGCTGGGAATCTTGCGACGCTAAGGATAACCCCGGGACCTCGCTCTCCACAGTAGGTCTTTCCCGCTCGTCGCCGGCCCTGGAAGTCCTGGCCTCGTCGCTTCCTCGAAGCCTAATACCGTGCTTTCCCTCTTTGGCGGTGTTTTGGACCGATTTCTCTGCTGATTGCTCCCATTCATACAGAATTCATTGGCACGTGTTCTCATTTGGTTGTCGTAGAGACGAGCGACCGCGAAATGGTGAGAAGAAGGAAGGTAGCCGCGGTGAGGAACGAGAGGAAGGTTTGCGAAGACGAATCGGGCGGGCGCATGCCTGCGCCAAAGAGACAGGCGTCGCATGAACAGCCCAAAACGGTTCCGCGCAGATCGTTAGAAAAGGATTACACGTGGCCGGTCATGGCAATATCTACCGTTCCGGAGATACTTCCCCAACTCGACGTTCTACGACCGGGGCAAGTTTGGGCGGCTGTTCCCCTCACTTCCGCCGTTCGCATCCGCTACCCCAAACTTGCGCGATGCGCTCAAGGCGTTGGGAAAAAGGGCGGGATCATGGACGCCCGAGACAAGCTGGCGGCGGATCCCAAAGACCTCATCCTCGATCCGGCACTGTCCGCCAACAACCCGGATAACCCAGATCACACGGCGGGCATGAAGTTCCTCGGACCGTTTCTCGACCACGACATGACGCTGGACGCGAGCTCCAGCTCGGAGGAGGCAATCCGTGGCGAAAGCTCGCAGTTGGCTGCCGCGATACGGTTGCCGGATCGAATTGCGCTGCCAAGACGATCATGCCCGAACCCGGGTAGACGGCGCTTTGGTGCGCCAGAGCTTTACCGCCGTGACCTCGAACCATGCCAGCACCGCGGCGAGGAACAGGTAGTACGCGGCGCCCGGCAAGACGAGGCACGCCGAAGCGATTAGCGCGGTCGCGAGCGTGTAGCGGGCGTGGCCGCGCCAGCGGGTATCCTCGCGCATCCGTCGCCAGAGCAAAAAGTAGGCCGGGACCAAGGCGAGGACGAAGAGCACGAACGCCGCGTCGTGGATGGAGCCGTGCAGGGTGCCCGGGCCGGCGCGATCCATCGGGTCCGTCTCGAAAGCGAGCAGCGCCATCGCGACGCTCGCGACGAACAGGAGGGCGGGACCGGATCTCGAGCCTCCCGTCATTCCCCGGTGTAGTCCGACGGCGAAGACCGCGAGTAGCGACCCGGAGAGGGCGAAACTGAGGTCCTGAATCCAGCCGTGGGGGCCGAGAGACAGCCCGCTCGGCCACGCGCCCGAGGGGTCTCCCAGCGGTTGCCAGCCGATCCCTAGCAAGAAGTCGTACTGGAGGGCGGTTAGCGTTACGAGGCCCCCGCCGAAGAGGGCGGGGCCGGTCATCCCGGCCAGCGCCGCCCTGCGGGGCGTTATGAGGCGCCCTTTCGTCACGGGCATCCGGCTTGCTCGGGCGGCGGGTCGGGAGCTTTAACGGTTGCGTGGGGGTGGGGCCCTGGTAGCATTTCCATCTGTTGCAGCGGAAAGAAAAGGAGTAGCATGGCGACACAGCCTACCAGGGAGGCCGAGCGAGCGGGAGAAACGCCCGTCGGCACGATCAACGTGGTGGACCCGCACCCGTTGAACTGGCTGTACATCACGTGGAACACGATGGAGGAGCCGGTCCGCACCGACGAGCGGGGACACATGGTCGGGGCGGTCATGGAGGATGCGCGCTGGACGGACGACAAGACGCTGGAGATCACGGTCCGTCGCGGCATCCGCTTCCAGGACGGGGAGGAGTGCACGGCGCACAGCGTCAAGCGCGCCTTCGACGAGATGCAGCGGTGGAAGGCGCCGCATCCACCGGGGTCCAACCTCAACATCCACCTGGACACGGTCGCCGAGATCGTGGACGACTACGAGTTGAGGATCAACTTCCCCGCGCCCGACGGGCTGGTCCTGGGCAAGATGCGCGGCATGCACATCCCCAGCACGCGCTTTTGGGACGAGATCGGCTTCGGCTACAAGAAGCTGGGCAGCGGCGAAGGCCACTGGTGAGTCATCGACGCTCCGGGCCCGTGGGGCACCGGTCCTTTCACCCTCGCCGAGGGCTACTCCTCCCTGTACAACGAGATCGCCATAATGCGCGCCGAGCCGTTCGCCTGCGCCTGGCTCGATACTAAGCAAGACCGCACCGATAAGGTCGTCCTGACCGCCAACACCGACCACTGGAACAAGGAACGCGGCCCGCACCTCGAGCGTGTCGTCTTCCACAACGACATCCCGCCCGCCGAAGCCCTGAACCTGGTGTGCGACACCGAGGGCGAGGTGGACATCGTCACGGAGATCTCCCCGGCCGACGCCGAGCGGGTCGCGAGCAGCGAACACGCCGAGGTCCACGCGATCGACGCGATGCGCGTCATCCTCGGCATAGTGAACCGCGGCGTCGAGGACGCGCCCCTGAACGACGCGCGCACGCGCCGGGCGCTGAACATGGCCGTGGACCGCGACCGCATGGTGCGCGAGGGCTTCGGCGGCTACGCCTACCCCGCGGCCGGCGTCACCCCGCCCTACGCCGTCGGCGGTCAGTCCAGCCTCGAGCCGTACCCGCACGACCCCGAAGGGGCGAAGCAGCTACTTCAGGACGCCGGCTGGCCCGAGGGGCGCGCTCTGAGGCTCGCGACGTTGGCGGACCTGGAGGGCGTGGCGAACATGTTCGCCGAGGACCTGCGCGCCTCCTTGGGGATCGAGGTAGAAGTCACGGCCATCCCGAACGAGGAGTTGCTCGCGGCACAGCACGCGCTGGTCGAGAAGGTCATGCCGCTGCCGTTCGACGTCCTGATGTTCCCGTGGATCGACCTCACCTCCGACGCCCCGGCCGCGTTCATGCACGGTGAACTCTACGGCGAGACCGGCCCGTTCCGCGCCGGCCCGCCGGTCGAGAAGTTTGAGGAGCTCATGGGCGAGTTCGCCGTCCAGGTGGACGCCGGACGCCAGGGCGAGCTGTCGGCCGAAATCGACCGCCTGGTCTACGACGAGGCGCTCTCGGTCTTCCTGCTCTACCCTCAAGCCCTCTACGCCGTCAACAAGCATGTGGACTTCGTCGGCTTCGCCACCACCTTCGAGCTTGCCGAAACCCGGGCCACCGAAGAGCACTGGTCGCGCAGGAACGGCGCGTAGCGTTACCGTCGCTGTTTCTTAGCCGACAGTAACGCTGGACGTAAGGTGCGGCGGGAACACACGGTCAGCGCCGCCCTTGCGTTTGTGCGGCAGAGCATCCAGGTCGTCAGACGTTCAGTGCCTCGGCGTGGTGCCGTATGTGGTCCTCCATGAAGGTGGAGACGAAGTAGTAGCCGTGATCGTACCCTTCGCGCCAACGGAGGAGTAGGGGCTGACCGGCCTCCGCGCATGCCTCCTCGAAGACGTCGAGGCTGAGCCGCTCCTCCCAGGGCTGATCGCCTGGGCCTCGAGGAACTGGTCTTTCGTACCCTGGTCCACGAGGATGGCACGCCGGTCCGGTAAGGGCTGCTTGCGGACGAGCTCGCTGGCGTCGTATTCTCGCCACGCCTCCTCGTCGGGGCCGAGGTAGGCGGAGAGCGCCTCCCTGCCGTACGGGACGCGCGTGGGGGCGCAGATCGGGGCGAAGGCCGAGACGCTGCGGTAGAGGTCGGGTTATTTAGCGCGATTGTCAGAGCGCCGTGCCCGCCCACCGAGTGGCCGGAGATGCCCCTGACGCCTTCGCGGGCCGAGAAGTTGGCCTCCACGATTGCGGGTAGCTCGCGCGTCACGTAGGAGTGCATCTTGTAGTGGGCCGAGCAGGGTTCGGCGGTGGCGTCGCCATAGAAGCCAGCGCCGTAAAAGCCCGCCTCGGGGGAGATCACGCCGGTGACCGGATCGTAGAAGCCTTCGCCGGGGAGGCCGAGACGTCGCGGGCTGGTGTCGGGGGCGACGAGAATGAGGCCGTGCTCGGCCGCGTACCGCTGCGCGCCGCCCTTGACCAGGAAGTTCTCCTCCGTCGAGGTGAGGCCGGCCAGGAAGTAGAGGGCGGGTACCGGACCCCTCTCGGCCGCCGGCGGCGCATAGATCTCGAAACGCATCGGGGCGTCGCAGGCCTCCGAGTGGTGCTCGTGGTAGCTCACGATGCCGTCGAAGCAACGATCCTCGTTCAACGTGGTGAGGCCGGTCATGGCGCCACGTTAGAAGCTGTCGGCCGGTACCTTTCCGGTCTTGGGCAGGTTGAGCCGCGTAGCTCCCACCTTAGGGGACTCGTCCCAAAAGTCACCGCCTCCGTGTCCACCCCGCCTCCCGCGAGTCCCGGACCGCGAGAGCGCCCCGGTAGGGGGCTACCCAAAACCTCCTTTGCACAGCGTAAGCAATGCCGCCGACGTATGCTCGCACCGTCGCGGTCCTAGGGCAAGAGGTTGCTTGGGACTAGAGCGTTCGCCAGAGCAGCAACGCCAGCGCGCACACGGCGGCGAGCGACAGATACGAGAGGACGTCGCCGCCAAGGTCGGCTAGGAGGCCGCCCACCGATGCACCCAGGGCGTAGCCGGAGGCCCAAGCGAAGTTGGTGGCGCCGAAGGCGGGGGCGCTGCCGATGCCGGCCTTCTCCGCGCCGCGGGTGAAGAGGGAGGTGCCGGGGACTAGCGGGATGTTGAAGGCCACGCCGGCCAGGACCACGAGCAGGGCGACCAGGATCGCGTACGGGGCGAAGGGGAGCGCGAGCACGATGGCGAGCGAGCCCAGGATGCCAGCGAGCAGCGGCGGCCCGTACCCGACCTTGTCGGACCAGCGCCCGATCAGGGGGTGTACGAATGCCTCGAAGAGGGAGGCGACCAGAAACGCGCCACCTATGGCGGCAGCTCCCCAGCCCAAGGCCGAGAGCCTGAGCGGCGCGAGGGTAGTTAGGGCGCCGAAGAGCAGCGGCGCGAACCCTATAAACAGGAGGCCGGCGAGGAGGCGTGGTTGGCGCAGCGATGCTCCAAAGACCCTGTGCAGCGGTACGCTTGGGGAGGGACCTGGGGCGGGGGTGAGGGCGGCCCAGAGGGCGACCGCGAGCGCTAGTACGGCGACCAGGGCGAAGGAGGGCGCGACGCCGAAAGACGCGGCCGCGGCGCCGAGGACGGGTCCGAGCAGTGCGCCCACGACCGCGCCCGAGATAAGAGTGCCGATCATTTCCCCCCGACGCTCCTCCGGGGCGCACGCCGTGATCCAGGTAAACGCCGAGACCCAGTTGAGGGCGCTCCCGAACCCCGCCAGGAGCCGCAGGGCCACGAGCTGCCACGCCTCGCCCGCGAACCCGAAGAGCAAGCTGGAGGCGGAGATCATGGCGAGCCCCAACACCGCCGACGGCCTCGCCCCGAGCCTCGCGACCAGGAACCCGCCCGGCGCGGACCCGATCAACACCCCCGCCCCGAACGCCCCGCTGAGGACGCCCACGATGCTTTTCGAGAGCCCGAGTTCCTCGGTGAAGTACGGCACGAGCGGGGTGAGCGCCGCGTAGAACACGGTGTCCACCAGAACCATCGCGCAGGTAAGAAGGAGCAAACGACGCACGACAACGAGTCTAACACCCTCGCGAACGGCGACGGTCCTACCGGTTACAATGCCGCGCGCAGGAGTAGAAGGGGGCGAGTTGGCGGCAGCGGAGAGGGCGAGCGTGCGGAGGGTCCGGGAAGCGCTAGCGGAGCGCGGGATCTCCCCGGAACTGGTCGAGCTGCAGAATACAGCCCGCAGCGCGAAGGAGGCCGCGGAGGCGCTGGGCGTGAGGGTGGAGCAGATCGTCAAATCCTTGGTGTTCCGCGGCGCCCGGTCGGGACGGCCCGTCCTCGTCCTCGCCAGCGGGCCTAACCGCGCCGACGAGGAGATCGTATCCGAGCTGGCCGGCGAGCCGATCGAGAAGGCGGACGCGGCCTTCGTGCGGGAGAAGACGGGATTCGCCATCGGCGGGGTGCCGCCGGTGGGGCACGCGCAGCGGCCGGTCGCTTTCGTGGACGAGGACCTCCTGCTCTACGAAACGGTGTGGGCCGCGGCCGGGCACACGCACGTCGTGTTCGGGATGGCGCCCGCGAGGCTGCCGGAGATAACCTCGGGGAAAGTGGTCAGGATCAAGAGCAAAGAGCGTTGAGCATCTCACAGGCTCGAACCGCTCGGGCTGCTAACATGCGGCCCATGAACGCTACGAAGACGCGAAGCATTATCGGGGGCGTCGCCGGCTGGCTGGCGTGGAGGCGGCGGAGCCGGTTGAACAGGGTGATGTTCTTCGCGTCCGCGTCCGCGGCGCTTGTCGTCACGGCGGTCTTTGCGTGGGCGACGCTGGACCCGGCGCCTGGGAACGGGGCGCGGTATTTGGCGCTGTACTGGGTGTGGGGCTTGTGCGCCGTCGGGCTGCTGTTCGGGATGGCCGAGTACAAAACGAGCCCGTTGCGCAAGGGACGCGAGCGGGGGCACCTCTTTATCTTGTTGTACCTCGGCGCGCTCCTCATCGTCACGCGGGCGCTCAACATGTTCCTGTACTACGGGCCCTAAGGCACGTTACTTGCTCAAGGCTCTGCTCTTCGACCTCGACGGGACGCTCTCGGAGACGGACTCGATACACTTTCTGACGTAGGCGGACGCCATGAAGTCTCACGGGATCGCGTTGGACTGGGAGGTTTACGGGGAGAGGATCAGCGGCCATGCCAACCCCGCCATCGTCGCCGATTTTCTGCCCTCCCTCTCCGAGGAGGAGCGCCGGGCCGTCGTCGAGGCCAAAGAGAGCGACTTCAACGGGCGCGCGATCTCTCTGGAACCCCTGCCGGGGCTGCCTGATTTCGTCGCCAACGCCCGCAACAGGGGCCTGCACCTCGCCCTCGTCACAAACGCCCCCAGGGAGAACGCCACCGCCATACTGCGCGCCATCGCCCTCGAAGACGCCTTCGAGGCGGAGATCCTTTCGGAGGAGGTCGGCGCGGGCAAGCCCGACCCGGCTCCATACCGCGCCGCCCTGGAGCGCCTCGGCATCGCCGCCGATGAAGCCGTCGCGTTCGAGGACTCCGCAAGCGGCATAGCCTCCGCGCTCGGGGCCGGCATCCCCACCGTCGGCATCGCCTCGACACAGAAGGTCGAGACGCTCCAGGCCCTCGGCGTCGAACTGGTCGTCCGCGACTTTACCGACCCGAGGCTAACGGCCTTTATAGAGGGACGTACCTAGAGGCTCACCTCCACCAACGTCTCGTCCGCACTCTCGGAGAGCGGTATCACGAGCTTGCCGCTCTCGCGCCGGGGATCGACGCCCTCGCCGTTAACGGTTACGCCCGCCGCGTTCCCCGCGCCGCGCAGCTCCAGCAAGACCTCCCGCCGCTCCGGGGCGAACGAACCCTCGCGTTCGGAGAGGCGGATGGTTACGCGATCCGCCGTCGTCTCGCAGAAGATTTTGCGGCGGGCGTACTCACCGTTCTCGTAGCCGAAGCCGTCGCCGGTGTCCTCGTAGAGGGAAGCCTCTCCGGAGCCTTCGGTCGGGTGGAGAAGAAGCGTCAGGGGGTCGGCGGGGCGTTCGCCGACGTGGTTCATCTCGGGCCAGGTTGAGATCGCGGCGTTCGCCCTGGCGTAGATCGCGGGCTCACCTAACGGTGCGTACGCCAGGATGTGGGCCGGGCCGTCGAACCTCTCGCCGGTCCAGAGGTGGAGCCAGGTCCCTTCGGGGAGGTAGACGTGGCGGTGTTCGATGCCGGGGCGGGTGATGGGGGCGACGAGGAGGGCGTCTCCGAGGAGGAACTCGTCGTCTGCGGTGTAGGTCGTCGGGTCGCCTGGGTGCTCGAAGAGGAGGGGGCGTAGGATCGGGGCGCCCGTCCGGTGGCACTCCTCGAAGAGCCCGTACAGGTACGGCAACAAACGCATCCTGAGCTTGACCATCTTGCGGACGACTTCCTCGTACCGCTCCCCCAAGACCCACGGCTCCTGCGGGCGCGTGCCTTTTGCGGAGTGGTTGCGGCAGAAGGGCTGGAAAACTCCCATCTCGTACCAGCGGGCCAGCAATTCCCCGCCGCAGTCGTCGAAGAATCCGCCGACGTCCACGCCGGCCCAGGCGACGCCGGAGAGGCCGAGGTTCTGGACTTGGGGGATCGTCATCCACAGGTGTTCCCACCAGCTGGAGTTGTCGCCGGTCCACTGGAGGGCGTGGCGTTGCAGGCCGGCGTACCCGGCCCGCGTTATGACGAAGGGGCGTTTGTCGGGGCGTATCTTCAGGAGGCCCTCGCGCACCGAGCGGGCCATCAGGGAGCCGTAGGTGTTGTGGATCTGGGCGTGCAGCTTCGAGTCGCCCCCGCCCGGATGCACCACGTCCCCCGGCATCGTGGACTGCTTGGGCACGAACAGCGAAGGCTCGTTCATGTCGCACCACACGCCCGCCACGCCCGGGTCGGTGAGAGCGCGCAGGTTCTCGCCCCACCATTCGCGCGTCTCGGGGTTGGTGAAGTCCGGGAAGGCGCACAGTCCCGGCCACACGACGTTGTGGAAATCTTCGCCCTCGTACGTCTTGCAGAACAAGTCGCGCCTGCGTCCCTCGACGTAGGCGTGGTAGTTCGCGTCCACCTTCACGCCCGGGTCCACGATGGTGACGACGTTGAAGCCCCGTTCTCGTAGCTCCAAGATGAGCGCGCCGGGGTCGGGGAAGCGTTCTTCGTTCCAGGTGAAGACCCGGAAGCCGTCCATGTAGTCTATGTCGAGGTAGATGGCGTCGCAGGGGATGTCGCGCTCGCGGAACCCGTCTGCCAGCTCGCGCATCTCACCTTCGGTCTCGTAGCTCCAGCGGCTTTGCTGGTGTCCCAGCGACCAGAGGGGGGGCATCGGGGTGCGGCCGCTCAGCTCCGTGTAGCGGTCCAGGACGTCGCGGGGGGTGGGGCCGCAGAAGACGTAGTAGACGAGGTCGCCGCCCTCGGCCCCGTAATAGGCCCGGTCCCCGTTCTCGCGGGCGAGGTCCAACTCGACGCGATGGGTGTTGTCGAAGAACAGGCCGTAAGCGTTGC
>Ga0126307_10002608_pt1 | contig 12206 bp, 12 predicted proteins | sample Plot28_FD_89955 | JGI IMG/M metagenome (GOLD analysis project Ga0126307, IMG submission 89955) | Serpentine soil microbial communities from UC McLaughlin Reserve, CA, USA - Plot28 | ecosystem: Environmental > Terrestrial > Soil > Grasslands | place: USA: UC McLaughlin Reserve, Lake County...
CGGCCGCTGCGGCTCGGGCCGGGGCCGCGTGAAGCCGCCGACCTGGAGGACGTAGATCGTGGTGGCGCCCAGCTCGACCGCCCGACTCATGGGCACGTCGTCGACGATGCCGCCGTCGAGGTAGCGGACACCGTCGATCTCGACCGCCGGGTAGACGGCCGGCAGGGCCGATGACGCCAGGATGGCGTCGACGATCGGGCCCTCGGAGAACCACACCTCGCGCACGCCGAGGATGTCGGTCGCCACGCACTGGAACGGCACGGCCAGCTGGTCGAACGTGGTCGAGCGCAGCTGCTCCTCGGCCATGGCGCGCAGGCCGGCCTGGTCGTGGACGGCCTCACCCTTGCGGGCCAGCGCCACCGCGTTGGGCAGCCAGCCGCTGGGCAGCAGGTTCTGGCCCTCGAGGGCCTTCCACACCCGTTCCATGTGCTCGACGCCGCCGATCGTCGGGTCGTCGGCCAGCCCGGCGCCGTTGATGGCGCCCACCGAGCAGCCGACGATGAGGTCGGGGACGATGCGGTGCTCGAGCAGCGCCTTGAGCATGCCGACCTGGAGGGCGCCGAGGTTGCCGCCACCGGACAGCACGAACGCCACCTTGCCGGCGCCGCCGCCCGACCGGCCGCCGCCGTCACGGCGGTGCCAGCGGGGGGCCCTCTCGTCGTCCGTGGTGACCACGTCGTCGAGGGTAACGCCGCGCGGGGGTGCCCCTGGGCCATGCCCGGCCGGGGTTCACCGGAGCTTCGGGGGGCGTTCGCGCCCCGGTCCGATCCTGGCCCGATCCCGGCCCGCCGGGGGTCGGAGCCGGCCCCGGCGGGCGTGCGAGCCGGCGCCGGAGGGGCGTTCAGCCGGCGCCGTAGGAGCGTTCGCGGGCGTCGGCGCGGGCCAGCGCCCGCAAGGCCAGGTCGGCGAACGCCTGAGGGTTCGAGAGGTGGACCCCGTGGTCGGCGCCCGGGACCACCACCAACTCGGCGTCCGGCGCCCGCTCGGCGAGGCGCAGCGCGGCGGTGCGGTGGCGCGTCCGGGCGTGCTCGCCGTGGGCGGCGACCACCGGGACCGTGACCCGCTCGGCCCGGTACGGCGGCGGGCCGCTCGGCTCGATGGCACGCAGGTCGGCCAGCAGCGCCCGACCCTCGGCCCGGCGGTCGTCCCGGATGCCCGCCGGCATCTTCTCCCAGGTGTCGTCGCCGACCATCCGCCGCATGAACCACTCGGCCACGCCGTCCGGGTCCTCCTCGGCCCGGTCGTCGAGCGGGACGGCAGCCCCTTCGTCCTCCCAGGTCATCGGCGACTCGTAGGCGGCGACGGCGCGGACCAGCTCGGGGGAGCGCTCGGCCAGCGCCAGCGCCACGACCCCGCCGAAGCTGTGGCCCACGACGACGGCCGGCCGCCCGTCGAGGACGTCGGCGAGGTCCTGGACCTGGCGGTCGATGCCGCCGCCGGGCGGGGCCGTCACCGAGCGGCCGTAGCCCCTCCGGTCGTAGCGGACCACCCGGTGCCCCGGCTGCAGCAGGCGACGGGTGCGGAGCATGCCGCCGGAGCGGTCCATGGCCCCGTGCACGAGGACCACGAGGGGCCCCTCCCCCGACTCGTGGGCGTAGAGACCCCCGGGGGTCGTGCGGGCGCCGTCCACCCGTTCACTGCTAGCAGACGGCACCCGCCGACTGTTAACAGACGGCGACGACGCGCAGCACGTCGGTGCCGCGGGTGGGCGAGTCGGGCGCGCCGGCCAGCACGGCGATCGTCTCGCCCACGCTCACCAGGCCCCGCTGCACGGCCGCCTCGACGACGCACCAGACCATCTCGTCGGTGGTCTCGTACTCGCCCACGACCAGCGGCTCGACGCCCCACGACAGCGACAGCTGGCGGGCCGTCTCGCACGAGGGGCTGGCGCCGACGAGCCGGCACGGCGGCCGCAGTGCCGCCATGGCCCGTGCCGTCACGCCGTTGCGGGTGCAGCAGACGATGGCCCCGAGGTTCAGCTCGGAGGCGGCGCGGTAGGCGGCGTGCGCCATCGCCACCGTCACGGCGGCGGCGGTCGGCTGGCGCCGCCCCACCCGGCCGCGCTCGTCGGGCTGGATGCGCCGCTCGTTGGACTGCTCGGCCCGCTCGGCGATACGCGCCATCGTCGCCACGACGTTGGCGGGGTCGACGCCGATCGCCGTCTCCGCGGACAGCATGAGGGCGTCGGTGCCGTCGACCACGGCGTTGGCCACGTCGGTGGCCTCGGCCCGGGTCGGCGTGGTCGCCGTGATCATCGACTCGAGCATCTGCGTGGCCGTGATCACCGGGACGCCCCGGGCGGCGCAGGCGCTGATGATCTGCTTCTGGAGGACCGGCACGTCCTCGATCGGGAAGTCGATGCCCAAGTCGCCGCGGGCGACCATCACGCCGTCGGCCACGACGAGCAGGTCGTCGAGGTGCTCGACGGCCGAGCGGGTCTCGATCTTGGCCATCAGCTTCGGGCCGCGGGGGCCGAGCGCCTCGCGCACCCGGATCAGCTCCTCGGCCCGGCGCACGAACGAGACGGCCACCCAGTCGGCGAGGCCGCCGACCTGCTCGACGAGGCGGAGGTCGTCCTCGGTGGGGACCGGCGGGGCCCAGTGCTCGGACGGGAGGTGCACGCCGGGGCGGCCCTGGACCCGGCCGCCGTTGTGGACCCGCGCCTTGACAACCTCGTCCTCGACGCCGAGGACGTCGAGCGACACCGTGCCGTCGCCGAGGACGATCGTGTCCCCCGCGGTCACGCACTCGGTGAGGTGCGACTCGTCGACGGTGATGCGCTCCTCGTCGCTCGGGGTCTGGCCGGCCACCAGCTCGACCTCGTCGCCGGTGTGGAGCACCGAGCCGCCCTCGGGGAACGCCCCGGAACGGACCTTGGGACCGGGGAGGTCGACCAGCACGGCGACCTTGCGGCCCCGCCGGGCCGCCATCTCGCGCACCAGCTCGATGCGGGCGACGTGCTCCTTGACCTCGCCGTGCGCCAGGTTGACGCGTACCACGTCGACGCCTGCATCGAGCAGCTCGGCAAGTGCCTCCGGCTGGTCGGAGGCGGGACCGATCGTGGCGACGATCTTGGTACGGCGCATGGCGGGTGGGACCCCAAGTCTCGAGCGACCCCCGGACGGGGTCGGCTGTCTGTGTCGGCTCGCCTGGGGAAGGCAGGGCGGGATCGCCGCCCGTGTCCGTCCGTTCGGACGATCACCGTAGCGAGGTGGTGGTCAGATCAGTTGACCGATTCCCCGCCCGGGCCGAGCGTCTCCCGGCGACCTCGATCGTCGCCGGAGCTCGCCTCGACTGCGCCCAACCGTACTCCCGTTGTCGCGACTACGTCGCGTGGTCGTCCCGGGACGCGGGCGGACGTCTTCGGACGCGTCGTAGCGGTCCGGCGCCACCGCCGTAGGGTGCCGGTCGATGGACCTCGACGCGATCGACCAGCGGGTGCTCGGGAGCTTGCTCGAGAAGGAGCGCACCGTCCCGGCCACGTACCCGCTGACGCTGAACGCCCTGCGCAGCGCCTGCAACCAGACGTCCGGTCGCGACCCGCTGATGAAGCTGGCCGACCACGAGGTGACGGCGGCGATCGACCGCCTCAAGGCCGCCAAGCTCGCCCGCATCGTCTATGCCGGTACCGGCGCGCGGGCCACGAAGTACCGCCAGGTACTCGACGAGCGGCTCGGCCTCGACGACGCGGAGCGTGCGGTGGTGACCGTCCTGCTGCTCCGGGGCGCCCAGACGCCGGGCGAGCTCCGCACGCGGTCGGAGCGGCTGCACGCGTTCGCCACGCCGGACGAGGTCGAGGCGACCCTGGCCAAGCTCGCGGCCCGCGAGGAGCCGCTGGTGGCCGAGCTCGACCGCCAGCCCGGCCGCCGGGAGTCCCGCTGGGCCCACCTGCTCGGGCCGGTGGACGTGGCCGCGTCGGCCCCCGGGGCCTCCGGGCGGGCCGCCGCTCCGCCCCCGCCGCCGGCCACCGAGGGGGCGATCGTCGACGGGGCCGAGGCACGCGACCGGCGGGTCCTCGCCACCTACGACCGGGTGGCGACGGCCTACGCCGACGAGCTGCTCGACGAGCTGGCCCACAAGCCGTTCGACCGCTGGCTGCTGGAGCGCCTGGCGGCGGAGGCCGGCGACGGGCCCGTGGCGGACGTGGGCTGCGGCCCCGGCCAGGACACGTTCCACCTGGCCGCCGCCGGGGCCACGGTCACCGGCTTCGACCTGTCGCCGGCCATGGTCGAGGAGGCCCGCCGGCGCTTCCCGGAGCTGGACTTCGCCGTCGCGGACCTGCGGGACCTGCCCGCGCCGGGCGGCGGTGACGGCGGGTGGGCCGTGATCGCGGCCTGGTACGCGCTGGTCCACCTGGCCGGGTCGGAGCTGGCGGGCGCGGTCGCCGCCCTGGCCCGCCGGCTGCGGCCGGGCGGGATGCTGGCGCTCGCCGTCCACCTGGGCGGCTCGGTCCGGCACCTGGACGAGTTCATGGGCGCGCCCGTGTCGATCGACTTCACCCTGCACGACCAGGACGAGGTGCTGGCCGCGGTCCGGTCCGCCGGGCTGGTCGACGTCGAGTGGTACCGGCGCAGCCCGTATCAGGGCCACGAGGTGGACACCGAACGGCTCTACGTCCTCGGCCGGCGCCCGCCCGAGGCGTAGCGGTCAGGAGCGGGGTACCTCGCTCCAGGGGCGGTCCTTGTCAACCCGGACGTCGCCCGGGAGGCCGAGGACGCGCTCCCCCAGGATGTTCTTCATGATCTCCGTCGTGCCGCCCTCGATCGAGTTCGCCCGCGCCCGCAGGAACGCCTGGGGCGTGTTGTCCCACATGCCCACGCCTCGCGGCCGGCTCATCGGGTAGCCGGGCGGGAACAGCATCCCCTCGGCGCCGGTGAGGTCGAGGGCCGTCTCGGTGATCTCCTTGTTGAGCTCGGCCATCGCCAGCTTGCCGATCGAGCCCTCGGGGCCGGGGTTGCCCTGGGCCCGCGCCTGGCCCGCCCGGATGTTGGTGAGCCGCTGCACCTCGGCCCGGATGTACAGCTTCACGACCTGGTCGCGCTCCACCACCGTGTGCGGGGCGGTCGACCGGTACACCTTCAGGAGCTCGCCGATGTGGCCCGACGCCTTGGGTGGCACCTGCCCGCCGATCGCCACCCGCTCGTTCATGAGGGTGGTGATGGCGACCCGCCAGCCGTCCCCCACGTCGCCGAGGCGCTCGCTGTCGGGGATCCGCACGTCGGTGAAGTAGACCTCGTTGAACTCGGCCTCGCCGGTGATCTGGACCAGCGGTCGGACCTCGACGCCCGGGGCGTGCATGTCGACCACGAAGTACGTGAGGCCCTTGTGCTTCGGCGCCTGCGGGTCGGTGCGGGCCACGACCATGCCGAAGCGGGCCAGGTGGGCGACGGTCGTCCAGACCTTCTGGCCGTTGAGGACCCACTCCTCGCCGTCGCGCTCGGCCCGGGCGGACAGGCTGGCCACGTCGGACCCCGCACCCGGCTCGGAGAAGAGCTGGCACCAGATCTCCTCGTTGGTGAAGAGGGGGCGCAAGTAGCGCTTCTTCTGGGCCTCGGAGCCGTGGGTGGCGACCGTGGGGGCGCCCATGCCGTGGCCGATGATGTTGGCGCCACCCGCCCGGGGTGCGCCGGCGGCGGCCAGCGTCTCGTCGATGACCTTCTGCAGCCGGTAGGACAGGCCGAGCCCGCCCTCCCCCTCCGGGAAGTGGACCCAGGCCAGCCCCAGGTCGAACTGGCGGCCCCAGAACTCCCGGGGTTCGGTCGTCGCCGGCGGCGCCTCCTCCAGGAGCTGGGCGCACAACGCGCGGACCCGTGCGTCGTCGTTCGTCTCGCCTCTCGTCCCCGGGCCGGCCTCGGTCAGCGTCATGGTTCCGACCGTACTTGACCGGCCGGTCAAGTGACAGGGTTCATACAGAGGATCCAGGCGCATCGGTTTCTTCCAGGCGCGCCAGGAGGCGGTCCCGGACCGAGTCGCCCGCCTCGCGGGCCTTGGCGCCGGCCGCCCGCCAGCCGAGGCGGGACGAGTAGAGCAGCGGCGGCTCCCCCAGCCGGCCCTCGGCGACGGCGACGACCCGGGCGAAGAACAGGTCGTGGTCGTAGCGGCCGGCCAGCCTCTCCTCGACCTCGCATGCCAGCCAGGACACGCAGTCGCGCACGTAGGGCAGGCCGTCCCGCTCGTCGAGGTAGTCGTCGCCGACGTAACGCATCCGGCGGCCCGGGTACGAGAAGTACTGGCCCTGCTCGATCTGGTCCCCCGCCAGGACCGACACCGAGAACCGGCCACTGGCCACGATGAGCGGGTGGGTGTCGTGCTTCGGGGACACCGACGCCATGAGCACCGGCTCCTCGAAGCTGACCTGGCACACCCAGTGGCTCGTGTACGCCCGCACCACGCCCCCGTGGGCCGCTCCCACCACCTGGACGCCCTTCATCATCTGGCCGAGGCTGCGCTTGGTGTCGCGGTCCATCACGCCCGCGATGCTGGCGCACGCCAGTTCATCTCGGGCCATTCGTCGCGGAGCACGAAGCCCAGGTCCTGGTAGAGGGGGGCGCCGTCGGCGGTGGCGTGGAGGTCGACGCGGTCGACGCCGTGGGCGACGCACCAGTCCAGCAGCGTCGTCGCCACCCGGCGGGCCAGGCCCCGGCGCCGCCACGGGGCCTCCGTGACCATCGACGCCAGCCAGCCCACGCGCCCGGTCGGATTGCCCGGGCTGGGCAGGCGCTGGGCGACCGTGACCACGCCGCTGGCCACGAGGCGGTAGCGGTCCGCGGGGTCGCCGGCGACGGCGGCGGCCAGCGTCTCCTCCTCCATGCCGCGGCGGAGAACGTCCGCGCAGGCCTGCTCCCACGGCGCCGTCGTGGTCGTCGGCCCGACGACCAGGTGGAGCATGATCGCCCGCAGGCGGACCAACTCCTCGGCGTCGGCGGGCGTGGCGAGGCGGACGGACGGCGTCGGCGGCGTCGGCTCGGTCATCGCCGCACCCTCCCCCGCCGCCCGCCCTGCGTGCGAGCGGTTTGGGCCTCGGAGGCCGCGCCGATAGGGCCAGCCGTGACCCAGCGGCCCGAGGCCGAAGGCCAAGAGCGGAGGCCGCGTCCTTCGACCTCTCGGCGCGCCCGCGCCCGAGAAGCACGCTCTCAGGCGTCGGTGGTCGACACCGTCGCCTCGGCGTGGCCCCGCAGGGCGGCAATGCGGGCGGCCTCGTCCTCGATCGCCGCCGTCTCGGGCTTCGTCAGCGGCCGGAAGCACGACACGGTGACGTCGAGGCGCTTGCCCGACGCCCTGGTCCGCCAGGTGCCGGCCACCTCGCCGTCGACCAGGACGGCGCCCGGGAAGCCGAGGACGGGCCACAGCGCCTTGCGGTGGGCTGCCTCGGGCACCAGCAGCTCGCGGTCGCGCCCCATGAGCCACGGGTCGCTGCGGGGCAGGAGCCGCACGACCTCGGGCTCGGGGGCGTCCCGCAGGGCGTCGAGCCGGTCGGCCGGGACCCACGCCGTGCGGCCGTCGACGCTGACCTCCGCCAGCTCGTCGGCGTCGGGCCAGGCGGCCTTGACCGCGGCCTGGGTGGTCTGGAGGTAGGCGGCCACCTCCTTGGGCGTCGCCGGCCCGTGCAGGCGCAGGTAGGCGCGCACGAGGTGGGACGCGCCCGCCTGCGCCTCGGGCACCCCGTCCCAGTTGGGGATCGGGCGCAGGGTCAGCGGGGTCGTGGACTGGTCGACGGCGAGGCCGGCCGGCAGGGCGGCGAGACGCATGAGCTGGTCGCTGATGTGGACCGTCCCGCACGACCGGCAGTACTCGGCCAGGTCGTCCGGCCCGTGACGCGTGACGGCCCCGCTGGCGTCGCCCTTGGCCATGCGCTCGCCGACCACAGCCGCCATCGCCTCGGCGGCGGACCGCAGGGCGGCGAGGGCGTCGCCGCTGCGCTTGCGGACGCCCTGGCCGTAGCCGGCGAGGCGGGCGGCCGCGTCGTCGGCGTCGGCGGGCCAGGTGGCGAGCGCCATCGGGCGGACGTCCCGCCGACGGAGCAGGTGCGGCGCGCCCCGGACCGCCCAGACGGTCACCCAACGGCGGGCGTCGTCCAGGCGCTCGGGCGTGGCGGCCTCGGCCTCCTCGCTGCCGGCTGCGGTGCGGGCGGCGAGGCTGGCGGCGGCGGACCCAGGTGGCGAGTCCTGCACGCCGAGGTCGAGAACCGACAGGTCGGCGACGTCGCCGCCCGGCCGGTCGAGCTGCTGGGCGACGACCCGGTAGGCCAGCGCCTGCGCCCGGGTGACCTCGGGGACGGCGCCCGTGGTCCGGGCGGCGCTCATGACGCCACCGAGTGCTCGAGGCGGAAGGTGACATCGTGGTCGCCCCGGGCCGACTCGATCGTCCCGCTACCGGTCAGGCCCTCCAGGCCGTCGGCGCCGGACCCGGGCACGACCGTCGCCCGGACCTGCACCCGGCCCTCGGTGAACGTGCCCTCGTGGCGCAGGGCGAAGCTGCCGGTCCGCCCCCGCAGCGCGCCCTCGACGTGCTCGAAGCCGAGGATCTCGCTGTCGCCGGTCGGGCCGTAGCGGAACAGGTACCGGCACTCCCCCGTGCCCTGCAGGTCGCCCTCGTAGGCGAACGTGACCTCGGCCTGGGCCAGGCGCGGGAGCGGGGCCTCGGTGCCGTAGGAGGGCGTCTCCTCCCAGTTGGTCGGCGTCCCGGTGGCCGTGGACGTCGTCGTCTCGGCGGATCGGTCGGTGGTCATGGGTGTCACGGTACGGGCCTACCCGGACAGGTTCGGTCCGGGTCGTCCGCCATCATGGGGATCGTGCTCGAGACGTCCGCCCGGCTCCTGCGCCTGCTGTCGCTGCTGCAGGCCCGCCCCGCCTGGACGGCGGGCGAGCTGGCCGAGCGGCTCGGCGTGACCGATCGGACGGTCCGGCGCGACATGGTGCGGCTGCGGGAGCTGGGCTACCCGGTCGACGCCGTCGTCGGCCCCGAGGGCGGGTACCGGCTCGGCCGGGGCGGGGCGCTGCCGCCACTGCTCCTGGACGACGACGAGGCGGTGGCCGTGGCGGTGGGCCTGCGGGCGGCGGCCGCCGGCGGCGTGTCCGGGGTCGAGGACGCCACGGTGTCGGCCCTGGCCAAGCTCGAACAGGTGCTGCCCGCCCGGCTGGCGGCGCGGGTCCGGGCGGTCCACGAGGTGACGGCGGAGCTGCTCGGGCGGGCGCCCGACCCGGTGGACGCCGGCGTGCTCGCCGAGCTGGCCCAGGCGTGCCGGAACGGCGAGCGGGCCCGCCTGGGCTACGCCCGCCACGACGGCGAGGTGTCCGAGCGGCGGGTGGACCCCTACCGGCTGGTGCGGTCCGGGCCGCGGTGGTACCTGGTGGCCCACGACGTCGATCGCCGGGACTGGCGGACCTTCCGGCTCGACCGGGTGCGCGCCGCCCGCTCGCTGCGCCAGCCGGGCGACCTGGCGGCGCTGGCGGCGTCCGAGGGCCTGCCCGACCCCGTGGCCATGGTGAGCCGGGGCCTGGCCACCGGGCCGTGGACGGTCGTGGCCCGGCTGCGGATGCCCGTCCCGCCGGACGAGGCCCGGGCCGTCCTGCCGCGCACGGTCGCGACCCACACGCCGGACGGCGCCGGCGGCACGATCGTCGAGTTCGGGTCGAACGACCTGGCGGGCATGGCCCGCCAGGTGGCCGCCCTCGGCGTGGCGGCCGAGGTCCTGTCCCCGCCCGAGCTGCGGGAGGCCGTTGCCGCCCACGCCCGTGCCCTGGCGGAGCTCAACGCCGCGCCGGCAGGCGCCCGCTAGTTGAGCTTGGCCCGCATGGCGATGGCGGCGATGCGGTCGCGATCGCCGCCCCAGCCGTCCTCGGCGATGGCCTCGAGCTCCTGCGCGGCGGCGTCGAAGCGCCCGTTGGCGGCCAGCAGGGCGGCGAGCTGGCGGCGGTCGCCCACGGTCGCCCCCGGGACCAGCACCCGCAGGCACTGGGCCCACAGCGCCCCGGCCCGGTCGCCCTGGCCCACGTAGGAACGCTGCAGGTTGGTCACGATGCGGGCCATGATCGCCCGGGGGCCGACGGGGTCGAGGAACCGCGCGTCGAAGCGGGCGTCGGACCCGTGGATGACCGTGAACAGCTTCTCGGCCCCCTCGCGGTCGAGGCGTGCCTGGTTGAACGGGTCGACGAATGCGTCTTCGTCGTCGCGGTCGCGGACCAGGAAGTGGCCGGGCATGCCCACACCGGCGAGGTCCAGGCCGAGGCGCCGGCCGACCTCCATGACCACGATGGACAGCGTGATGGGGATGCCCCGGCGGCGGTCGAGGACCACGTCGAGCAGGGAGTTCCGCGGGTTCTTGTAGTCCTCGGTGTCGCCCACCAGGCCCACGTCGCCGAAGAGGTGCTCGCACACGCCCTCCAGCGTCGGCGTCGGGCAGCCCATGGCGAGCTCGTCGAGGCGGTGGAGCTGTTCGTCCACGTCGATGTCGCGGCGGGCGTGGGCGGCGATGAGGAAAGCGCCGAGGTCGACGCGGCACTGTTCTTCCGGACCGCGCACCAGCTCGGCGAACCGGTCGGTGATGTCCACCCTGGCTACGGTACCGGCGACTCACCCTGCTCCGGGCACGGACACGCCCAGGCGAGCACTTCAGTCTGGGAGTTCGCTGGTAGGCCGGCGGCCGGCGAACCCGTCGTCGGGCCAGTGCCACCAGCCGATCGTCGGTTCGCCGGCGAGCCAGCACAGCCAGTACCACCGGCCGTCGCTGGCGCGGGCGGGGAAGTCGACGAGGCCGCGGCCCACGTCCCGCAGCACCACGGCCCGGGTGGCGAGCTCCTCGATGCACGACCGCACGGCCCCAGGGTCGGCCGGGACCAGCCCGTGGCCGTTCTGGCGGACCAACTTCGCCGCCTTCCCCCGGGCCGCCCGGTACTCGGCCCACTGCTGCTGCGCCCGGGCCACGACCTCGCGCACCCACGGCAGGGCCTCGTTGGCCTCCGGCAGCGTCCAGGCCCGCGACGGCTCCTCCACGCGGGGAGCGTGTCACCCGGGACGGCCGGGCGCCAACCGGCGGGTTGCAGGTCGGTCCGGCGTCGGCCGGCGTCGGGGCGGTCCGGCCGCCCCGGGTGGCCCGCCGGCGCGTCCGGGCAGCCCGGTGGCGGTGGCCGGGGTACGGTCGCCGCCGTCATGGCGAGCTTCCCGTTCCTCGACTGGCCCGGGCCCGTGGCGTTCGCCCACCGGGGCGCACACGGCGCCGAGGTGCCCGGCGGGGCGGTCGAGAACACGATGGCGGCGTTCGAGGCGGCGGTGGCGCTCGGCTATCGCTACCTCGAGACCGACGTCCACGTGACCGCCGACGGCGTGGTCGTGGCCTTCCACGACGACCACCTCGACCGGGTCACCGACCGGACCGGGGCCATCGCCGAGCTGCCGTGGTCGTCCGTCCGCACGGCTCGTGTCGGTGCCGGCGACGACCGGGTCCCGCTGATGGAGGACCTGCTCACCGCCTGGCCGGACGTCCGGGTCAACATCGACCCGAAGCACGACGAGGCGGTGGAGCCGCTGGCCGAGTTGGTCCGGCGGACGGGCACGCTGGACCGGGTCTGCTTCGGCGCCTTCTCGGACAAGCGCCTCGCCCGCCTCCGCGCCCTGCTGGGCGAGGGCACCTGCACGTCGATGGGCCCCCGCCAGGTCGCCAAGCTGGTGGCGGCCGGCCGGGGGCTGCCGGTGGGGCGCTTCGCCGGGGCGTGCGTCCAGGTGCCCACCCACCAGGGGCGGATGCCGCTGGTCACCGAGCGGTTCGTGGCGGCCGCCCACGACCGGGGCCTCCCCGTCCACGTGTGGACGATCGACGACCCGGCCGAGATGACCCGCCTGCTCGACCTGGGGGTCGACGGGATCATGACCGACCGTTCCGACGTCCTACGGGACGTGCTGGAGTCCCGCGGCGCCTGGGTGGGTTGACCGCGGCGGGCCGGCGGACCCGGCGGGCGGGAGACACGGCCGGAGAGGTCGCCCATGGCAGCGGGCGGTTACGCAGCGCGGCCGGCGGGGACGGGTGCGAAGCTTGGCCCATGTCCGAGCTGCGCACCCCTGCCGTGGAGACCACCGCCACGTCCCCGGCGGGCCCCGTCGCCGACGACCAGGCTGACCTCGCCGACCTGTACGGGCGGCTGCTGCTGCCGCGGGTGATCGAGGAGAAGATGCTCGCCCTGCTGCGCCAGGGCCAGCTCAGCAAGTGGTTC